>ERZ1035006.1817-NODE-1817-length-13154-cov-6.249866_pt1 | contig 13154 bp, 10 predicted proteins | sample MGYA00520694_ERZ1035006 | MGnify/ENA primary metagenome ERZ1035006 (study PRJEB33766, sample SAMN09781746) | gut metagenome | biome: gut microbiome | host: Homo sapiens | place: Madagascar | study: EMG produced TPA metagenomics assembly of the PRJNA485056 data...
AATCCTGCGAGCAGGATTCTTTTTATGTGATGCAATATTTTTTACATTTTCTGCCTTGAAGTGGCATTGGCATTTACAACGGTCTCCATATGATCGTATGTCGGATAGGTTGCCCGCAGAAACAGCGATTGACGTTTCATGGCAGCACCTTTCGTGCCTTTTTTCCCAAGAACGATCATCTGATACTCCACACCGATCAGCTTGTCGTCCTTATCGTAGAGCATGATATAGCAGACACCCTTCACGCCATCATTACATTCGTTTTTCAAATTCACATTATAGTGTATGGTGCCATCTTGTTCCTTCTCATCACTGATCGTTGCCTTTACTTTTTTCGATACATCCTTATACACGGTCACCGGATAGCTCTCCAGATCTGTCACCTTGGCAGTACAGGAAGCTGCATCGATCTGGTTTCTGTATTTTCCAACATAAATACTGGCGTAAGACGTTTTTTTCGCACACATGTCAAAGGCTTTGAGTTCCTTTTTATCTTCCTCAAGTACATTGCCCTCTGCATCTTTTAAGGTATAGCTGATCTCAACCTTTTCGAACACCTTGTTGGCATGATTCTCGACCACCAATGTGATCTTTGACGGAGACAACTGCTTTACCTTTACCGGCATATCCAGCTTCTTTACGGTAACATTGACTTTCTCTGTGCCGTTATTCGTCTTAACCGTAACTGTAGATTTTCCGGTTTTTTCTGCAACCATCTCGACTTCTGAGTATGAGCCGTGCCGCTTACTTTGGCCAGCCTCTACAACCCCACTTTTTGTCGAAGTGACATCGGATACAATCCCATGGGCGCGGTAGTATGATGTCTCGCCAACATACATGGTCACGTTTGTAGAAGCTGCCTGTGCCGGTACCGCCGGCAGTACAGTGAGTACCATCACGAATGCCAGACCTGCAGTCAGCAGACGCTTCATTTTGTTTGTCAAATGTTTCATCATATCTTTCCTCCCTTTTTCGTCTATCCCAGGCTTTCATTGCACTGTTTTCATTCGTTTAAAAATTTTAAGCACGCTTGACTGCATATGCCTGGACAACGAGCTTCATATGGTCATAATTCGGATATGCCCGCTTTGAAACATATCCGTAAGTAACTGTTTTTGTTTCTTTTTTATCCAAGTTAATACTGTTGCTTTCTACGCCAAGCAGATTGTTATCTGCATCATATACCATAGTATAGACTTTTCCGCTTACAGAATCATTATAGCTGTTTTTCAGTTTCATATTGTACGAGATACCGCTATCAGTTTCTTCTGTCACCTGCGGTGTGCATGTGATCTTTGAAGAAACATCCTTGTAAGTATAACCAAGCCAGCTCCTTGAATATCCGGTTACCTTCGCCAGAGACTGTGACAGACTCAGATTTTCCATATTATCTGATCCGATATATACATTGGTGTAGGCAGTCTTGTTCGGCAATATAGAGTTCATCTTCTCGCTCTTTTGTGCGATCACGCCACCATTAGAATCCTTAATCGTGTAGGTCATCTCGATACTATCAAAGACATCTTTTGAATTGTTCTTTACAGATATCAGAACATAACCGCTCTCATTCACGGACTCAATCTTTGATGTAAATTTTGCGTTTTTTACAGTGACTGCAACGACAGCATTTCCACTCTTTGTGCGAATGGTCACATTTGTTTTTCCTGCTTTCTTTGCAACAATATTTGTTTTGTAATCGGCTGATTTGTCCCTGGATGCTTTGGCAACCTTGGAATTGGATGATTTGACACTTTTTACCGTAGAATAATCGGTATAATAGATTGCCTCGCCTTTGTAAAGGGTGATACTCTTTTTGGTTGTCTTTGCCTGTACCGTTGCAGGCAGTAACGCAATGAGCATTGCACAGACAAATGCTGATGCCATCAGCTGTTTCATAAATTTCTTCATTTTCTTCATTTTCTTCTCCTTTATGTTTGAATATTTTTGAAAATCCCATCGGATTTTCGCTTATCCGGACACCGCCGGTAAGATTCTTATTATTATCCATTCTGCGTTGTCAGGTCAAGTACCGCTCTCTGTACGCAAATGGCCTGACAATCCGGCAACAGATGTTGTACCAGTTTTGCTGATGATGCAGTGATCGTCGGGATCTCCACAACCACATCACCCGGCAGCTGTCTGATCAGCGCATCTGCCGCTGCCTGTAACACACATACCCCCGCCGCTTTATTTCCGTTTGCCGTAAAAAACTGCGACAGGTACACATGTGTATCATCCTGCTTTGATACGATCGCACATGCGACCGGCTCAGCGTTTTCATCCCACAAAATATAACTCGCACCGGTCAGAGACTGGCGCATCTGTGACACAGTCAGGTCTGCCACACCATTTTGTGCCAGCTTCTCCACGAGCTGTCTCAAAGCCAGATCCTGTGCATGTTCCAGCGTGCGCAGCATACACCTGCCCGGCACCGGCACACGCCGTGCGAACAATGGGCTGCCCACTAGCTGTTTCAGGAGGATCTGCCACGAAGTAACCGCGGATTGTTCCTCAATGACAAAGCCCACACGCGTAAATAGCTGCTCCAGACCATCCATCTGTGGCGAAAATGCCGCCGTGACGTATGTCAGCATCCCATCCATCGTAGACTCCATCTCCTCCAATAATTCCATCAGCAGCGTAGCGCCCAGTCCTCTGCGCCGATATCCCGGCGCGACATACAGACTGACCAGCTCCAGATGTGTCTCATTCTCCGGGAGCAGTCTCGCACAGACCGCAGCCCTGACTTCTCCTTCTTCTGCCAGCGCCATTCCAAATGCCATTCCTGCCTTGATCTCCTCCACTGCCTCACCCGTCAGCAGCGGAGCCACATAATCTGCCTCATCCGGTCCGATACTATACAATTCTACTTCCGGTAACGGTTTCTTCTCCATTTCCATTTTCATTTCTATTTCTGTTCTCCTATCCCGCCATCATCACATCTGACGATAAACGGTATTTCCAGTCATCTATGCATCCATGCCAAGCAGCTCACTCATGCGCGTCCAGTTCCATACATGTAATGACTCGCCTGCGAGCAGACGCATTGCCTCCTCCGCGTCTGCACCTGACATGCCATCCGGCTGTGACTGCCACTCCTGCATTTTCCTCTCGAGCGCTGTCATCCACCGGGTAATCTCCCGCGCCGACTTTTTGGACAGGTCACACTGACGTCCGCCATATTTGTTTCCGACCTCATCCGTGCGCTGTCCTCCGAAGCTGGATGCCTTTTCCGGTGTCGCATGGATGTCATGGGTGTGTCCCATCTGATTCATCACACCATGGGCATCCGACTCCATGCCCATCAGCATCGCACCGTAATGCTCCTCGTCGCCCTCCTTGTACATCGAATAAAAATGTCCGCAGCTTCCGTTGTTTAAGATCGTTTTGCCACCGACGCCGGGATTGCCAAGCCCTCCGATCGCACAGTTCATGCCGCGCTGTCCGATAAAATTGAACAACACCTTTTTTTCTTTGCTTTTTCTGACCGTTGCTCCCTCTCCGGGTACGACACGCCGCCGCTCGATGGAATGCGTCGAGCTGGCACGGCTGTTGTCCTGCGCCGTATTCTCTCCGTTGATCGTCATGATCGAGCGCCACATTGCCTGTTGTTCATCAGCATTGCCGGCATATTCACCGACCTTTGGCATCGTCAGCACGACCCGTGAACAGTGGCTGAGTGCAACTGCCATAGACCGGTCCCACTCACCCACGCGCTCACTTCCATCCGTGTCCGTTGTGATCTTTGAAAAGTCTGACAGCTGCATGAGCAGCAGCCGTTTGGCAATCTGTATCTGCTGCGCCTTATTCGCCTCGATCGCACGGTTGGCATCCTCCACCGCATGCATATTCTGCGTGTTTCCTACTCCCGAATAATAAGCCACCACCCTTGCGGTGTCAGCCTGCGCCGTCAGTGTCGCCACCATCACCTCCGTGGACATCTCATCATCCAGCTTGCGGCAGAAACCCTTGAATTCATCTGAAAATTCATCCATTCTCTGCGCGAGCGACAATGCAAGCCGCAGTCCCGGATTCAGCAGTGCGCTGACTCCTGCTCCGCTTGCCCTGATCTGCTGACAGATCTGCGCCGGATCCGCATGACCATTTTGTATATCATAATCATGCAAAAACTGTTTGAGCGCCCTTGTCGCCACGACATTGCGCATGACCTGATCCAGATTCTCAAAATTGGAGTAGTCACCGTCATTTAAGATCTGCTTTAATGTATCCTCACGCGTGAGTGTAGAATGCGGCAGCGTTTCCTTCGCCCACGCTTCTCTTGTGGCAGCACTCTGAAAGACCTTTAATCGGTGCAGCTCACCCTCGTCCATCAGACGCGGTGTCTCTTTCATCTGCTTCACGTAGTCTGCATAATCCGCTTTCGCTTCACTCGCACGCCGCTTTTCCAGACGCTTCTGCTCCCGTTTTTGCGCTTTTGTCTGTGCCGGCGCCTCCACCGGAGCAGGGCCCTGTGCAACCGGTATGTGCGGAAGCGGTTTTAAGTTCTGGAAAAAGCGCTCATACACGGTAGGCATCCGGTGCTGCTGTGCCTGCGCCTGTGCCTGCATCTGTTGCTGCTGTCCGACCGGTCCCTGATGCATCTGTTGCTGCTGCTCCTGCATCTGCTGCTGTTCCTGATGCAGGAGTTCATGATTCATCTGTTCGTTTCGTAGCTGAAACTGATCCATAAAAACCTCCTCTCATTAAAAGCTGTGAACTATTTTACAATGCAATCAATCCTGTGCAATCAATCCTGATCTCATCTGCCCATTGATCCAATCAGCCCAAAATGAGCCAACGCATGATAGATCCCGTCATCGGCCAGCTCCGTTGTAACATAATCTGCCACCTGTTTTGCCTCCGGCGTGCCATTGCCCATCGCGATACCATGCCCTGCATACTCCAGCATTGCCAGATCATTCACGCTATCCCCAATTGCAAATGTATCCTCACGTGCAATGCCGAGTGCCTCACACATCTTCTGTATGCCGGTCGCCTTTGTATGTCCCTTCGGCACCAGTTCTGCAATTGCAGGATTATGTATCAGATAGGTATAATATTCGTCCAGCGCTGCAAAACAACCCTCGCGATCCGCATGATCCGTCGCACAGGAGAGCTTATTGATCTCCCACGCCCCATAATGGTCTGTGATCCCGACCAGTTGATCGCCCAATTCACGCATGAGCTTTTGTCCATACGGCTCATGACCGAAATCTGCTTCATCCATATACAGATATTCCGGTCCCTCCAGAATCGGACGGAATCCATATTTGCGCACGGTCTCCACGGTATGTACCGCCAGCTGCGGATCAATCAGCTTTTCATAAATCCGTTTTCCATCCAGTTCTACATGCGTTCCACAGGCTGCGACCAGTCCGTCAAAGCCGATCGCAAACAGATCCGGGTGCGTGATATAAGCACGCGCGCGCCCACTGCAGATAAATGCATAGTGTCCATTTGCACGCAATGCCCGGATTGCACGCACCGTACTCTCCGGGATCATATTATGAAAATCCCACAACGTTCCATCGATATCAAAAAATACTGCTTTACTCACGATCTGATCTCCAATAATTTTGCCTTTAGTTCATTTTCCATATTCTGAAGCTCACCCTCGGCAGCCGCACGCTTTGCACGACCCTCCGTCTGGATCTTCATCACCTCATCCAGTGTAGAAATCAGTGACTCATTCGTATGCTTGAGCGTCTCAATATCCACAATGCCACGCTCTGATTCTTTTGCTGCCTCAATTGTCGCTGTCTTGAGCCGGTCTGCATTTTTCTTCAGCAATTCGTTCGTCATGTCAGAAACCGCGCGCTGCGCCTCAGCCGCCTGTGTACTGTGCTCCACGCCGAGTGCAATGACCATCTGGCTCTTCCACAACGGAATCGTATTAACGATCGTGGACTGGATCTTCTCTGCCATCACCGTATCGCTGCCCTGTACAAGACGGATCTGCGGTGCTGTCTGCAATGCGATCGTACGTGTCAGCTCCAGATCGTGCAGCTTCTTCTCAAAACGGTCAATCAGCCCCTCATAATCCTTTGCCGCCTGTGCATCCTCGGGCAGGCCGCTCGCCGCAGCCTTATCACGCAGCTGTACCAGTTCTGTATCACGGGCGGTCTGCAGCTTTTTCTTTCCGGCGAGAATATACATGGATAATTCCTTAAAATAATTCAGGTTCATCTCGTACATCCGGTCTAACATCTGTGCATCCTTGATCAACTGGATCTGATGTGACTCGAGCGCCGCTGTGATCTTGTTGACATTCACCTCGGTTTTATCATATTTTGCCTTGAGCTCCGTCAGCTTATTGGCACGCTTTTTGAAAAAGGCACCGAAACCTTTTTCCTCTTCTTCGACATCAAAATTCTTCAGTTCACCGACCAGATCCGTGAGCATATTACCGATCTCGCCCATATCCTTTGTCCGCACATTTTCCAGTGCCTTTTCTGAAAAATCTGCCATCTTCTTCTGTGTGCCTGCCCCGTACTGTAAAATAGCATTCGAATTGCGCAGGTCTATCTTCTCTACGAACTCGCTCACCATCTGCTTCTGCTCCTCAGAGAGCATCGAGTCATCCATCTCATTCTGCGGCGCAGGAATCACCTCTGCTTCTTTTGTCTCCGCGGGTACTTCCTTCTCCTGCGGTGCATCAAAGGAACCAAAATCCAAGGTCGGTGCCTCAGCTGTCAGTGTATCAAAATCTGTCATATTAAACTTCCTCCTTTTTAGAATGTCATATGCGTATCAGATGTAAAATCTTTGTTTTTTGTCAATCCCTCCTGCTCGAGCATGACCTTCATCGTAGAAATATCAGATGAGATATCCCACGCAGTATCCTCAAACAGACTGTCAAACAGATTCTCAAATGCCTCATTGATCGTATCGAGCGTATCCTCAATCTCTTTTTTGGTATTGGCAATATTTGTTCCATATTCCGGCTGCCCATCGAGATCACGGTAGGCATCGATGAGCTTTGTCGTCGTCGGCAGATAATAGGTCATCATCTTATGCAGTTCCTGCGCACTGTCCGGCTGTTTTTCCACCTGTGCAAATATACGGCGCATGATATCCTCAAGCTTTGCCAGCTTTGCGCTCATGACCTCTCCAGGAATCGCATCATTGCACTCATGGATATGCCTGATATATGCTTCACCCTCTGCCAGTATGTTACGCACTTCCTCCGGACACTGTGCCTGTGTCTGTGCCGTGATCGCTGCCTGCTGCTCACGCTCCCGGCGTGAGCGCTCTGCCTGCTCATACTGCTGATATGTCTCCCGATCCACGATCAGCGTCGTCTGCCCGGCATCCATGTGTCCTTCCAGAAAATAACCCTTATCCAACATATGCTGCAGATCCTTCTGCACATAGGAGGTACGTTTGCCGACTGCACGCGCGAGATCCTCAATCTTACAATATCCGCGGTCACCAATCACACGCACATAATGACGGAATCGGCTGTTGCGTCCGGTCAGTCCTACGCCCTTTGTGATCATGCCTATAAAAGGGATCGCCGCGATGCCAAGTCCGACCGGCACACGCCACGGTACTCCGGCAAACACCAGTCCCCCGGTAATGACTGCCGCCAGACCAAACAGGCTCGTTCCAACAATACCCAGTGACAGGCAGACCGGTCCGGCCGCCTGTCCGGGCAGATATCTGCGGTACCGCATAGGGGGCTGTTTGGGTGATACAACTGTCCCATTCACTGCGCGTTCCCTGCGCATCTGCGCCTGCTGCCCATAGATCGTCTGTCTGACAGTCTGCGTATATTCCTTTGTCTGCCGCCCGGTCTGATTCATGCTGCGTCCAAAACGATCTGCTGCCTGATTGATCACATCACCGACACACTGGCTGAGCCCGGTATAATCGCCGGATTCTACTGCTTTGAGAACAGAATTCATAATGTCCTCTCCCACACTGTTCCATTTATTTGATGCAGCCATCTTCTCTACTTCCTTACTCTGTGATAATTTGTCATGCTCCCAAAATGTCAAATCACGACCTCCCATGACAATCTATCTGTATTTTAATCAAATACCAGTGAAAAATCAAGTAACAAAGAATCCCGCCTGCAGCTATGAACGAAAAAAAGAATCCCGCCCACCCGCGAAATTCTTTTTCTTTCATGACCGTATGTGCCGGGGTATCCACCCCTTATCTCCGTCTCCGGTCAATTCCGTGTTTTCTGTAATACTCAGCCTTGTTCTCATACATTTGTTTCTCAGCTTCCCGCAGGAACGCATCCAGATCTGTCACAGCCTGTGCACTCCACAATGATCCAATCGCCATATTGACGGAACATCCCTCCATCAACGTATGCAGCTTTGCAATCCGCTCCTCTAAATCCTCCGCTGCAATACCAGGACAGAGCACCAGCAGCTCATCACCTCCCATGCGGAAGATGCCATACCCGTCAAACACCTCCATCAGACAGCCACAAGCCCGCAGGATCAGGCGGTCTCCTGCCACATGTCCCTTGCAGTCGTTCACACATTTCAAGCTGGTGATATCACCATAAATGACACCCAGACCCGCCTCCTTATCCATCTCATCTACAAAGACACTCAGTGCAAAACGGTTTCCCAGTCCGGTCATCGGATCCTTGTAACTCATATCCATGAGCTTTTGCATCAGATTTCTCCGTTTGATGCAGGATACGAGAAAATATCCCATGATCCGCAGCATGCTCGATGTATATTGCAACGAATCGCACGGCGGGTTATCTGCGCCATAAAATGCTATGATATTCCCCCTATCATACAACGGCAGTACTACGACCGAACGAATGCCCTGCCGCTTCAGGTTTTCATACTGCAGCGGATCGCTCTCCCTGATCTCCTCCCGATCCGGGATTAAAACAAATTCGCCCTCCGAAAAAATCTGATACCAGTTCGCACAGACCTCCGGCGGCAGATTCTGAAGATGATCCTTTTCAGGCATGATACCCGGTGCTGTCCACTCATAGGTGTTATCATCACAGCCCTGTGCATTCTTTTCGAAAATATAAGTCCGCTCAGCATTCAGCACCTTTCCCAGATGCTCCAGTATGATCTGGATCGTCTCATCCGGGGTATCTGCCGCAAGCGCTACCCGCAATCCCTCATTTACGACCGCTTCCATAGCTCTGTACTTTTGAATCCGCTTATCCTGTGCGCGCTCCTCGCTGATATCAATACTGAACTCGACACGGTATCTTTTCCCCGTCTCAGCATCCTCGACCAGTGTATCCTTCACGATCATATATTTATCGATCACCGGATTATAATAACGCCATTCTTCAAATTTTCCGGTGCAAAGCTTGTCATTGTTACACATCCCACAGGGGACAGAGGAATTCTGTATCACCTCATAACACTTTTTACCCTGAATATCATCCACCGAATGAAACCCAAACTCGTCCAGCGTCTTGCGGTTCATATAAACGAGTTCATTCGTCTCTATTTCTGCCGCATAGACATACTCATTCAGATTTTCGAAAAACTGCCAGATATCCTGTATATCCTTCATATTCCGTTCCCCTAAAAAATACCCATATATTTGTACATCTCTACATCATAAAGAGCTGTCGTTCTTTTTATGTAAGAATAAACTGTTGCATAAACTGATCCCTTCCGCAAGGTCTGCCAAACAGGTATCCTTGCAGATAATCACTCATCAGCTCTTTCATTTCCAGATGCCATTCTTCTTTTTCAATCCCCTCAGTACAGATCTTGATACCTATATTGTGTACCATCTCAATGATTTTTTTGAAAAGCTCATAATCCTTCGCATCACGCATCGCCTTTGCGGTAAAATCCCTATCCAGCTTAATATAACAGGGATTCATATCACTGATACAATGCAGATTGGAATATCCGGTTCCAAAATCATCAATGACAAACAAAATCCCGTGTTCTTTCAGTTTCTCCCGGAATCTGCAAAACAGCGGTGTCATATCTACGAATCTGCTCTCTGTCATTTCCACGCAAAGGCATGCCGGATTCAGATCATTTTCCCTGAGCAATGCCAGTATCTCATCGGCAAGCTCTCCCCGCTCAATCTGCACATATGAGACATTGACGTTCATCTTGAAATCCGGCACATACTGCTGCAGCTCACGGCACATGTTCACTGCTTTTTCTAACACAAACCTGCCGGCAGGAATGATCAGTCCGGTCTCCTCCAGAATGGGGATGAATTCCATCGGGGATACAAACTGCTCTCCTGCTTCGGTCATCATTGTAAAACGCATCAGCGCTTCCGCTCCCGCTATACGCCCGGAGCTACAGTCGATGATCGGCTGATAATACACATCAAAGCCCTCAAACTGATTCATCACAGCATTCCTCAGGGCACTGTGGATCTTTCCCTTGTGCAGAAACTGTTCATAATCCTTCTGATCGAAAAAATAGATACTGTTCTTTCCCATGCGCTTTGCTTTATTCAACGCAAATTCGAACTTCTTTCGGCATTCTTCATAGCCATCTGCCACGGCCGCTGCCTCTACAACTCCTACGGAGATAGAAAATACAGCCTCATACTTCTCAGCAACGATAAACTCATCAATCTTTCCACAGATCCGCTGCCGAAGCTGTGCGGCATCATCCATGGAACGGCTCTCCAGATCTACGATCACAAACTGGCCTGACACCAGATGATATACTCTCTGGCTATCGTTCAGACACTCCGTCATGCAGCCGGCTACATGTCTTAATATATAATCCCCGTAGCCTGAGCCATACGCACCGTTTATAGCGCCAAAATCATCAATCCCTACATGCATCAGAAAGCCATGCGGAACTGCTTCCTTTCGCTCACGCAGATACGCGCAAAAATCCATACCACCGAGCAGTCCGCTCGTATTATCCGCACGCTGCTGTGTTCCGGTCTCATTCAGGCAGCCGATCAGATACGCCGGCTTGTCTGCCGGATCATTGACAACGACTCCACGGCAGTTGATCCATACCGGCAGGCCTTCCCTGCTGACCCAGCGATAATGCAGGTCATGGATCTTCTCCCTGCCATCAACCAGCCTTGCAAAATGATCAACCAGCATCTCGCGATCCCCTTCAAAAATCGCAGGCAGCATGTCCGGCATCGCATGCTCCATATACTTGCCAGGCAGCATAAAACGATCCACAGCACGCTGTGACATGACCATCTGATTATTCTGCAGGTCAATCACATACAGATGATCATCCATACACGGTGCAATCACATCAATCAGACATCCCATATCAATCTCCTGAAACATCCGATATATATTCAAGGCATCTAAATTCAAATCTCCTAACTGCATGGTGACATAAATCCTCTCTCCTAGATTGTTGCCGGTTGCACTGCATCAACTATTCATCAAACTTTGCGATATGGAATCTGCTGATCATATCACGCAGGCTCTCTGCCTCGCCACTCATCTGCTCACTGGCGGCCGCACATTCTTCAGATGTCGCAGAGTTGGTCTGTACCACATCGTTGATCTGCTCAATACCCTCATTGATCTGTTTGATCTCTGCGGTCTGGGTCTCCAGCGTCTCTGCGATTCCGGTCACTTCCTGTGTGATGACCTTCGAACCATCCGCGACTTCTTCCAGCTGTGTAGCAGTCTCTTTTGCAACAACCATACCCTTTTCTACAGCCTTTACAGAAGTCTCGATCAGTGCAGCAGATTCCTTTGCCGCCTGTGCACTCTGATCAGCCAGTACATTGACCTGATTGGCAACCACCGCAAATCCCTTTCCGGCTTCACCGGCTCTGGCTGCCTCGATCGAAGCATTCAATGCCAGCAGGTTCGTCTGTGATGCGATCTCATTGATCGTTGCGATGATCTTGTCGATCTCCTGCGATGCCTGATTGATCTCATTCATAGAGCCGACCATCTCCTGCATCTTTCCGTTACTGTCAAGGATCGCATGCCCCAGCTTCTCTACCCTGCCGCTGATCTCCTTGGCTGTATGTGCATTGTTCTCTACCTGCTCAGACACACCTGCCACCGTCGCGGTCAGCTCCTGCACAACTGCAGCCTGACTGGTCGCACCGTCTGCCAGATCATTGGAGCTGGATGCCACCTGCTCTGCCCCGCTGGATACCTCGTTGGACACACGCTGGATACCCTTTACCGTATCTGACATACTCTTTTCAAAGTTCATGAAGGAATCCAGAATACCGACAAAATCTCCTCTCCACTCAACCTCTGGCTGTACATCAAAATCACCCTCCGAGAACAGCTTCATCGCACGGTCGATATCATCTACATAGGTGCCGAGTATACGGAGTGATTTACGCATGCTGTGTGCCAGTCTTCCGATCTCATCATCCGAACGATACTCTAACTCACTGTGCAGATTTCCTTCTGTCAGCTCCTTTGCGACATCCTCGATCGCATGCAGCGGCTCGAGAATACTATTCAGTACGATCCTGCTCGTCTTCTTTGCAATCATCAGTGCAACCACAATAAATAAAATGATAATAGCAAAACCTGCCACAGCACACACAATCGTGCTACGGACTGCTTCGTGCATCCGCTCATCGGTCACTGCATCCATCTTCTTGGCGATCTCTACTAAATTGTTCAATGCCGGTGTACACTCATTCAGAATCTGATCGGTCGCCCCTGCATCATCCCCGGATTTGATATCCTCTACGATTGCCAGTCCGACGGTCGTCCAGTCGTCCAGCGCATTGGCATACTCCTGATACAGCTCATCCGAGAGAACATTGGTTCCCTGAAGAATACCCATCTGTTCATCAACAACTCCCAGCAGTTCATTCACCTTCTGCTCGTAGCTGTCATAGGTAGACGGATCCTGGTTCAGTGCCATCTCACGGATATTTCTGGCAGCGGCATTGACATTGATCCGGCAGGTCTTCACCGCCATATCTGCAGCGTTTACTTTATTGACAAAGTTCATCATGTTGGAAAACAACACACCGATAATGATCACCGACAGCACGCCGGATGCAATCATCATCATGATGACTCTGCGGTAGCCATAATTAATCCTTTCCTGCAGATGCAGACTTTCCAACTTTTGTTTCATTGTTCCCTTCTTTGGCAAATCCTTTGTCGTAGTCTTTTGTGACAACATAGCGATACATCCCTTTCCGTATTCTCTTATTTTTCCGCAGCCGTCCGATAGCTTCACAGGCACGGAACCTCTTCATTTACC
>ERZ1035006.1822-NODE-1822-length-13134-cov-31.995412_pt1 | contig 13134 bp, 8 predicted proteins | sample MGYA00520694_ERZ1035006 | MGnify/ENA primary metagenome ERZ1035006 (study PRJEB33766, sample SAMN09781746) | gut metagenome | biome: gut microbiome | host: Homo sapiens | place: Madagascar | study: EMG produced TPA metagenomics assembly of the PRJNA485056 data...
TTCTTATTTAAATGTTTCATAATATAATCTCCTTCCTATATTCCATCCTTTTCCAACATGGTTGATTATGTCCATTTCCAACTGCACCCGATCTTTTTCAAAATATCTTACTGCTCTGCCCGCTTTTCCTTATTGATAAATCCAGCACTTGTATGAATGATCACCTTATCGAAGATCATGAACATGGTTGGAAGTAAGAGAATAACAACTACCATACTGATCAACGCGCCACGTGCCATCAGTGTACACAGGGAGCTGATCATATCAATGTTTGAATACATACCAACACCGAAGGTTGCGGCGAAGAAGCTGAGTGCACTGACTACGATAGACTGTACAGAGCCCTTCATTCCTTCGATGACTGCCTCCTTCTTTGCAAGTCCGTTATGTCTTGCACGCTTATATTTGTTCGTCATCAGGATCGCATAATCGACCGTCGCTCCAAGCTGGATCGTACCGATTACGATAGAAGCGATAAACGGAATCGCCGTCTTCGTGTAGGTAGGAATACCCATGTTGATGAAGATTGCGAACTCGATAACAGCGACCAGAATGATTGGAAGTGATATCGACTTAAATACAAATGCAATGATTATAAAGATAACGCCGATGGATACGGCACTTACCATCTTGAAATCCTCATCTGTGATCTCAATCAGATCCTTCGTACATGGTGCTTCACCGATCAGCATACCATTTTCATCACAATCCTTGACCATCTGCTTCAAGGTATCACACTGCTCATTTACTTCATCCGAAGCCACCTTGTATTCCGACATGATCAAAAGCATCTTATATTTACCACTCTCGAACACTTCACGGATCTGATCCGGAAGCATATCCTTTGGAATCGTAGAACCGACGATGCTGTCAAGTCCAAGCACTGCCTTGACACCGTCTACTTTCTCCATTTCCTTTGTCATCTTTACAACATCCTTTGTCGATGTGTTCGCATCCAGAAGCACCATGTGGGTTGCACCCATGTGATACTGCTCTTCCAGTTTGTTGTTCGCCGTGATACTCTCCAGACTCTCCGGAAGTGTACCTGCCAGGTCATAGTATACGGTGTTGTGTGTGTAACCGTAAACAGCAGGTCCGATCAGCACGAAGAACAAAATCAGGAATATGTAAAAATGCTGTGTTACCCATTTTGAAATACCGGACAGGTCCGGAAGGATAACCTTGTGTTTTGTCTTCTCGATTGCATTGTCAAATATCAAAATCATAGATGGAAGAACCGTTACACAACAGATTACGCCGAACACAACGCCTTTTGCCATAACAACACCTAAGTCCATACCAAGTGTGAAGCTCATGAAGCACAGAGCGATGAAGCCTGCCACGGTTGTGATGGAACTGCCAACAACCGAAGATATCGTGTTTGAGATTGCATGTGCCATCGCACGCCCCTTCTCACCCGGATATACCTGCTGTTTCTCCTCATAGCTGTGCCACAGGAAGATGGAGTAATCCATCGTAACACCGAGCTGCAAGACTGCTGCCAACGCCTGTGTGACATAGGAGATTTCTCCCTTGAACACGTTGGTACCTAAGTTATATACGATCGCCATACCGATACTAAGCAGGAAGAATACCGGAATGATCGCCGAGTCCATTGCAAGTGCAAGAACAATCGTTGAAAGGATGACCGCGATCAGTACATAGATTGGTGTCTCCTTGTTCGACAGGTTCTTCGTATCTGTTACGACTGCAGACATACCAGAGAGGTAACACTGCTTATTCATAACCTTACGTAAGTTCTCGATGGCATCCATCGTCTCATCGGCTGAGATGGAATTCGGATACAGAACAAACAGAATCGTGGAGTCCGCATCCTTGTTGATGAACACATCCTTGATGCTGTCCGGAAGCATCTCCACCGGTACGGACAGATCAAGGAAGGAATCATACCATAATACATCCTTTACCCCGTCTACCTTGCACATTTCTTTCCGCATCTTGGAGATGTCTTTGTCGGACATTCCTTCGACGACGCACATGGAAAATGCACCGGTTCCAAATTCATCCACCATAATCTCCTGGCCTTTCATTGTATCAATCTCGTCCGGGAGATAGTTCAAAATGTCGTAGTTTACACGGGTATGAAAATATCCGAAGGCTGACGGAATCAGTAAGAGAATACCGATTATCAGAATCAGACTTCTATGTTTTACTACCCACTTTCCAAATCGAATCACGATTCATCCACCTTTCTTTCTTTTCATTCTTGATTCTTTTTTGTTGCAACCCTATAATAAAAAAGAGATTGAATATATGGAACATTCAATCTCTTTTAAATGTATTGTATCTCTATACAAGCCTATTCTTTTGTATAATTGCATTGACATCTGTGTGTTCGTGTATAGCTAATTTATATCTTTTATCTCAAATTCCCTCTTGACAAAAACACATCTTATCTTAAACAAGTTCATTCAATACATCCATCATGGAAGATTTCGTCAGATATTTATAAATCTCCGACAAATCCTTTGGAGCAATCATATAATCCCGTTTGATCCACGCAATTGCCACATAGCACATAGAGTTTGCATAGTATTCAGCGATAATCTGACGGTCAAGCCATGGGTATTTGTGATTCTTACCCTGTTTCTTCTGATCAATTATGTCTAACAAAAGCTTCGAAACCTCGCTTCGCGCAATGCTTTCAAACGAATTCTGTCCCTCTATGCACACCGCGCGCTCGTAAAAGCTTCGGTCATTCTGGATATTCGAGAACAGCAACGTCAGTCCTTCCTGTATCATATCATTCATCAAAAGCGGCTTGATTGGTGTGAGCAGATCGTGCCGGACAATATACTCCAAAAGTGCGTATTTATCTGAAAAATGATTATAAAACGTCGGTCGAATCACGCCCGCCTTATCCGTAATATCCTTAATCGTAATTTTCTCCATCGGCAGTTTGCACAGCAGCTCCTTAAAACTTCTTGCAAGCAGTTCGTCCGTTGTTTCTCTTTTCCCTTTTGACTGCATACTTATCCTTCCTTCTCTGTTTCCTATCCTGTGAATTACCCATAACTATAGATTCTCTGTTTCCTCTACAGAAGCGGTGCCACCAAACGCAGCAGGCTCTGTCCGAACATCTTCGTTTTACTTGTCTTCCGGATCTCCTCCAACGTCACTTCGTCGCACTTCGCAAGTGTGAGCATATAGTCTTCCTTAATTTCATAGATGACACTACTGTTGAACATCCAGACGCCACATTCAAAATGCAGATACAGGCTCCGATAGTCAAAATTAATCGTACCGACCGTTGCCACCTTGTCGTCCACTACGACTGTTTTTGCATGGATAAACCCAGGTGTATACTGGAAAATCCGCACACCAGCCTCAATCAGCTGATAATAATACGACTGGGTTACCAGATAAACAAGCTTCTTATCCGGGATTCCCGGTGTAATGATGCGAACGTCTATCCCGCTTTTTGCCGCAAGTGTCAACGCTGTTACCATCTCATTGTCGATAATCAGATATGGCGTTGTAATATACACATAATGCTTTGCCTTGTTAATCATATTCAGATAGATATTCTCACCGACAATCTCATTGTCCACAGGCGTATCACCATACGGCTGTATATAGCCGTCTGAGAAAAACGCGATATCCTGATGTTTCTCCGGTGAATACGATGAGTAATCATCCTTCTCTCCGGTCAGCATCAACCATGTCTGTAAAAACATCAGTGTCAGGTTCCAGACTGCTTCGCCCTTCAGCATGATACCGGTGTCCTTCCAATGTCCAAACCGTGATTTCTTGTTGATATACTCATCTGCCAGATTAATGCCACCGGTAAATCCAACATAACCATCAATGACTGTGATTTTACGGTGGTCACGGTTGTTCTGCCGCAGGTTGAAGAATGGTCCGATCGGGTTAAATGCCGCAACCCTGATTCCTTTCTCCTTCATATCTTTGATGAACCGGGACGGAATCCACATAGAGCAGCCAAAATCATCATAGATCAAGCGAACATCCACGCCCTCTTTTGCCTTTCGCTCCATAATCTCTAAGATCGTATCCCACATCTCACCCTGTTTGATGATGAAATACTCCATAAATATAAAATGTTTTGCATTGTTTAATTCTTCCACAAGCTTAGCAAAATTATCCTCGCCAAGCGGAAAATATTTCACAACTGTATTCTTATAGACCGGATAACCGGCGGTTTTCGAAATATACGTTGACTGCACGCTTGCACTCTGGCTCAGCTTCCGTATTTCCCGCTGTCTGCTCTTATCACTTGGCATATACTGAAATGTATCGAGATGATTCTTCTGTGCATCCCGGATAAACTTCATACGGGTTCGGTTACCGGCAATTGCAATATACAACACACCACCCAGGATCGGTGTTACCATCATAAGTAAAATCCATGTCAGTTTATATGCAGGATTCTCCGGTTTATTGACGATATACAGCACAACCGTTGCCGAAAGCAGCAGTGCAAGCGTCTTCCAGTAGATCATATAATTCTTGGCAATTCCATACAGAAATACCCATAAAAAAATCTGCAGAATCAACGTAAATACAACAATGGCAATCTTCGTGATATAGATAGACTTCGATTTGTTCTGCCTTCCATACCGCAACTTGTCGTGCCCATGTTCATGTTCTTCACCATGTATTGGTTTCTGAACAGCCGTCTGCTCTGTTTTCTGTTCAATTGTCTTTTCTGTCTCCTGCAATCTGCCTTTTCCTTCTTTCTTTATCTACCCCTACATAGTATATATCAATCCATCATCCAAGTAATTGCATTCCTAACTGTCAAACTACTCCACGCTCCATCGTCCTGATGCGCCACAAGGAAGTATCAGCCCTGTTTCTTTCACCGGAAGACCAATTTCCTGTGACTCCACATGTCCGCCAAATTTCTTTCCTACTTCAGCAGAAATCATATATGTGAGTACCGCCGGAGCCAATCCGGTTGTATACGAATTCACCAGGAAAAATAATGGATCATCCGACAAAAGCTGACTTGCCAGTGCGATAAACGGATGAATCTTCTCCTCCAGCTTCCAGATTTCGCCTTTTGGTCCTCTGCCATACGATGGCGGGTCCATAATGATGCCATCATAATGATTGCCACGACGAATTTCCCGCTCCACGAACTTCACACAATCATCAACCAGCCAGCGGATTGGTGCATCCTCAAGTCCCGATGCCACAGCATTTTCCTTGCCCCATGTCACCATACCCTTCGATGCGTCGACATGTGTAACCTTGGCACCTGCCTTAGCCGCTGCCAACGTGGCTCCTCCCGTATAGGCAAACAGATTCAGCACCTTGATCTCACGATTTGCATTCCGTATCTTCTCACCAAACCAGTCCCAGTTCACCGCCTGTTCCGGAAATAGTCCTGTATGTTTAAATGTAAACGGTTTCAAATGAAATGTCAGATCCTTGTAATTGATACTCCACTGCTTCGGCAAATCAAAAAATTCCCATTCTCCACCACCCTTGTTGCTACGGTGATAATGTCCATTCAGCCGCTTCCATGCCGGATTCATCCGCGGAAGATCCCACAACACCTGCGGGTCTGGACGAAGTAAAATATAATCTCCCCATCGTTCCAGTTTTTCTCCTCTTGAACAATCTATAATCTCATATTCTTTCCACTGATCGGCTACCCACATATACTTTTAGTCCCTTTCGTCTATTTTCTTATACATTGCGTCCTGATTTTATACAAGCAATACTAACACACCCATCTTTTCAGTGCAAGAATGAAAGTCCTGTTTTTGCCATGAAATACAGCTAAAAAAAGACAGTTTGCACATTTTGTACATGCAAACTGTCGTAATTTCATTACCAATCACGTTTCTCGATTGGAATATATTCTTTGTGATGACCAACGAATTTGTACGCCGGACGGATAATCTTGCCCTTATTTACCAACTCTTCAATCCGGTGTGCAGACCAGCCAGAGATACGAGAGATTGCAAAGATCGGTGTGAAGATCTCGATTGGAAGCTTCAACATCGTATAAACGAATCCACTGTAAAAATCGACATTCGCACAAACCGTCTTAAATGTCCGACGATGCTCGCTGATCAGCTCCGCTGCGATTCGCTCGACTCTGTCATACAATGCAAATTCGTCCTGCAAGCCCTTTTCCTCAGAAAGCTTCTTTGCGTATTTCTTCAAAATTACGGCTCTTGGATCAGACTCACTGTAAACCGCGTGTCCCATACCGTAGATCAGGCCGGAATGATCGAATCCCTTCTTATCAAGCAAGCCCTGTAGATATTCAGAGATTTCATCTTCATTCTCCCAATCCTTGACATGCATCTTCATATCATCGAACATCTGCTGTACCTTGATATTCGCACCACCATGCTTCGGTCCTTTCAGAGAACCAAGAGAGGCAGCGACAGTTGAATACGTATCCGTTCCTGTCGATGTCAATACATGTGTCGTAAAGGTTGAGTTGTTACCTCCACCATGTTCCGCATGGATAACCAGACAGACATCCAGAACCTTTGCTTCTAACGCCGTGTATTTACCATCGGTACGAAGCAGACGCAAGATATTCTCCGCAGTTGAAAGCTCTTTCTTCGGTCTGTGGATAACCAAGCTCTTATCGAGGTGATAATGTCTGTATGCCTGATAACCATACGCCGCCATAACCGGGAACTGGGCAATCAGCTGCAGACATTGCATCAATACATTTTTGATATCCAGATTGTTTGGATCCGGATCGTAAGTATACAAAGTAAGAACACATTTCTGCAGAACATTCATCATATCGCGGCTCGGTGCCTTCATGATAACATCACGGTTAAAGCTCTCCGGCAACTGGCGAAGCTCACCAAGTACTTCCTTGAAGCAGTCAAGTTGTTCCTGACTCGGAAGATCACCGAACAAAAGCAGATATGTCGTTTCTTCAAAACCATACTGACTGTTGCGGAAGCCCTGCACAAGCTGCTGAACTTCATATCCCTGAAAATAAAGTTCTCCAGGAATTGGTACACGATGTCCATCCACAACGCTAAATCCCATAACGTCGGACACCTCTGTAAGTCCGGTCAGTACGCCTCGTCCGTTGGAGTCTCGAAGTCCCCGCTTTACGTTGTACTCTTCGTAGAGATTTAAGTCAATCTTACCGGAGTCATTACAAAAACGTACATATTCATCTAGTATCTGGTCAAATTTCAAATCTGACATAACCTCAACTCCTATCTTATTCGATCTCTTTGCTTGTAGAATAACTGTAGTCAGTTATCTTTCCCGTACTCGGGTCCGCATAAGCACTTATACTGATATATTGAGTATCTTCGTACTTATATGCATAATATGAAATGAACGATGAATATTCATCTTTTGAGAAATCATCTTCGCCCAAATCCCCATAAACAGATTCAATCTTGTTTCCATCATCAGTCATGGAAATTCCGCCCGGGAATACAGCATTTCCTGTATAATAATTCATATCTACATCAATTCCTGAAATATATGCATGCTCTGGCAAAATAGCATTACCCGTATAATTATTCAACGTGATTCCTATCTTTTCTCCGTCCTTCTCCATATAGGTACTCTCATTGCCTTTTCCACCGATGTAAGCTGATACGGAAGAATCCAGTGTCCAGCCGTCTGCGGCAAACTCAGAAAATGTAACCGGAAGCACATAGTTTTTATCACCGATTGTAATAATATTGTCAAACCGATCTGTGCTTGGTCCATCCGGTGCCACATACTTATCATTGATTGCCGGAGCATCAACATTGATATCCCCTACATTCGTCCCAATATCCGGCAGATTTGAATTCACAATGCTTATAGAATACAGGTTCTTTTCATCAGACACTTCTAAATCCATACCATCTTTGACTTCATCTCCGGCATAATCAATCGCAACATACTGGCTATCATCAATGGAATGTGTTCCCTCATATCGACTCTCCGGAGCACCGAATGCCGTCTTAATATCATTCTCCGTTGAAGTGAACAATTTGATTCCATTTGACAGTTCGATTGAAAAATCATCCTTATGGTCATCAATTCTTGCATTAAATGAGAATCCTACAACAAAGCAACTGTTTATGTCTGCCTCATTCATTCCCGGGTTCGCTACCACCACCGTTAATTCTGCGCGGTCTGTATAACAGGTCAGGTAATCCCAATCACCTGCTGCTACTTTGATAACAGAGCTGTCTGTCTGCCATCCCTTTGATTTCCACTCAGAATACGGAAGCGGGAACTGGTAAAGCGTACCGTCAATACTTGCTGTGTAATCACGCCATGTATCAGATAACGCGGTCGGCCAGATATATTCATACGAACCTGTCACATTCGCTTCTGTCGTTGCTTCCGTTGTACCCTCTGTCGTTACGTCGGTTGCACTGGCGGCTTCCGTTGTATCGGCCGGTGCTTCTGTCGTTGTTTTATCATTCTCTTTTTTCTTTCCGCCGCCTAAGATCAGAACCAATCCAATGATCAATGCCACAACCGCTGCCGCAATGCCGACAATCAAGCCAATTTTCTTTTTATTGTTCGATGGCTCTGCATTATTTTGTCCCGGTGTCAGATGCATCGACTGCACAGACACGGATGTTGAATTATTCCCGGGTGCGGCATATGGATTTGCCTGTGGGACAGCACTCACACTGGCAATCGGTCCACTTCCATATAAATCCGGCAACAATTCTCCGATATTCTGATATCGCTCGGTTGCCTTTACCGCCAGTCCTTTGCGGAGAACAGCTTCCGTCCGCTCGGAAACTGTGATTCCTTTTGAAGAAGGATTCACATAAGTATCATCTTCCATACGTTCTACGCCGTTCGGCGGAACCTCACCGGTAAGCATCTTATACATGGTCGCACACAAACTGTAGATATCTGTCCAAGGGCCCTGCTTTCCCTTCGCATAATACTGCTCCGGTGGTGCATATCCATGCTTCAATATAACTGTATATGTTTTATCGGTTTCCGCGGACTGTCCGCGCACCGAACCAAAATCAATCAGCTTGATCTTTCCCTCATTATCTACCATGATATTGTCCGGGCTGATATCCCGGTGAACAAGACCATTTTTATGTACCTCATATAAGGACTCAAAAACCGGTTTCATCAGAGCAAGCACCGTTGCTTCATCCAATGTGCCACCCATACCCTTTAGATAATGTTTAAGATCTACACCATTGATATATTCCATAACGATATAGCCGGTACCATTCTCATAGAAGAAATCCTTCACTGAAACAATACCCTGCAGTTGATAGAACTTCGACAGATTTCTCGCTTCTTCCACATAGCGTTTCAAACCTTTGTCGTAGATCTCCTGCTTGTTCTCATTCGTCGTGACCGTCGTTGTCGCCATTGTATCACGATGCGCGAAGCTCTCCGGGAAATATTCCTTAATGGCAATATATGTCTGAAGATTCAGATCCCAGCCGATATAAGTGATTCCAAAACCACCCATACCGATTACACGGCCAATCATGTATTTCCCTTGCAATACTGTAAATGGTCGCAAACAATTTGTCTTTTCTTCATATCCGTTCACGTCAAATCCGCAGTACGGACATGTATCTTCCCCCTGTCCAAGGGCCTGCATACAATTCGGACATTTGTCGTATCTATTCTGCATGACATTCCTCTCATTCTCACCCATAAGCAACCGGTCCGCCCCTCTATGCACGCCGGTTATTTTACATATACTTGATAATTATAGCAAATTTCATAGGTTGCTACAAGTTTTTTGTCTTAAATGCTTTATCCGGACAAAATTATGTGTCAGATTTCAATCAGATATTTCTCAAATGCATTCACAACCTTGGTGTTCTTATACTCACAAATCCGTTTAAAATCTCTTCCATAATTAATATGCACGTGTCCATGTGCAAACAACATCGGCTCATACTCATCCAGAATCTGATAGAATGCCTGAAATCCGGTATGTGGCAAATCAGTACTGTCGTTTAACTCAAATGCCGGAGAATGTGTAATCAGAATATCAAGTCCCCCTGCCTTCTTAATCTTCTTTCGAAGTTTGCGCACACGTTTCTTCATCTCATTCTCAGTAAACTGATAGTTCCCGAAATTATAACACATGCTTCCGCCAAGTCCCGCAATCCGGATACCATTGTACACATATACATCATCGTCGATACAGATACATCCATCCGGCGGTGTTTCATCATAACAGGAATCATGGTTCCCATGCACATACAGAATCGGCACTTTCGCAAATGTCGCTATAAAAGACAGGAACTGTGGAGCCAGATCTCCGCAGGAAATAATCAGATCAATTCCCTCTAATTTACTTTTCTCAAAATAATCCCAATAATATCTGGACTCTTCGTCTGCAAGTAACAAAATCTTCATTTATCCTAGCCCTCGTCCTTTACCTCTTTTTGTTTCATTTCCGGATTTGTCTCATCCTTACCATCATTCTGCCCTATATCCGGTTTCGTGTCGTTTTCACCGTTATCCTGCCCGGCATCCGGTTTTATCTCGTTCTTACCATCGTTCTGCACGGCATCCGGTTTCGTGTCGTTTTCACCGTTATCCTGTCCGGCATCCGGTTTCGTGTCATCCTTGACGCCCTTCTGCTCGACGATGGATTTCGCCTCATCCTTCATATCTTTGATGTCCGGAATCTCGCCCTCTACGTTATCGACCAGCCAGTTCATCAGCATGATTTCTTCCGGCGTCATAATCTCCTCATCTTCATTCTTAATCGTGTTGTCCTGTGCACGAAGCACGCCATAAAACGGATGGAAGCTGTTCTCACGGATCAGTTTGCCGATGATTCCGACTAACTGTTTCGTACCCTCCGGTACCTTGTTCGAACAGATGATATCAACAACTTCTGCGGAAAGTCCCCACCAATAGTTGACCGCCTTACCTTCGTTCGAATCGTCCTGCTTGATTGCACCATTTACCACGCTCTCAATCAGTTTCGCATAAAATTCGCCCCACTGATATAGCGGAAATGCCAGGTTCACCGTTTCCTCCCCTTCGAGCTTATACAATCCATACCGGCGGTTATGTGAATTCGGTTTGATCATAACCTGATCGGAGATATATTCGATTCCATTTTCCTCAAACTCGCGTAATACATTTTCACGCGTATTGCCTTTCACGGTCGTCCATTCGAGATAGACCTTTGCATAGGGGTTCACCATGCGCGCACCAAGCGCAAATGCGTTGATGTTGGCTGTCATACCGACAATCGGATAGTCCGCCACATAACCGATCTTTCCATTCTTTGACATCGCACCTGCAATCATGCCTGCAAGGAATTTCACCTCGTAAAGTCTCGCATAATATGTGCTGATAACCTTATGGGACGTATTCAGTGAACAATTCATAATCGTTGTTTCCGGATGGTTCACCGCCACCTTCACACTCGCACTGATGAGCTGTGGTGTCGTTGTGAAGATGATTGACACACCCATCGCGATCAGATCCTCCATCGCCGATATCGCCTCTTCCTCGGATGCGATATTGTGCACTTTTAGTGTCTTGATCGTATCCGGATAATGTTCATCTAAGTATAATCGTCCAAGCTCGTGTCCATACAGCCACTCGGATTCCTGCGGGTCCTTGTTGAACACGAACGCTACCATCACCTTCTTCGGTGTCGAGCTTCGGAAATAATCCATCAGCTTCTTGCGTCCAAGTTTCGTCGGCTCCATATGAAGCTCCACTTCCCTGCCTTTAGACTCAATCAGGAACTCATCCCATAGAAGCTTGATCTTCTCCTTCATCTCCGCTTCGGTCATCTTCTTCACGGCTTCATATCCATAGATATCAATAAAGATCAACAATGTATCACTGTTTGTAAGCGGCAGCTTATCTCCGCCAAGTGCCTTAAATGACACACAGAAGCGATGATTTGCAGATCCGAAATCTATCTTCTGCTCATCTGTCCACTCCGCATCCGGATCCGGACTTGTCAGTTCCAGCAAACGGCGGAAACACCCCGCCTGTGAAAACCAGATATAGTTAATCTCCGTCAGCTTGTAAAAATCCATGAATTCATAATAGATCTTCACCTGCAGATCATCTGTCTTCTTCGGAATCTTTCTGGTTACCTGTGCCGAGATCGTGACCGCATCAAAATATTTCATCACGGATACACGCTTATTCCCCTCTACGACATAGAATTTATTCATATATTCGTAAACCTTGATTGGATCACGAATTCCCTCTTCAATCTGGCTGTCACACAGTGCCGACCATTTGGCACCAAACTCTGTCTTATAATCAAGCAGCGGCATAAAGTTGTTCGCAAATGCGTATGTTCTTCCGACATTGCTTGTTCCAACGATACGGTCAAGTGGAATCTGAACAATACCAAGTGACATCTCGCCCACGATATCAACACCCTCTAAAATCTCATCCAATACCGGAAGATATTCATTTTCTCCCTTGGATACTGCATTTCGAAATGCTTTCAGTCCTAATTTCTGTGCTTTTTCGTATTCTACATATGACATAATCGATTCACCTCGTCTCTCATATTGCAACGTAATTGTTTTCGTCTCTTAAGTCTTTGTTTGCATACTTGGTTATTATTATATGCGGTTTCTGCATATTATTCAAGGGATTTTCCCGGACAGCGGGGGATTGTGGTAGATGTGACGTTTTCTATGGCGGTGATGGTTCTGTTCCGGGACCGCTTCCGCTTAGTTGCTCCGAGCAGCGGTACTAAATTCGCGCATGCGCTCATTAAGTACCGGCTGTCGCAAATGTCCCTGCACAGTATCCATCATCCCCACAGAAAGCTGTACATGATCCGCGAAAAGCCCCGCTGTCCTCGCCACGCCCGAAGCCAATTGGGGCTTTGTGGCTGATTTCCCAGCTTTTCGCCCAACCTGCTTGCTTCCCCTTAGCTTCCGGTTGGGGGAGTTTCCTGATTTCCCAGCTTTTCCCCCAACCCGCTTGCTTCCCTTTAGCTTCCGGTTGGGGGATTCTTCCGGTTTTACGACTTTTCACCCAACCCACTTGCTTCCCTTTAGCTTCCGGTTGGGGGATTTTCCCGGTTTTCCAACTTTTCCCCCAACCCGCTTGCTTCCCTGTGGCTTCCGGTTTGGGGATTTTCCTGGTTTCCCAGCTTTTCCCCCAACCCGCTTGCTTCTCTTAATAGCAAAAACGCCCGGTTTGCAA
>ERZ1035006.1826-NODE-1826-length-13124-cov-5.943837_pt1 | contig 13124 bp, 9 predicted proteins | sample MGYA00520694_ERZ1035006 | MGnify/ENA primary metagenome ERZ1035006 (study PRJEB33766, sample SAMN09781746) | gut metagenome | biome: gut microbiome | host: Homo sapiens | place: Madagascar | study: EMG produced TPA metagenomics assembly of the PRJNA485056 data...
CCCTATTAATGGGATATTTTAAAATCACAACATATTAATCTGCAGCCATTCCTACAACAATCCCCGTTGCATTATGATTTGCATTTGTTTTTGCACCAACATAAACTGTAAACTGATTACCAGAATCCACTTCAATTATTATCTTTCTGTTTCCTTTATCTGGTCTTGTCGCCACAGACGACTTCAGCCTCCCTTCTACATCCTGTGCAAAATCTGCAGCCCCGAGAAGTTCCAGCACTCTCGCACTCCACCCCGGATGGCTACCCGAAACATCCACCGCAATATTGGTATCTCCTGCTCTCGGCAGATCTGTAATATCATCGTCCACAGATGCTGTCGAGCATGCTTGAAATACTTCATCCAAGATATCCTTATCTGCAGTTACCTTAGACTTTTCAACATATTTCAGATACTGCGGCGCAAGAACTCCTATCAGAATTGCCATAATCGCAATCACAATGATAAGTTCTACCAGCGAAAAGCCCCTGTCTTTCTTTTTCATGCCTTCCCCTATTTTACAAATTATCAAGTCCTGAATACATAGCCGCCATCGGAGCCATCACCGCACCAATAATCACGCCACAGACACCTGCCAACATGATGATCATCAACGGTTCCAGTGCTGCCATCAATGACTGTGTTGCCACTTCTACTTCTTCTTCATAATAATCAGCTAATGTATCCAGCATATTTTCAATATTACCTGTTTCCTCACCGATTCTTACCATATGATATACCATCGGTGGAAACAGACCCGATTTTTCAATCGGCTGCGAAAGCGGAACACCCTGGATAACATCCGCTCTGGCATCTCTCATAGCCATTGTATAGAATTTATTGCCCATTGTTTCGGCTACGATTTCAACTGCATCCGGCATGGAAATACCGGCAGCCAGCATGGTTGATAAGTTGCGGGCGAATTTCGCTGCATTCTGCTTCACCGTCAGATCTGCCAGCATTGGAATCTTGATCGCTGCTTTTGCAAATAAGGTTTCACCGGTTTCTGTTCGTTTGAACCATCTGATAAAGAATACAATCGCAATGATAACAGCTACTACAATATACCATCTTGCCTGCATAAACTCTGATGCAGCAACTACCGCAAGTGTAATTTTTGGCATGTCAATATCCATATCTGCAAACATGCTCATGAACGTCGGCACAACGAATGTCAACATGACAATAACAACAACTACCGCTACAACCAATACCATGATCGGGTAGATCATTGTCTTCTTGATCAAGCCCTGGATCTTAGCAGATTTTTCAAACTGTACCGCCATACGTTCAAACGCAACATCCAGACTACCGGAAGCTTCACCGGCACTGACCATATGAATCAGCAGTTTTGGGAATACATCAGGTCTCTTCGCCATGGAGCTTGCAAGCGATTCACCTTTCTGTACACCAAGGTATACTTCCTGAAGTCCATCTTTCAATGTTGGGTTTTCAGTCTGCTCTGTCAGCATTCGCATGGATTCCAGAATCGTAACACCGGCCCTGTGCATACTCACGAACTGACGACAGAAGATACTCATATCTCTGACTGCGACTTTTTTCTTAAATAAAGATCCCATATTGATATCTTTATCAAGCAACGTCTGTTCCTTAATCTCGGTAGGTATCTTTCCCTCTTTTTTCAGCTGCTCTGCAGCCTTCTGTTCACTTTCCGCTTCAATTGAGCCGTTAATCGATTTACCATTTTTATCAACAGCAGAATATTTATAAGTTGTCACCTGCACACCCTCCTAGGTTTCTTTCTCTTCTATCTTTTCTGTATCCCTTAGCTTTCAAAGGAAACTTTTACCATTTCGCTGACTGATGTAATACCCTGCAGCACATATCTCGTTGCGCTCATACGAAGTGTACTCATACCGTTCTGGAGTGCCACATCTTTGATCGCATCAGCATCTCCGCCTTTCGCGATACATCTCTTTACATCATTATTCACTTCCATGATCTCATATACGCCGATTCGGCCGCGATAACCGCTGTTGTCACAGTTCGGACATCCGACCGGTTCGTAAATTTCCACTTCCTGTCCTTCCATGCCAAGAATTTCAAGCTCATCTTCATTTGCAAGACGTTTCTGCTTGCATCTCGGGCACAAACGGCGTACCAGACGCTGTGCAATGATACCTACCACCGAATCTGCGATCAGGTAAGATTCAATTCCCATATCTTCCAGACGGGAAACCGTACTTGCTGCCGAGTTCGTATGCAGTGTACTTACAACCAAGTGACCTGTGATAGATGCCTGCACCGCAATGCTTGCTGTCTCACCGTCACGAATTTCTCCGATCATGATAATATCCGGATCCTGACGCAGGATAGAACGAAGCGCACTTGCAAAAGTAAGTCCTGCTTTTACATTCGTCTGTACCTGATTGATCCCCGCCACGTTTGCTTCGACAGGGTCTTCGACTGTGATGATATTTACTGCTTCTGTATTTAATTCACTCAGTGCGGTATAAAGCGTTGTTGATTTACCACTACCTGTAGGTCCCGTAACAAGAATGATTCCATGTGGATTTTTTAAGATATGAGTAAATACTTTTCTCTCGCTTTCGCTGAAACCAAGTTCTGAAATATCTCTTGTCAGATTACCTTTGTTGGTAATACGCATAACTGTCTTTTCGCCGTATACCGTCGGAAGGATAGATACACGGATATCATACTCTCTGTTATCAACAAACGTTGTGATACGACCATCCTGCGGTTTTCTCTTTTCAGAGATATCCATTCCGCCGATAACCTTTAATCTGGCTACGATTGCAGGCAGCAGCTTTATATTATATGTAATACGTTCAAATAATGCGCCATCAATCCGGTAACGGATCCGAACTTTCTTTTCCAGCGCCTCAATATGGATATCGGAAGCTCTCTGGCGGACTGCCTGTTCCAGCATGTTGTTAACGAGCTGTACGATCGGGGAATTGTTGACATCCTCATTGATCATACGATCCATTTCATCTTCCTGGAACAGATCGGCTCTTTCCTGCTCATAATCATTAGCAGCCTTGATCGCTTCGGCATTTCCGTAATACTTATCGATCGCCAGCATAATCTCTCGCGGTGTTGCAACAGCCGGCTGAATCATTCTGTTGCTGATCATCGAAAGGTCATCGATCGCCAGCATATCCATCGGATCGGACATTGCCATGCAGATCACATTGACATTACGATCGTCATACCGATAAGGGATGGCTGAATACTTCTTCAATATATCCACATCAAACATGGAAATCAGATCATCCGGGATGCGGCTCTGCAGATCGGCTCTTTCATATCCAAGCTGATGGCAAAGGGCATTTGCCATTGTCTCATCTGTTACATATCCATCATTAACAAGAATTTCACCAAGTCGTTTTTTATTTTCCCTCTGCTTGGCAAGTGCTTCGTCAAGCTGCTCCGGTGAAATGATACCTTCATTGATAAGAATATCACCGATTCTTATCTTTCTTCTTCCTGATAACCCCATCTTACTGTCCTTTCATACTACTTCCTACTTTTTAAAATTCGGTCATTACGGGCATAGCAAACCCAAAGTATGAATTTTATGTAAATCATTTTAACATTTTCTTAAGATTGTGTAAAGGCGATTACATCCTTTTGTACTGAAATAAGTACACAAAAATTGTGCGTTATTTTGGGCATATTTACTATTTTCAAACGTTTTCGCATTTACTTTTTTGATATATTTACAAAAGAAAGGCGGTCATAAACCGACCGCCTTTCGCTTTTTACCCACCATTGCAGACGGTTTTCCACCTGCTCATGCAAATGCATATACGATCACTCCTGCTATAATGCAGATCAAAGCTATTCCCTTTCTATAGTTCAATTTCTCCCCAAACAGCATCACTCCGAACAGCGTTATATACAAATACCCCGTTGTTTCCAGCATCTGTCCCAGAGATAACGAAATTCCTTTGTAAGCCAGAAGAGATAAAAAAGTAGCGATAAAAAATAGCATATACGCAATGATGACTCTGGCATTCACATATTCTCCCCATACAGAAGCATGTGGTTGCAGTGCCGCTTTTTTTAACAGCACCTGCGAAACAGAGCTGATCAGCACTCCCAGCAGAAGAACACATACATACATTATCACAGTACCTCTCATCTCCTTCCGTCGCTGTCAGCATAGGCATATAAAACCACACCCAAAACAACTAAGGCGGCACCTATTATATGTCTGATATTTATTGTTTCGCGAAATAACAAACTTCCCCATACAATTCCCCATACAACCGTGATCGCTTTATTTGCAAACGCAGTTGTAAGCGGCAGTTTTTTTAAAATCTGCTGCCAGCCAAGTGCATACAATCCAAGGAACAAAATACAACTGCCATACAGTATAAAAAACTTTGTGCTAAAAAGCGGTACACCTGCCGCTTTTTTACTGCAGACAGCACTGATCGAATATAGAAGTAAGATAATATGCAGCTTAATATATATACTTTTTCTGCTTTTCTTTTTTTCATTCATGTGGCTGTTCTTTATCCCCTATGATATCTCTGATCACATACTGTGGTGCACGATTGATGCAAATATAAATACGTCCGATGTATTCTCCGATAATACCCAGAACCAGCAAAATGATTCCGCCGATGATCAACAGCAATGAAATTGTTGAACTCCATCCCAGCAATATTGCCTGTGGATAAAGCAGCTTACGTATAATCAGATACAGAGCATATGCAAAACCAAGTGCAGCAAGCAGGCACCCTGTGCAGGATGCAAGACGTAACGGTTTTACAGAGAAGGCTGTAAAACCATTAAACCATAAAGCAAGCAGTTTTTTGAAAGAATACCCTGACTCTCCTTCCAGTCTCGCTCTGTGTTTTACCGGAACATTCGTAATATTTTTAGTTGCACGCAAGACCAGACCGATCACATAAGGATAGGAGTGCTCATATTCCAGCATATTATCCACTATAAATCTTCTGACCGCAAAATAGCTGGATATGTACAAATCTTTCGGCTTATCCAGCATATATTCCGTCATAAACTTATTGATCCTGCTTCCAAAATTTCTGAAAGCAGAATGTTGTTTGTTCTCGTACTCTGCGTAAACAACATCATATCCATTCTCTATCTGTGCCAGAAGCTTCCCCACTTCATTTGCCGGCGTCTGTCCGTCATCATCCAGGCAGACCACTATATCACCTGTAATATAATGAAAGCCAGCCATTAACGCTGCATGTTGTCCGAAATTTTTTGCCAGATTGATCCCGGTTCTGTTTTTTTTCTGATGGCATAATTCTCGTATCACAGCAAATGTATCGTCTGGCGAGCAATCATTTACCATAATGATTTCATACGTATATTGCTTCATAGAAGCCATAGTTGTATCTATTTCCTCTACTACTGCCGGAAGTGTTTTTGATGATACGTAGCAGGGTATTACAAATGATACTTTCATGCTTAATCTGTCTCCTTCTGTTTTTCAAAAATTGCCATATAAATAATATTTTCATATTGATCGTCTACAAATACATCATCCACAAAACAGCCTTCCTTTTTAAATCCTGCTTTTTCATAGCTTCTGATTGCTCTTTTGTTTTTTTCAAGTACTCGGAGTGTAATTTTATGTAAACCCAGCTGTCTGAATCCATACTCTAAGATCAATCCCGCTGCTTCCGTTCCATACCCTTTTCCCTGATATCGGTCTTCCCCAATAAAGATACCAAACTCTGCCTTTTTATTCTTCCGATCAATATCTCGCAAGAAAACAGACCCTATTTTATCTTTTCCCTTTACTTCTATCACAAACTGTGCAACTTTTCCTGTCTCAACCATGGTATGCAGCCAATAATTATGACTTTCTTCTGTAAAAAGCCTTCGATCAAGGAACTGCCCCCTGACATGGTTCCGCCATTTCACAATATTTTTTGTATCATCCTCCGATATTGGAAGCAGCTTCACCCTTGCACCTTCTATTATCATATTTCCAACCTCATGCATAAAATTTTTTCACCTTCTCGATCACATATGCCCTGTCCGCATCTGTGAGATGATAATACATCGGCAGCCTAACGAGTCTTTCGCTTTCCTTTGTGGTATATACGTCCTCTCCATGAAATCTTCCATATTTCTTACCTGCCGGTGAAGTATGTAATGGTATATAATGAAAGACTGCAAGTATTCCCTGCTCTTTCAAATAAGTAATAAATCTTGTTCTTTCTTCTATATCCTTCGTTTTCAGATAAAACATGTGGGCATTGTGTGTACATTCCTGCGGTATATAAGGCAGTTCTATCCGTCCGCATTCCTCCAACGGTTTTAACGCCTCATAGTAGGCATTCCAGGAGGTCAGTCTGTTTTTATTGATCTCTTCTGCCATTTCAAGCTGCGCCCACAAATATGCCGCATTCAGTTCACTCGGCAAATAAGAGGATCCTGCCTCAATCCATGTATATTTATCAATCTGTCCTCTGTGAAATTTACTTCTGTTTGTCCCTTTTTCCCGGATAATTTCTGCGAGGTCTGCGTTCTCTCTGTTTTTGATCAGCAGTGCGCCGCCTTCTCCCATACTGTAATTCTTTGTCTCATGAAAACTATAGCAGCCATAATCCCCAATCGACCCTAACGCTTTTCCTTTATATGTACTCATCATTCCCTGAGCCGCATCTTCCACTACTGCCAGATGATATTTGGATGCAATCGCCATAATTTTATCCATATCACACGCTACACCTGCATAGTGTACAGGAACAATTGCTCTTGTACGATCAGTGATAGCATCTTCGATCAGATCTGCATCCATGTTCATGGTTCTCGGATCTATATCAACAAATACAGCCGTTGCGCCGCGCAATACAAATGCATCTGCTGTCGATACAAACGTATATGCAGGCATGATCACCTCGTCCCCTTCTTTTATGTCCAGCAAAAGTGCTGCCATTTCCGTTGCATGTGTACATGATGTAGTAAGGAGAGCTTTGGCTGTACCTGTCTTTTCTTCTATCCATGCGCTACACTTTTTTGTAAACTGTCCGTCTCCACATATTTTATGTGCATCTACAGCTTCTTTTATATAATCCATTTCATTTCCGGTAAAGGGCGGTATATTAAAATTGATCATCTGCAATCCCATCCTTATATTTTATTCCATATATTTCTTATAATAACCCATCCGGTGTACTATCGCAACCGTTTGCCAGCCAAATTCAAAAGGAGAGCCAGTCATTCACCGACTCTCCTTTCTATCGTACTTCTCTATCTTACTTTTTAATTTTCACCCTGGAAGACTGTCCTTTTTTCTTCAGGAGATTTTTGTATTCTCCCAATTTCTTCTTCGGTACTTTGATCGTCGCCTTTTTATAAATACCCTTAAACGCATTCTTTCCAACTTTCTTTAATACCGTCGACTGGATCTTGATTGTTTTCAGTTTACCGCACTTATAGAATGCCTTGCTTCCAATGCTTTCCAGCTTCTTTGGCAGTGAAATTGTCTTCATTGCCTTGCAGCCACTGAATACACTGTTTCCAATCGTTGTCAAAACTGCTTTTTTATGGAACGTAACTGTTTTCAGCTTGCTGCAGCCACTGAATGCACTGTTTCCGATTGTTTTTACAGGCTTCGGAATCGTAATCTTCGTCAGCGCCTTACAGTTTTTAAACGCATTCGCTCCAATCTCTGTTACTTTACCCGGAATCTTGATCGTCTTCAATTTACCGCAGCCATTGAACATTCCGCTCGGAATACTCGTAATACCGGACGGTAATGTCACAGCTTGTAAATTTATGCAGCCTTTAAACATATCATTGGGTAAGGTTGTTACATCCGCCTGTATTGTGACATTCTGAACTGTCTTATTTCCCTTGAAGGCATCTGCACTTACCTCTGTTACCTTACAGGTTACACCATCTACGACAACTGTAGCAGGAATTGTTACATTTGAAGCACCATCCGCAGGTTTTGTATATTTTACTTCGCCCTGCTTTGTTGCACTTCCGGCAGTTTTTACTGTCACACTTGCACCTGTACTGTCCTTTGTCTCTGCACCGTTCTTCATCTGCGGATATGCCACATTACAGTTTACAGAACCTTCTACCTTGTCGCCATCCGGTGTTATTACCGTAGCTGTAATCTTTACAGTCTGTTTTTCTGCCGTTACACTCTGCACCGTTACATTACCCTGTGCATCTACACTAAGTACCTGCGGCTTATCTGATGTATAAGTGATTTTATTATCCGTCAGTTGGAATAATGTACCTAAGTCATTTTTTGCTTTTGATACCGATCCATTCAGATAGGTTCTTACACTATTGAGAACATTAAAAGTATCTCCCGGTCTGACACCGGCTGCAAATTCTGTCGGCATTGTCAATGATATGCTCTGGATATCCGCCACTACATTATAAGTAATCGTTACCGTCTGCTGTGGGCTTCCTTCAGGATATACCTTGACAGTTGCTGCACCAGGCTTCTTGGCAGCAACGCTGAAGTATCTGCCTCTTGTTGCAGCAGATGCCGTTGCATTACTTGCATTGTATGCTGCTGCCTCTACCTTCCACTGGTTTGTACTTCCTGCCACCAGTCTTGCACCGCCTGCAACAGTAATTACGTTCGGGTCACTGCTTTCAATGATCAGGTTACAGGTATTTGGTCTTGACTCTGAAGCCTTCAGATTTTTCAAATCAAAATAATAATTCTGACTGTAATTTGCCTTCTTTTTGCATGCACGTATTGTCTGTGTCAGAGTTGCTGTTCCGTTTGCTTCGTTTAAAGCCACGTTCTCTTCTTTGGTTCTGGCTGAATCCGTATACAATACCGGGCGATATGGTACATTTGCCACATGGATATTGTAAGTTGTTGTAAATATCCTGTCCAGACTGGAAAGCTTCACTCCCTGCGTTCTGTTATTATTATCTCTTACAAAAGAAATCTGTGTTGCAATACTGAACGGAACCGTTTCATTATCCTGCATAGGCTTCAGCCCTGTGATCTTGATCGTTTCCACAGTCTGGTTTGCATCTGTCCGGAATGTGATCGCATCTTTTGCATTTGTAAAGTAATCGCTGCCTACCAGATATGCCGGATTTCCTGCCAGATTGTTCTTTTTATAATAATAGGATGACACACGTCCTTCTACATACATATATTCATCAATTGTGTCCGGTGAATTTTCATCCCCGATCAATAGATAGGTAAATGCCGGAGCATCCCCTTTTACATAAGGAGTTACATAATATGGCAATGTTGTTTCCCCGCCGATACCAATCGTTGTAACCGGTTCTGTCGTAACATCGATCGTCGGTTTCTTTTTTTCACCTGTAGAATTATACAGATCGCCAATTGCCTGTGTTTTCCACTTTCCATTGAATGCAGATACAGCCGCAAATGCCTTTTTGCTGATCGTAGTCGTAGTGTAAACCCTAAGTGTTGTCAGTCTCGGGCATGCTGCAAGACTGTTGTCAGCAACCAGATTAAAACTGTTTCCGAGTTCTACACTGTCCAGATTTGGGCAATCAGCAAATGTATAGCTCTCCAGTCTCTTCATCTTCGTATTCTGCAGATCTGCCTTTCCGATACTGGAAATATAAAACGCATGATCTCCAATCATCGCCAGATTCGTTGCCTGTGTAAAATCACAGTTGATCACATTTCTCACCTTACCGTTTGCCTCCAGATAACTTGGAAGCACGGTACAATCATAAGAAGGTGCCGAGTTCACAGGTGCGATATATAACCCTTTGCTATCTGTATAGTCATAATCATAATGACCGATTGTTTCAGAAAATGCATATTTACCAATCTGATTCAGTTTGGAGCCAAAAATAACCGTATCCAGATTTTCACATCTGTAAAATCCATAATCACCGATACTCTCAAGGCTGTCCGGAAGACCTGCTGTCACAATTTCCACTGTCTTTCCTTCTGCCGGATTCTGAACTGTTGCTGCGCTGTCCGGTTTCAGACTCAGTGATGCACAGCTTTGGAATGCATTATTCCCAATCGCTGTCAGTTCTTCGCCAAATTTAACTGTTGTAAGCTTTGTCTGTCCAAGGAAACAGCCCTTTCCGATCTTTTTGATCTTTGAAAGGTCGATTGCCTGCATATTTGCCGGCCAGATAACATTTTGCGGTGTACCGCTTCCTTGTGTATCACTCTGCAGGTTTACAGAAGCAAAACAGTATTCTCCCAGCTCCGTAATATTACCAAGATCCACATACTGCAGTGTAGATGCATATCCTTTCGAACTGGTTATCTTACTATAGAATCCTGTAAAGAATGTATGATTGGGCAGTTTTGTAAGCTGTGGTGCCATATACGCACTTTTCAAAGTAAAACACTCTGCAAATACGCCTTCTCCCAGTGTGTCCAGCTGTGTATACGGTCTGAGATCAACAGTATTCAGCCACATGCATCCAAGAAATGCCTGTTCTTTAATTTCCTTCAGATCCGCTACCGGGAGCAGACACTTTGAAATATCTGAAACTCTTGCCGCATTGAACATACTGTGCGGAATATACGTCCATGGATTTTTTTTGGTTTCTGTATACTGCCAGTGTGCCTCTTCAACCGCTGTTCCCGAGAAAGTTCCTCCCAGGCAGGATTTGTTCGTAACATAATCGGGAATACATACAATACCATCTGTCTCATATTCTCCCTTTACCTGCATTGTGTTAAATCTGCGTGCTCCACGCAGCAGATATTCTCCGAGTTCCAGAGAATCATTTTCAATATTGGCCGGTAAAACCAGTGTTTTTACACTAATGTTGCTATACTGACTTGTACGGATTATATTCCCTCTCATATCTATGTAAGCCAGTGCATAATTTCCAAGCCGTTTTAATTTTGGGTAAATAGAAAGATCCAGTGTATCAAATGTACTTCCAAATAATGCAACATCATCAATTTCTTCCAGATTTTTAGCTGTACCGGCTGTTGAAAAATCATTGACGCCGCAATCATAGAAAAGTCCCTCTTCCAGTTTTACTGTTGCCTGTGGCATAACAGCCTTTCTGAGTGATGCACTGTCCATAAATACATAAGTACCAATCTCAGGCATAGTGCCGTCTTCACGATCCTGAACGATTGCTTCTTTCAGTCCCGTTGTGTCATATGCATTATCTGCAAGCTTTGTCAGCGTCTTAGGGAATTTGCCATTATAGGTTGCTTCTCCCTCTAATTTTGAAATTGTATCAAGTGCCTTACACTGAAGAAATGCACCCTTATCAATTTCCAGGCTTTCCCCCATCTTCTCATTATCCGGTAAAATTGCCGTTTTCAATTTTTCACATTCTCTGAATGCTTCGGAATTGATCTTGCAGGTTACGCCTTTTTCTTTTCTGCCGCTTTCCATTGTAACGCTCTCAAGGCTTTCACAATTATAAAACGCACGGCTTTCGATCACTTCAATAGAGGCTGGCAGTACAACCGTCTGCACCTTACTCTCTGTAAAAACCTCTGAACCAAATTTTTCATTTTTCAGGACATAATTCTTTTTATAATCCGGTTTTTTGATCTTTATATAAATATTGCTCTTCTCTCTGTCATCTATACTATCCAGATGCTGTTCTTCTCCACCGATCCGTTTCAGGTGGTTCATCTTTCCAAGGAAGCTGGCATCCGCAAATCCCGTCTTCCTGAATGCACAGGTACCGATGCTTTCTGTAGCGCAGTCGCCATCCTTTGTTGTACTCTGGGTTACTGTGGCAAGATTTTCGCAGGCATTAAAAGCAAAATCACCGATTGTCTGAATACTACTGCCAAGCACCAGCTCTTTCATTGCATCATTTTCCGCAAATGCACCTACACCAACAGATTTTACATAATCAGGCAACGTTACCACCTGGTCATCAGAATTTCCCGCATACATACTCACAAGCGGAGCTTGATAAAATGCTTCTTTTCCGATGCTGAGCTGCAGATCGTTTCCCGCTTCATCCTTGATCACGGCAGCCAGTCTGATCTCTGTCAAAGGGATCTTTGCATTTTTCTTTGCAAAAGCTCTTGCATCGATCGCAGCAAGATGGGCACAGCCTGAAAGATCCAGACTGCTCATATTGGCACCTTCAAAAGCTGAATCCATGATCTTATCCAGTTTGGAACCAGATTCGATTGATACCGTCATACCTGTTTTTTCGTTACCGCTTTCATAAAAACAGGCATTTGGAATTGACTGAATTCTGCTGCCAATCTTAACTTCACTCAATGATGTACAATTGGCAAAAAGAGAAGATGCTTTTTCCAGAATTGTTCCGGTTCCAAAACTCGGTATTGTAATTTTAACAAGTGCGGAACACCCGGCAAATGCATTGGTTCCAACTGATTCCAAGCCATCCGGCAATGTATCTGCGATCACATTTTCTCCATTTAACAATGTATTTACATATGCCAGCTCAGAGCAGTTGCTAAATGCATATCCCCCAATCCCGATAAGCGATACAGGCAGATCAATTCCTTTTAAAGAGCTGCAGCCTGCAAATGCATGATCTTCCATTATTGTTAATGTATTGGGTAGTTTTATCTCTGTAAGGGATGCACAGCTGTTAAATTCATAGGATGATATTTTTGTCACATTAGTGGTACTGATATCAATGGCACTGACATTTCTTGCATATCCCAGTCCTGTAATATCTATAATATCCGAAGCAGACATATCTTTTAATTGTGTAAAATCTAAAGCTCCCGTATAACTTTTGATCAGTCCGATTGTCAGATTACTTTTTGAATATTTATCTGTATTCTTTGCTTTATTATAAAGCTCTACAACTGCTGTCGACAGCTTCTCATCTGCATACCTTGCAAAAAGCTCGTCATCATTTGGCATTTGTAATGCTTCATCCGCATCTAGATCTTCCTCGCCAGCTTCTGTTTCCTCTTCGCCTGTTGTTTCATTTTCATCATCCGACTCTTCCGGATCAGCCGGTTCCTCCTGCGTGACTTCTTCCTGTGGCTCTTCCGGATCTGTCACTGTATCCCCGTTTTCTTCAGTTGCTGCATCATTTGCTGATACAGTATCTGCCTGTTCCTGCGCGCCATCCGGCTGCACTTCCTGCGTCTGTGTAATTTCCACAGACGCAGCCAGGGTTTCCAGCCCGGTTCCTCCGGCGCAGATTGCTGCTGAAAGCACCAGTGTCAGTGCTTTCGTAAGCAAGTGTTTCTT
>ERZ1035006.1829-NODE-1829-length-13112-cov-5.760282_pt1 | contig 13112 bp, 8 predicted proteins | sample MGYA00520694_ERZ1035006 | MGnify/ENA primary metagenome ERZ1035006 (study PRJEB33766, sample SAMN09781746) | gut metagenome | biome: gut microbiome | host: Homo sapiens | place: Madagascar | study: EMG produced TPA metagenomics assembly of the PRJNA485056 data...
CCCATTCTCTATGCATTCAATATCAGCTATATTTATTAGATAACTCTTATGTACCTGTACGAATTGCGATTTACTCAGTTGTATCATACATGACTTTAAACTCCCTGTTTGCCTCTTAATATTGCCATCCCGCATATGAAATTCCAACCTATGCCCATATACTTCTATATATACAATCTGATTTTCCACATATGATAATGAATCTTTTTCCCCCGCTTCCTTTTTTAGATAAATGCTACCTTTTTGTTGTCCTTCATGAAATGAAACTGCTACATATCCCTCTTCACTTTCAATTTTTCTATTTAACTGTTCTTCACTCTCATATATATCAATCTGAATCTGCCAAGGATACTTCTCCTGTATTTCAGATTGTAATTTAAAGAGCAATGTTCCCTCTAGTTCTGATGCCAGCATTGCGATATAACATATCATATTTTATTCCCCTGTTTTCTCAGCATGAATCTTAACTCCCGCCGTTCTTTTCTCTATATAATAATAGCATGGCTTTTCTATGTTTGCAATGTGTTTTCGCAAGTTTTGCAGAATATATTCTGCACAAATAAAAAAGCGACTGTAAGTCTCATAACCACATGACTTACAGTCGCCTGACCGCTACTCCTATAACCCGAACATCTCCCGGCACAGTCTCCTGCCGGTCTCCGTCCGGAAAATATTCTTGTATGCATGTTCAACCGCACTTAACGGCACCTGATCTTCCTGCAGATTCACCAGGAAATCTGCCTCCACCAGAATCTGGTAATCCCTGCCATCAATATCGGAATAGGTGTGATGATGTCCTACCAGATAACATACCCGTTTAATAACAGAACCTTCACACCCCAGATTCACCAGAAGTTCTTTTGCAAGATCCGGGCCCAATTCTTCCTGATGCTTTCCATTGCTGTCACCATAGATTCTCTCAGACTCCAGAATCCCGATATCGTGTACATAAGCAGCAATTTCCAATGTATACAGTTCATCCTCTGCAATATTCTCTAACTCTCCGATCAACTTTGCAAAGGCATGTACCTTTACAAAATGCTGAATCCTTCTTGCATCTCCCCGATCAAATTCTATCATCGAAACAAACACATCATTTAACTTCATTTCGTCAACCGTCCTATTCCAGAAAATACTTTTCAATCACCGGCACCAGACCGTCCTCGTCATTCGAACCGGTAATCACATCTGCCGCTTCCTTCACTACATCTTTTGCATTGGACATTGCCACGCCCACTCCGGCATATTGGATCATGGATATATCATTATATCCGTCTCCGCAGCAAACAACATCCTTCTGCTCGATTCCCAGTACATGGATCAGTCGGTCCAGAGATGCCGCCTTATCTATATTCTGAGGCATGACCTCCAGGAAATAATCCTCGGATTTAAAAATACTCAGTTCCTGTCCGTAACGTTCCAGCAGTTCATCCTCGCATTTCTTAATCTGCACCGGATCTCCGGTATACAGACATTTATTGATTGGGAAGTCAACCGCCTTTACAAAGTCATCCACCCGCCGGACCTTCAGATGATTGATCCGTGCCTCCAGCTCTGCATACTCGTTCATCTCGGTTTCAACGATCACCCATTCATTCTGATAGGTAACCAATGACAGATTGTAACGATACGCTGCTTCCAGAAGCGGTGCCAGATATTTATGATCCAATGTCTGTTGAAACAGAACCTCCTGCGTTTTCCAGTTCAGAATCTTTGCACCATTAAATGCCAGTACATATCCTCCGGCCTCTTCCATCCGAAGTGTCTCCGCTACCTGTCGGATGCCTCCGGTCGGTCTGCCGGATGCCAGTGCCACTACATGTCCACGCTCCTGAAGCTTCCGAATCGCCTCACGAGTTTTCGGTGTCACTTCTTTTTTTGAATTCGTCAGTGTTCCATCCAGATCCAACACCAGTATTTTTCTGCTCATCTTATATCTCCTGCTCTTTATCTATTCTTCCGTTGTCCCCGGCACGAATTGAATCATATTCCATGCATCTTCATTTACATTCTTTGAGAACTTCCAGCCACTGTCAATTTCCTTTAAGTAATCCTTGTAAACCTGTGTGAAATACTCCTTCCGCAGCTCTGCCTCCAGCTCCTGTTTCTTATCCTGCGTTGCCTCGGCATCCGTTAATGCAATCATCTGAATTACATGGTATCCGTACTGACTTTCCACCACTCCGAGATAATCGCCATCCTTCATCGCATAGATCTGGTCCGCCAGCTCCTGTCCATACTGATTCACATACTCCTCATAAGACATGGTATAAAAATTAGACTCTGTGCATCCATACTCATATGCAGCAGTTTCAATATTCAGGGAATCATCCTCATTGGTAATTCGTCCGTATGCTTCTGCCGCCTGTGCCTGCTTTGCACTCTTCTCTTCCTCGGAAACCGGTGTAAAATTGCCTTCTCCTTCTTCCGTATAGGTCGGGAAATACAGGTCATAAATCTTTGTCTGTCGGCACTGTTCATCCGAGATTTCTACCTTTCCCTCCTGCATGATCCTGTCATACACCTTGGAGGCAATCGCATTCTCCTGATACACCTGCACTGCCAGCTCCTGCGTCACTCCGGTCTCTGCCTTATCTGCATCCGTCAGTCCACTGATAAACTCCTGTGCCTGCTGATTGATCTTATCCTGCTCTTCCTGTGTCAGTGCCACGCCAAAGCTTTCTGCCTTTTTGCAAAGCACCTTCACCTGAAGAATCTCTTCTACCATATCTTCCTTGGTGATCGTTTCTACCGTCTGTGTTTCACCGTCCTGATTCTGCAGTTCTACCGTCCAGATGCCGGTGCCGTAATTCTTCTCATATTCCTGCTGGATCGTCTTGGCATAAATCCATACCTCACCCAGATATACCGTCTCATCCCCAATCGTAAATGCCTCTATCTGCTTCGCTGCGCCTTCATCCTTGCCGGCACCGCAGCCCGTCAGCATCAGTGCAAATACTGATAAAAACAGGATCAGTCTCCACTTCTTCCCTCGCATAGATAACCTCCATCATTCACATTTATACAAAATCCTGGAATGTAAATGCATCCCATACATCCTGTACAAGATCATCATCTGAAATCTGGTAATCGTTGAACCACTGACTTTCCTGATTCTGAACAGCCTGGTTCGAATTATATGTCTTTACCATTCCTGTATAATCATCATCCTTCTGGCTCACCATATGAACGATCAGATAACCGAAATCCTCTTCCAGAACATCACTGATCTCACCATCCTTCAGTCCGTAGGTTGCCTGAAGACTGGCCGTTGTTGCATGTGTTGTTCCGGATGTAGAGGATAGATCATACTCCTTGATCAGATCCTCAAATGACTCACCATTCTTGGCCTTTTCCAGTGCCTCCTGTGCCTGTATCTTCTTCTGAGACATCTCCTCTTCCGAAAGATACTGATAGTTTCCATCATCATCGGTTACTATATTGCCGGAACCATCCATCATTACCGTAGGGAATGCCAGTGTCTCAATCGTTCCGTAGTCCTCTGTTTCTGAACCGGATAATTCAGATGCCATCTGATTCTCCATTACCCGGATCACCTTATACTGGGTATACATCTCTGTCAGAAGTGCATCATCAATTCCAAGCTTCTTCAGCGTATCCGCATCATATTTTTCTTTATATTGTGCAACTAGATCTTCTACTTCCTTCTTCTGATCGTCATTTAAAGTAATTCCTTTTTCCTCTGCTTTCTGATACAGAATTGCAGTCTGACGGATCTGCAGTAACAGCTGAGCCTTTACCGCATCATCCATTGTCGGATACGTATCGTTATAGGCCGCTGACATATCCGTCCCCTGGGTGATTCCCATTGCTTCTATAACAGAGAGTGCATAATAATTCACTGCATTCAGGTAAATCTCCTGATCTCCGACCTTCATAACCAGAACCTTTTCCGGACTCTTGCTACTGTTGCCTGTGGACTGGCCACCGGAATTACCGGAACCATCCGACGTACCGCAGCCGGTCAACAATGTGGCAATGCCCATTGTCATTATCATAATCATTGCTAATATCTTCTTTTTCATCCGTGATACTCCTTTTTATAATTTGTTTCTATACTACCACTCTTACTGTCGATCTATCAATAGATGGACCTCATTTATCACACTTTCTACACAATTTAAGCGTTCTTTCTTATTTATACCCTTCACATTCAGCACAAATGTAGGCTCCTTTGCCACATTCATCTTCATTTTGCCCCGATATTGCTTCATGAACTCATCGATTCGTTCCGTCTGTACCTTTGCTTTCGGATACATCACAAAATGAAGTGCATCACCCTTTTCTGAAATCTCGGCAATATAAGCATCGTGGGCCTTTGCCTTCAGTAATGCGATCTGAAGCAGGTTCATCACTGCCATCGGCGGCTCACCGAACCGATCCGTCAGCTCATCCTGCATATCCTCCAGTGCTTCCTGACTGGCAACACCCGCAATCCGCTTATATAATTCCAGCTTGGTAAACTCATTTTTCACATAGGTGGCCGGGATATAAGCATCGATCGGCAGATCGATCGTGGTCTCAAAGGTTTCCTCTACCACTTCACCCTTCTGCTCCCGGATAGCGTCATTCAACATCTTGCAATACAGGTCATAACCCACAGCTTCCATATGTCCGGACTGGTCTTCACCCAAAAGATTTCCGGCTCCCCGGATCTCCAGATCCCGCAATGCGATCCGATATCCGGAACCCAGATCCGTAAACTCCCGGATAGCCTGTAACCGCTTCTCCGCAGTCTCCTTCAGCATCTTATCCTTCCGATACATCAGAAATGCAGAAGCCCGGCGGTTAGACCGTCCTACACGCCCCCGTAGCTGATAGAGCTGCGACAGGCCGAAATTCTCAGCATCCTGAATGATCATGGTATTTACATTGGAAATATCCAGACCGGTTTCAATAATGGTCGTTGTAACCAGTACATCGATCTCTCCGTTAATAAACTGGTACATGATCGTTTCCAGCTCCCGCTCCTTCATCTGTCCGTGTGCATAGGCGATTCTGGCTTCCGGCAACAGCTCCTGCAGCTTCGCCGTTACCAGATCAATATCATTCACCCGGTTATACACATAATACACCTGCCCGCCGCGCACCAGCTCCCGGTTGATTGCTTCCCGCACCAGTTCCGGATTATATTCGAGCACATAGGTCTGGATTGCCTGCCGATCTACCGGAGGTTCCTCCAAAATACTCATGCTGCGGATTCCGATCAGACTCATGTGCAGCGTTCTCGGAATCGGAGTTGCCGTCAGGGTCAGCACATCCACATCCTTCTTGATCTGCTTGATCTTCTCCTTATGTGCAACACCAAATCGCTGCTCCTCATCAATGACCAGCAACCCCAGATTCTTATATACCAGATCCTTGGACAATAGCCGGTGGGTTCCGATCACAATGTCCACCGAACCATCCTTCAATCCGCTGATGATCTTCTTCTGCTCAGTCGGTGTACAGAACCGGGACATCATCTTAACAGTCACCGGATAATTCCGCATCCGTTCCAGAAACGTTGCAAAGTGCTGCTGCGCCAGGATCGTAGTCGGAACCAGATACGCCACCTGCTTGCCATCCTGCACCGCCTTGAATGCCGCCCGGATCGCAACCTCGGTTTTACCGTAACCGACATCCCCGCAGATCAGCCGATCCATGATACGATGGCTCTCCATGTCCTCCTTCGTCTCGGCGATCGCCCGCAACTGGTCATCGGTCTCTTCATAAGGAAATGCTTCCTCAAACTCTTTCTGCCATACGGTATCCGGAGAATATGCAAAGCCTTCCTTCTCCTGCCGTACCGCATAAAGGTTCACCAGTTCCTTCGCAATGCCTGCTACATGTCCTTTTACCCGGGTCTTCGTCGCCTGCCATGCCGTACCGCCCAGCTTATCAATCTTCGGTCGGGCTCCGTCCTTGCTGGAATATTTCTGAATCAGATCCAGCTGGGATGCCAGAATATATAGTTTACTGTTATCCTTATACTCAATCGTGATATAGTCCTTTGCAACCTTATCAACCTCTATCTTCTCAATTCCACGGTAAATACCAATACCATGATTCTCATGAACTACATAATCGCCCACAGAAATATCCGCAAAGCTGTTAATCTTTTCTCCGTTGTACTGCGGTTTCATCCGCTTCCTGCGGCTCCGCTCTCCGGTCTGGAAAATATCACCCTCGCTTACGACCGCCAGCTTCTCGTCCGGGAATTCAAAACCCTTATTCAGTCGGCCCGCTGCCACCATGACTTCTCCGGGCTGAAGCTCCCGATCCAGCGTTTCACTGTAAAACGCCGAGATCTCATAGTCATCAAACTCTGCCGCGATTCGCTGTGCTCTGGTACCGGAAGAACAGAGAATGATTATCCGGTATTTCTTCTTTTTCCACGCCTGCACATTCTTCACCAGAAGCTCGAAATGATTGTCATAGGACTGTACCTGCTTTGATTCCCACTGAATCGTCGGAATCTTTCCCCATTTCTCTTCCAGATTCTGCATCAATGCGGTATTTAGAACTGCCGACCGGTTCTCCAGTCGATGCCGGACATCTTCCATATTCAAAAGCAGATTCATCTGCCCCGGAAGAATATAACCGCCCTCCAGTCTGGTTTTCATATTTTCCTGAAACTCCAGCTGGTATGCATCCGCACTCTCTTCGATTCGCTTCGGTTCGTCTATAAATACACAGGTATCCTCCGGGAAATAATCCAGAATTGACACCAGATTGCTGTAGAAATAAGGCAGATAACTGTCAATACCCACTGCTTCATGCAGCTCTGTTAACTCCTCCCGAAGTGAGGCGATCGTCCGGTTCAATCTGGCATATGCCTCTGTCTGAAATGCCTCCTTCAATGCCTTGGCGCATTTCTTATGCTCCGTCTCAATCTTCTTCAGACCTGCCGCGATCCGGCTGTCACTCAGTACGATCTCTGTCGCCGGATAGATCAGCAGCTCTTTCACTTCCTCAATCGAGCGCTGACTCTCCACATCAAAGCTCCGCAGGGAATCTACCTCATCGCCCCATAGCTCTATCCGATATGGACAGTCCTCTGTCAGCGGATAAACATCCAGAATGCCGCCACGGACTGCATACTGTCCCGGCTCCTCTACCGCATCCCGTTTCTCATAACCGAAAGCCGTCATGATCTGGCTGAATGCCTGCACATCTACCGTGTCTCCCACCCGGATCAGATGCCGGTTCTTCTTTAAATGCTCCAGCCCCGGAACCCGTTCCATCAGGGCTTCCACCGGGAAAATGATCGTGGAAGCTTCCTCCTCTACGATCCGTTTCAGGATCTCGATCCGCTGTCTGACGATTGCATTTCCATGTACATCCGCACTGTAGAACAGCACATCCTTGGCCGGATATACATACACGTTCCGGTCAAAGAAGCGATAGTTCTCTTCCAGCTGTTTTGCCCGCTGCTCTCCATATGTGATGATCAGTCGATATTTTTTGCCTGCTCCCAGACAATGAATGGCACAACTAAAGGCGGTATCTGTCAAACCAGATACCGCTGTAAAGCCTTTTCGGTTCATCGCCTGCAAGATTGCCTGATAAGACTTGCTTTCCTTAACAGGCTCTGTCATTGCTTTCATTTTGATTACCTTCCATTTATTCGATTCATTGCTGCTTCTGTTCCCTGTGAAACTATGATCTTCACCGCTTCACAGGCAGTTTCCCGTCCTGCCTCAATCTCCGGCAGCTCTTCTTTCGGAAACCGTCCCAGTACATAATCCGCCAGATCCCAGTCCTTCGGCTTCGCACCGACTCCGACCCGAATCCTCGGGAATACCTGTGTTCCAAGATGTGCAATAATATTCTTCATCCCGTTATGTCCACCGGCACTGCCCTTTGCCCGAATCCGCAGCTTTCCTACATCCAGATCAATATCATCATAAATGATGATCACATCCTCTTCCGGATCTACCTTATAGAAATTCACTGCATCGACAACGCTTTCTCCACTCAGGTTCATATAGGTCTGTGGCTTTAAGAGGATTACCTTTTCACCCTCGATCATTCCTTTCCCACAGATCGCCTTGTGCTTCTTCTCGTTCATACTTATATTATATTTATCAGCCAGCTTGTCTATCACCGAAAATCCAATATTATGTCTCGTTCCTTCGTATTCCTTCGTCGGATTTCCAAGTCCTGCAATGATCTTCATATCGGGGTTCTCCTTCTGAATCATCCTGTCTCTAATCTATGCTACATCTGTTTTCCTACATCAGTTAAATGTACCACAGCTTTTGATAAATTACAAGGGAGGCATTTTCATGCCTCCTTGTCTATCGGTGATTTATGATCTCTGCTGCCTCTGCCAGCTGCTCCGTTGTATTCACTCCACGGGTCTCATCCGCATTCTCCGTAGCCATTGCTCCTACAACAATGCCGCCGGTCTGATTCTCCCGGTTAATGATCTCTATCGTATCTGTCAGATAGTATTCCTTCTGTGCATTCTCATTCTTCAGCTTCGTCAGGCTGTCTGAAAGTGCCGCAGACTGAAATACATACATACCGGAATTGATTTCCCGGATCGCCTGCTCCTCCGGTGTGGCATCCTTCTGCTCCACAATTCGCAGAAAATTCCCTTCTGCATCCCGCACGATTCTTCCGTATCCGGTCGCATCCTCCAGAATCGTTGACAGCACCGTTACCTTCAGATCATATAACCGGTGATAGGCGATCAGTTCATCCAGTGTCTTACCGGTAATGATCGGCGTGTCTCCACACAGGATCATGGTATCGCCCTCCGTACCGATAAAGTCCATGGCACATTTCACTGCATGACCGGTACCCAGCTGCTGCTCCTGCAGTACATAGGTAACCCCATCCCCAACTCGTTCCTTCACCAGCTCTGCCTTATGACCAACCACCAGACAGATTTCTTCTGCGCCTGCCGCTCTCGCCGCTTCTATTACGTATTCTACCATTGGCTTTCCGTTGATCTCATGCAGCACCTTTGGCAGATCCGATTTCATACGGGTGCCTTTTCCTGCTGCTAATATCACTGCTTTTAACTTACTCATGTCTATCCTCTCCATTGCTTTCTGTTGCCGGATTCTCCGATGCTTCTTCTACATCCACATCACCGATTCCCTCTGCCATTGCAGTCTCGTCTGCTTTCAGAGTTCCCTCGTCTCCGATATCTACGACCTTCATTTCTTTCTTCCGGTAAATAATATCATAAAATACCGGAACAATAAACAGCGTCATTAATGTACCATAGGTTAATCCACCGATGACTACGATCGACATACCTTTTCCCATCTGGGATGCCATATCGGTACTGAATGCCATGGTAGACATTGCAAGGATGGTCGTCAATGCAGTCATCAGGATTGGTCTCATACGAGTCTTACCGGTTTCAACCAGTGCTTCCCGCTTCTCCATGCCGCCGATTCGAAGCTGATTTACATAATCTACAAACACAATACCGTTATTTACAATAACACCGGACAATACCAGGAAGCCCATCAGACAGATCAGTGAGATTTCTTCCCCGCTGATCAGCAATGCCAGAAAGCCTCCCGTAAATGCAAGCGGTATTGTCAACAGCACGATAAACGGAGATACCAGATTCTGGAACTGTGCCACCATAACCAGATAGATCAGCACGATTGCCAGCAGGATCATCAGAAGCATATCCTTTAACGCATCATTCACGGATTCACTTTCGCCACCAATCTTAATCGTAATGCCATCCGGAGCCTGATACTGATCTAGCTTATCCTGTACCTGTCTTGCCAAAAGTGTCGTATTATATCCATCCATCGTTGTTGCGGTAACACTCAGATACCGTGTCTGATTCTCACGGCCGATTGATGCAACACTCTTGCTTTCTTCCAGACTTGCAAACTCGCTGAGCGTATGCTCCTCGGTTGTCTGACTTCCATCCTCATCCGTTGTGTTTACCTCAAACGCATAATCCATCACATTGGACTTATTAACCTTATCGGTCTCATCAACCACGATCACGCTATAATCTTTTCCATCCATTGTCAGCGTGGTTGCTGTATTCTCGGTGGTCAGGGAACCGGCAATCTCTGCATAAATCTGTGCCACTGTCAGATTATATTTCATTGCCTTATCTTTATCCACCAGAATCTTCAACTGGCTATCTCCCTCTTCCTGCCCATTGGAAATATCCTCCATGCCGCCGACTTCTTCCAGAATGCCTTTCACATCCTCGGATACCTGCAGCATAGTATCCAGATCAGAACCATAGATATCCACCTGCATACCGCTGCCCATCAGACTGGACATATCCATGTTGGACAGGGATACATTTACATCCTGCAGATCCATATCCGCAAGTGCATCCTCCATCTGCTTTCCAACCGCAGCATTGTTCTTTGCCGCCTTATCGGATACCAGAATATAGAAATAGAAGCTATTCGTTGCATCGGAGGTGCTGGCAATGCTCATAGAGTTCTGGGTCATTGCTCCGACTGTCTCTACACCGTCGATTGCCATAAGTCGCTCCATTGCCTCATCTGCAAGTGCATAATTCTCCTGATCGGAATTATCCGGATCTGTCGTGATAGAAACCGACATCTGATTACTTCCCATGGAAGGGATCAACACCAGCCCGGTCCGGAATGCCTGGAATACACTACCGGCCAGCAATATCACTGCCAGAGCGATTGGCAGCCATTTCCGCTTCAGGCAGAAACGAAGTGCTTTCTCATATCCGCGAATCACAGCATCAAACCACCGATGGGATTTGGTCTTTGTATTCTTCAGAACTGTCGCACTCATACTCGGTACCACAGTCAACGCCACGATCAGACTGGCAACCAGACTGAATGCGATCGTCCATGCCATATCCGGCAGGAGCTGCTTCGCAATTCCGGTTGCAAACACCATCGGAAGGAATACACAGATGGTCGTCAGGGTAGACGCAATGATCGCACCCGCTACCTGATTGGCTCCCATGACTGCCGCCCGGGCAGATGGGATTCCCTTATTTCTCAATCGATAGATGTTCTCAATTACAACAATGGAGTTATCTACCAGCATACCGACGCCGAGCGCCAGACCCGAAAGCGATATGATATTCATCGTCATGCCGCTGAAATACATCAGCACCATAGCAAACAATACGCTCAGCGGAATGCTGAATGCGACTACGATCGTCGGCTTTGCGTCCTTTAAGAAAATCGCCAGGATGATGATTGCCAGGATTGCACCCACAACCAGGTTGGAAAGTACCGATTTAATGATCATATCAATATACTCTCCCTGATCCATCAGGTTCAGAATATGTAAGCCCGGATACTCATCGGTCATATCCGTAATTGCCTCATTGCATCGGTCAGATACACTGGCCGTTCCGGCTGTACTTGCTTTATAAATCGCCAGGATAATTGCTTCGTTTCCGTTTACCTTGGCGTAACTGTCTGCTGAATTATCGATCATTGTGATCGCTGCTACATCCTTCAGACGAACTTCGCCGATTCCGTCAATATCGCAAAGCAATGTATTCCGGAGCTCATCCATATCTGCGAATTCATCTCCGACTCTTAACAGATATTGTGCATCTCCTTCATATATATATCCGGCCGGCATTGAGAAGTTCTGTGCAGAGATCAGATTTGACAATGTATCCAGACTTAATAAGGAGTCCAGATTGGCATTTTTCAGTGCCGTTTCTTTCGCTGACTCATAAGACTCTTTGGAGCTTTCCAATTCAGCCTTTCCATCATCCAGAGCTTTCTGTGCTGCCGAAAGTTCTGCACTTGCCGCACCGAATCCGGCTGCCGCAGAGATCTTCCCTTCTTCCATAGTTGCATAATTATCTGCCGCCTGCTGGGTCTGCGCATTCACATTATCCAGAATGGCCTGTGCGGCTGCAATCTCAATCTCCAGATTATTCAGTGCTTCTGCGATCTCCGGTATCCGCTTATGTGCGGTATCGATCTGTTTCAGACTGTCTGCTGTCAGTCCCTTCATCTGTTCCAGCTGTGCGTCGGAGATTTCCGGGACACCCGGCACGCCCTGCATAGCCTTCAACTGCTCCAGCATCTGAACAAATGCCTGCAGCTTCTCCGGATGGGTATAAGCATCCACAATATCGGTCGGAACGGTATCGCCCTTTCCCATGCTTTCCGCCACTGTGTGGATTCCGTCAAACATAGTGTTCAGCTGTGCATAGGTTTCCTCAATCTTCGCATCCTCATATGCCTTCTGCTCAGCCTGTAATGCTGCCTTGCTTGCCTGAAGGCTGGTCAGCTGTGCACTGTAGGCGGCTCTGGTCGCCATTGCCTCATCCAACATCTGGCTACCCTTTGCCAGCTCCGAAGATGTACTGTTCTGCTGATCCTCTAAGGTCTTCTTACCTTCATCTAATTTACTCTGGGCGCTGGCCAGCTCTGTATCGGCACTGTCTAATTTATCCTTTGCTTCCGCCAGCGAATCATCGACATGTGCCGCCAGCCGGTCATTTAACTCATCTACCTTCTCTTTATCCAGCCGAACTTCTACCATCTCGTCTACCAGACCCATACCGGTAACACTGGCAACACCGGTCTGTCTTTCCAGATATGGGATCAGTGTATTCTCTGCAAACTCACTTAGCTCATAAATGTCCATATCATCATAGTCAACCGTAACCTCCATCGTTGGCATCATATCCATAGATACTTCCAACAGCATCGGCTTGCCGCATTTATCCGGAAGGGTCACCTGATCAAGCGCCGTTGACAGGTTTATCATGGCACTGTCCATATTGGTTCCCTCTGAAAACTCCAGTGTCAGCATACTGTAGTTCTCACTGGATGTACTGGTCAGATTCTCTACACCATTCACTGTTCCCAGAGATGATTCCAGCACCTCCGTCACCTGACTCTCCACACGTTCCGGTGCTGCACCGGGATAGGTTGTGACTACTACTACATACGGCAGCTTCATCTCCGGAAGCAGATCCGTTGATAACTTACTGAATGTTACAAATCCAAATACCAGCAACGCTATGACTCCCACCAGAACGGTATATGGCTTTTTTACACTAAACTTGGGCATTTATAAGCTCCTCCTGTTTTCTCTTCTTACGCATCAAATTGCAGTCTATATTCTATTATGAACCACTCGCATTT
>ERZ1035006.1834-NODE-1834-length-13092-cov-10.789445_pt1 | contig 13092 bp, 8 predicted proteins | sample MGYA00520694_ERZ1035006 | MGnify/ENA primary metagenome ERZ1035006 (study PRJEB33766, sample SAMN09781746) | gut metagenome | biome: gut microbiome | host: Homo sapiens | place: Madagascar | study: EMG produced TPA metagenomics assembly of the PRJNA485056 data...
ATATTAAAATAATGTGACATAAATGAATATTGTGTTTTAGAAGTTGTTGTAATAAAATATAATTTCACAAGAAAAATAAGTGTATTATACACTAGTATTTTTTGTTGTGAGAAAATGAATGGATTAATATATATCATTTTATGGAGGATTGAATAATGGCAACTGAAAAATTTGGTAAGATTACAGTTGAAACGTGTGAAGTAGATGGCGTGGAAATTGAAGGATTAAAGGTGATTACTCCTTCTATATTTGGTGATGAAAGAGGATATTTTATGGAGACATATAATTATGATGATTTTGCTGCGGCAGGAATAGATCAGACTTTTGTGCAGGACAATCAATCAAGTTCTAAGAAGGGGGTCCTTCGGGGGCTGCATTTTCAAATTAATTACCCACAGGATAAGTTGGTTCGTGTTGTAAGTGGAGAAGTGTTTGATGTGGCTGTTGATTTACGTATAGGATCCAAAACATATGGAAAGTGGTATGGCGTACAATTATCAGCGGAGAATAAGAAACAGTTTTTTATTCCTAAAAATTTTGCGCATGGATTTATCGTGTTATCAGATCATGCGGAGTTTTGTTATAAATGTACAGATTTTTACCATCCCAATGATGAAGGAGGGCTTTTATGGTCAGATCCTGAGATAGGTGTGAAGTGGCCACTTCCGGAGGGAATGACAACGGAAGATTTGATAATTTCCGATAAAGATCATAAGTGGAGGGGGATAAATGAGTACAGAAGATAATGAATACTGTTTGGTTGAAAAAAGTGTGGGATGTGGAGGACAAAATGTAGTATGGTGACTGAAGAAAATAGATATGACACAGTTGTGTTTCATTCTAAACTATTTATTGGACGATTTATAAGTATTGCGATTGGAATTATAATTTTGATATGCGTGGTTTTGTATAAGCATGATACATTTACCAGTGAAATAGATATTAAAAATATGAAAATATTGACAGAAGAACAAGGTGTTAGATATCACTTTGACAAAATTTCATTAGAAATGAATTTTAGAAATGAGTATGAATTACAGATTAACGGCTGGTGTGCAATCCCAGGAAAACCAACCAATTTGGTGGAGATGCGAGTCTTATTAAGGGATGTATCAACTCAGAAAATATACCAATTACCAACAACGGTAAATACTCGAAATGATGCGACATCTGTTATTAATGATGGAAACAGTTATGAAAATTCGGGCTTTTCTGTACATATAATGACGAGAAAATTCAAGGAGATTGGTATAAAATACGAGATACTTCTTTTGTATAAAGTTGGCGGAGAAGAAATGGTTATTCAGACAAATCAATATTTAAATTAGCGGAGAAACATATAGTATATGAAAGAAAAAAAATATTCGATAAAAAATTTAATAGTGCATCCGGATTCGCAGATATGGATTGTTAGTATTCTTTTTGGAATTATTGTTTCAATGGGAAAATCTGGGGGAGACGATACTAGAGTATATGCAAGTTTAGGAACAGGAATAAGCGGGTTAATCAAATGGACAGTAGATCAATATTATACATGGTCATCAAGACTATTGATTAATTTTGTATGGGGTGGAATTTTAAAATGTGGAAGAATTGCTTGGTTTATATATATGTGCATATCCATGTTTGTTATGTTGAAAGCGTTGAAGCTTCTTTTCGGAGAAAAGAACAAAAGAATTGAATTATTTGCTATTGCGATGCTAATGATAATTCCTTTTGAGACTATAACAAATGCGGGATGGATTGCAACAACAACGTCTTATTTTGGACCACAAGCGTTTGCAGTTATGGGACTGGTGCCAATTTCAAAGGTATTAGCAGGAAAGACAATAAAGAGTTGGGAATTTGTTTTATATTGTTTATGTTTATTATATGGTGCAAATGCGGAGCAAATGTGTGTTGTTTTGGTTGGGTGCTATTTAGTTGCAAGTATCTATATGATAGTGAATAATAAAAAATATGATTATAGGATTGCATTGTTAACGGTTTTGTCGGTAGCCAGTCTTATCTTTACAATGACTTGTCCTGGGAATTTATGGAGAGAAAAATGCGAGGAAATGTCGTGGTTCCCAACTTATGGAATGTTAGATATTATTGATAAGGCAGATATCGGTCTTTCAACGACGTTGAAATGGATGTTAGCTAGTGGCAAGATATTTATCATTTTTATTTGTTGTATGATGACATATTTTGTTTGGAAAAAATATAAGGAACCAATTTATCGTTTTATTTCTATAGTTCCAACAATAGCAGTAATATTGTTTGGACCATTTTCAGAGGAATTAAAGTCGGTATTTCCGTACTTACATTATGCAGTTGATGAAATAAATTATTATGGATTATTTACTGCGGATGTTTCTAAGATTGGCATAGGGGCTACGACGTATCTTATATTTATGGGAATATTGGTGTGTATTTGTGTTGAAATATTTCTATTGAATGATAATATATGCGGAATTATAATAGATTTTACATTAGCAAGTATGGCTGTGGCATCAAGAGCGATGATGGGATTTTCTCCGACTGTATATGCATCTGACTCGAGAACTTATACGACTTTGATTTTTTGTATGTGTGTATTTGCAGTGCATATATATTCATCCAATTATTTGGTTGATAATAGTGAAAAGTGTGTACACAGAGAAAAATATATTATGTATGGATTGACGATATGTGGATTTTTAAATTTAATATATTTAGTAGCTACAGAATTTTATTGAAATTAAGTTAAAAAAATATGGAGAATAAAAAATGGAAAAAGATGAAGTTGCAATGTTAGAGTTCCCACAACGAGGGGATGAAAGAGGTCATTTGGTAGTTGTAGAGGGAATGCAGGATGTTCCGTTTGAAATTAAACGGATATTCTATATTTATGGTTCTGATCCAGATGTAGTACGAGGACAACATGCAAATCGTAAATCACAGTTTGTATTAATTAATGTATCGGGAAAAAGTAAGGTAAAAGTTAAAGATGGCAAGGGAAATGAGGCTGTATTTTCCTTGAATCGACCCCACACAGGCATTTATCTTCCAAGTATGGTATGGAAAGATATGTATGACTTTAGCGCAGATTCGGTTCTTCTTTGCCTTGCCAGTGAACATTATGATGCAACTGAGTATATTCGTGATTATGATGAATATGTAAAAGAGGTTAATGGGTAAAACCGGAGGAAGGGTATGAAAGTATCAATTGTAATACCAGTTTATTATAATGAGGACAATTTAATTCCATTATATGATGACATTAAAAATAAAATAATTGACGTTATTGATTATGACTATGAAATTGTTATGGTAAACGATGGTTCAAAAGATGGTAGTTATGATGTTATGAAGCGATTGGCAGAAAAGGATGGAAATATCAAGATTGTCAGTTTGTCGCGTAACTTTGGTTCTCATGCAGCAATTCTTTGCGGACTGGAGAAGTGTACTGGTGATTGTGCAGTGGTGAAAGCTGCGGATCTGCAAGAACCAACAGAGTTAGTATTGCAGATGGTGGATCGTTGGAAACAGGGAAATAATGTTGTGTTGGCTGTTCGGGAAGCAAGACAGGAAAGTAAAAAACAGACGGCGTTTGCAAATCTATATTATTGGTTGGTGCGCAAAACATCTTTACCAACAATGCCAAAAGGTGGTTTTGATGTATATTTGTTAGACAGAAAGGTTATTGATGTGTTATTGGCATTGGATGAGAGAAACAGCGCACTTACAGGTCAGATTTTGTGGAGTGGATTTAAGACAGATATTGTATATTATACGCGGTTGGCAAGGGAAATTGGTACTAGTAAGTGGACGTTAAAAAAGAAAATACGATTAGTGATGGATACGTTGTTTAGCTTCTCTACAGTTCCAGTTATGATGGTGGAGTCTATAGGGGTAATTTCTTTCTTTGGAGCATTAATATGGGCAATTGTGGTATTGATTTGTAAGTTATGTGGTGCCATAAGTGTGTCTGGATGGACGATGTTATTCATTTTTAATCTGTTTAGTTTTGGTGTAATTATGCTAACACTAGGGATTTTAGGAGAGTATTTGTGGCGGGCATTTGATGCGTCTAGAAATCGCCCGCCGTATATAGTAGAAGAAGAAAATGAGGAGAAAAAAAGAAATGATTAGTAAAGGCGAAAATGTGAGAATCGGTAATAATGTATCGATTGGTGAAAATGTTGTAATAGAAGATAATGTTGAAATTGATAGTAATACAATAATAAGAAACAATGTGATAATAAAAAAGAATTCTTTTGTTGGTGCAAATTGTATATTAGGGGAATATCAAATGGATCACTATAGGAAAGAAGAGAATAATCATCCGTTGGAAATAGGAGAAAATGCAATTGTTCGAAGCGGATCTATTATATATGGAGATTGTAAGATTGGGGATAATTTTCAAACGGGGCATCGAGTGACTATAAGAGAACATAGTAAGATAGGTAATCATGTAAGTGTTGGAACATTATCAGATATTCAAGGTTATTGTGAAATTGGAAATTATGTACGGATGCACAGTAATGTACATATAGGTCAGGAGTCTAAAATAGAGGATTTTGTGTGGCTTTTTCCATATGTGATTTTAACTAATGATCCTACGCCACCATCGTATGAGCTAAAAGGAGTTACATTGCGTTCGTTTTCAGTAATAGCAACAGCGAGCACGTTACTTCCAGGGGTGATAGTTGAGGGAGATTCTCTAGTGGCGGCAGGAGCTGTTGTGACCAAGAATGTACATAAAGGTGAAGTAGTTGGGGGAAGCCCAGCAAAAGTTATTTCTTCAATTGATAAAATAAAGAACCATATAACAGGTGAAAACGTGTATCCGTGGAGATATACATTTAAAAGGGGAATGCCATGGGAGGAAAGTGATTATTTGTCGTGGTATGAAGAGGTAGGCAAGGAATTAGGATTTGAAAAATAGGGAGTGTACATATATGAAGATTATGCCGAATAGGTTGGATAAAGGTTTTTTTATGTATCAGCAGGAATTTGAACAGAAAGCATTGGATGTTTTACGTTCAGGCTGGTATGTACTTGGAAATGAAGTGAAATCATTTGAAGAAGAGTTTGCCTCATACACCGGGGCCAAGTACTGTGTTGGATTAGCCAGTGGATTAGATGCTTTGTGGCTCGCGTTTCGCGTGCTTGGAATCGGGAAGGGCGATGAAGTTATCGTACAGGGAAATACATATATTGCCAGTGTTATGGGCATTACAATCAATGGTGCAACACCGGTCTTTGTAGAACCGGATGAGTATAACAACATTGATGCATCTAAGATTGAAGAGAAAATCACGGATAAAACAAAGGCAATCCTGGTTGTACATCTGTATGGACAGGCGTCTAATATGGCACCGGTTATGGAGATCGTAAAGAAGTATAATCTTCGATTAGTAGAAGATTGTGCGCAGTCGCATGGTGCTTGTTTTGATGGTAAGATGACAGGTACTTTTGGAGATATCGGATGTTTTTCGTTCTATCCATCTAAGAATCTGGGCGCATTTGGGGATGCTGGAGCTATCGTCACAGATGATGCGCAGATAGCAGCAGATATGCGGATGTATCGGAATTATGGCAGCGAGAAACGGTATTATAACAAGGTGGTCGGCGCGAATTCCAGATTAGATGAGATTCAGGCAGGGCTTTTACGTGTGAGATTATCTCATTTGCAGGAGTTGACGGATGAACGTCGACAGTTATGTGACAGATATCTGGATAAATTAAAGAATGATAAAATTGTTCTTCCGGGTGTAAGGGAAGGAGCCACAACAGTGTGGCATCAGTTTGTGATCCACTGTAAGGAAAGACAGAAGCTGATAGATTATTTGAATGAAAAGGAAATCGGCACGATTATACATTATCCGATTCCCCCACATCTGTCAGAGGCATATGCATATCTAGGGTTCAAAGCGGGAGATTTCCCAATCACAGAACAATATGCAAACGAAGTGTTGTCAATTCCGTTGTATAACGGAATGACTCTGGAAGAACAGGATTATGTAATAGAAGCAATGAATGGTTTTTAGGGTTGTGTGATGAGTGAGACAAAAAAGAAAAAAACATTTTGGCAGTTTGTGAAGTTTGCAATGGTTGGACTTTGCAATACGATTGTCAGTTATGCAGTATATTCATTATGTTACCATATACTGCACATGAATTATCATCTTTCGAATGCGTGGGGATTCGTGATAAGTGTGTTTGTTGCCTATTTGCTACAGAGTAAATTTGTTTTTAAAGAATCTGCGGATGGGGAACATCGTGTGTGGTGGAAAGTGTTGATAAAAACATACGTGACATACATGTTTTCGGGCTTAGTGGTTACAGAATTGTTGTTGATTTTGTGGTTGAATATAATTCATATAGAGCAGTATCTGGGGACGGCGGTTCGTTGGCTATCAAATATAGGACTGACGATGAGCAATGAGAGCCTGGCAGTTTCAATTGCACCATTTATTAATATGATATTTACGATTCCGATGAATTTTTGTTTGAATAAATTTTGGGCGTATAGGCAGAAGCAGGATAGTTAATAAGGAAATAAAACGCTCCATAGCGCGCTATGGAGCGTTTTATTTCCTTATTAACTATCCTGCTTCTGCCTATACGCCCAAAATTTATTCAAACAAAAATTCATCGGAATCGTAAATATCATATTAATAAATGGTGCAATTGAAACTGCCAGGCTCTCATTGCTCATCGTCAGTCCTATATTTGATAGCCAACGAACCGCCGTCCCCAGATACTGCTCTATATGAATTATATTCAACCACAAAATCAACAACAATTCTGTAACCACTAAGCCCGAAAACATGTATGTCACGTATGTTTTTATCAACACTTTCCACCACACACGATGTTCCCCATCCGCAGATTCTTTAAAAACAAATTTACTCTGTAGCAAATAGGCAACAAACACACTTATCACGAATCCCCACGCATTCGAAAGATGATAATTCATGTGCAGTATATGGTAACATAATGAATATACTGCATAACTGACAATCGTATTGCAAAGTCCAACCATTGCAAACTTCACAAACTGCCAAAATGTTTTTTTCTTTTTTGTCTCACTCATCACACAACCCTAAAAACCATTCATTGCTTCTATTACATAATCCTGTTCTTCCAGAGTCATTCCGTTATACAACGGAATTGACAACACTTCGTTTGCATATTGTTCTGTGATTGGGAAATCTCCCGCTTTGAACCCTAGATATGCATATGCCTCTGACAGATGTGGGGGAATCGGATAATGTATAATCGTGCCGATTTCCTTTTCATTCAAATAATCTATCAGCTTCTGTCTTTCCTTACAGTGGATCACAAACTGATGCCACACTGTTGTGGCTCCTTCCCTTACACCCGGAAGAACAATTTTATCATTCTTTAATTTATCCAGATATCTGTCACATAACTGTCGACGTTCATCCGTCAACTCCTGCAAATGAGATAATCTCACACGTAAAAGCCCTGCCTGAATCTCATCTAATCTGGAATTCGCGCCGACCACCTTGTTATAATACCGTTTCTCGCTGCCATAATTCCGATACATCCGCATATCTGCTGCTATCTGCGCATCATCTGTGACGATAGCTCCAGCATCCCCAAATGCGCCCAGATTCTTAGATGGATAGAACGAAAAACATCCGATATCTCCAAAAGTACCTGTCATCTTACCATCAAAACAAGCACCATGCGACTGCGCACAATCTTCTACTAATCGAAGATTATACTTCTTTACGATCTCCATAACCGGTGCCATATTAGACGCCTGTCCATACAGATGTACAACCAGGATTGCCTTTGTTTTATCCGTGATTTTCTCTTCAATCTTAGATGCATCAATGTTGTTATACTCATCCGGTTCTACAAAGACCGGTGTTGCACCATTGATTGTAATGCCCATAACACTGGCAATATATGTATTTCCCTGTACGATAACTTCATCGCCCTTCCCGATTCCAAGCACGCGAAACGCGAGCCACAAAGCATCTAATCCACTGGCTAATCCAACACAGTACTTGGCCCCGGTGTATGAGGCAAACTCTTCTTCAAATGATTTCACTTCATTTCCAAGTACATACCAGCCTGAACGTAAAACATCCAATGCTTTCTGTTCAAATTCCTGCTGATACATAAAAAAACCTTTATCCAACCTATTCGGCATAATCTTCATATATGTACACTCCCTATTTTTCAAATCCTAATTCCTTGCCTACCTCTTCATACCACGACAAATAATCACTTTCCTCCCATGGCATTCCCCTTTTAAATGTATATCTCCACGGATACACGTTTTCACCTGTTATATGGTTCTTTATTTTATCAATTGAAGAAATAACTTTTGCTGGGCTTCCCCCAACTACTTCACCTTTATGTACATTCTTGGTCACAACAGCTCCTGCCGCCACTAGAGAATCTCCCTCAACTATCACCCCTGGAAGTAACGTGCTCGCTGTTGCTATTACTGAAAACGAACGCAATGTAACTCCTTTTAGCTCATACGATGGTGGCGTAGGATCATTAGTTAAAATCACATATGGAAAAAGCCACACAAAATCCTCTATTTTAGACTCCTGACCTATATGTACATTACTGTGCATCCGTACATAATTTCCAATTTCACAATAACCTTGAATATCTGATAATGTTCCAACACTTACATGATTACCTATCTTACTATGTTCTCTTATAGTCACTCGATGCCCCGTTTGAAAATTATCCCCAATCTTACAATCTCCATATATAATAGATCCGCTTCGAACAATTGCATTTTCTCCTATTTCCAACGGATGATTATTCTCTTCTTTCCTATAGTGATCCATTTGATATTCCCCTAATATACAATTTGCACCAACAAAAGAATTCTTTTTTATTATCACATTGTTTCTTATTATTGTATTACTATCAATTTCAACATTATCTTCTATTACAACATTTTCACCAATCGATACATTATTACCGATTCTCACATTTTCGCCTTTACTAATCATTTCTTTTTTTCTCCTCATTTTCTTCTTCTACTATATACGGCGGGCGATTTCTAGACGCATCAAATGCCCGCCACAAATACTCTCCTAAAATCCCTAGTGTTAGCATAATTACACCAAAACTAAACAGATTAAAAATGAATAACATCGTCCATCCAGACACACTTATGGCACCACATAACTTACAAATCAATACCACAATTGCCCATATTAATGCTCCAAAGAAAGAAATTACCCCTATAGACTCCACCATCATAACTGGAACTGTAGAGAAGCTAAACAACGTATCCATCACTAATCGTATTTTCTTTTTTAACGTCCACTTACTAGTACCAATTTCCCTTGCCAACCGCGTATAATATACAATATCTGTCTTAAATCCACTCCACAAAATCTGACCTGTAAGTGCGCTGTTTCTCTCATCCAATGCCAATAACACATCAATAACCTTTCTGTCTAACAAATATACATCAAAACCACCTTTTGGCATTGTTGGTAAAGATGTTTTGCGCACCAACCAATAATATAGATTTGCAAACGCCGTCTGTTTTTTACTTTCCTGTCTTGCTTCCCGAACAGCCAACACAACATTATTTCCCTGTTTCCAACGATCCACCATCTGCAATACTAACTCTGTTGGTTCTTGCAGATCCGCAGCTTTCACCACTGCACAATCACCAGTACACTTCTCCAGTCCGCAAAGAATTGCTGCATGAGAACCAAAGTTACGCGACAAACTGACAATCTTGATATTTCCATCCTTTTCTGCCAATCGCTTCATAACATCATAACTACCATCTTTTGAACCATCGTTTACCATAACAATTTCATAGTCATAATCAATAACGTCAATTATTTTATTTTTAATGTCATCATATAATGGAATTAAATTGTCCTCATTATAATAAACTGGTATTACAATTGATACTTTCATACCCTTCCTCCGGTTTTACCCATTAACCTCTTTTACATATTCATCATAATCACGAATATACTCAGTTGCATCATAATGTTCACTGGCAAGGCAAAGAAGAACCGAATCTGCGCTAAAGTCATACATATCTTTCCATACCATACTTGGAAGATAAATGCCTGTGTGGGGTCGATTCAAGGAAAATACAGCCTCATTTCCCTTGCCATCTTTAACTTTTACCTTACTTTTTCCCGATACATTAATTAATACAAACTGTGATTTACGATTTGCATGTTGTCCTCGTACTACATCTGGATCAGAACCATAAATATAGAATATCCGTTTAATTTCAAACGGAACATCCTGCATTCCCTCTACAACTACCAAATGACCTCTTTCATCCCCTCGTTGTGGGAACTCTAACATTGCAACTTCATCTTTTTCCATTTTTTATTCTCCATATTTTTTTAACTTAATTTCAATAAAATTCTGTAGCTACTAAATATATTAAATTTAAAAATCCACATATCGTCAATCCATACATAATATATTTTTCTCTGTGTACACACTTTTCACTATTATCAACCAAATAATTGGATGAATATATATGCACTGCAAATACACACATACAAAAAATCAAAGTCGTATAAGTTCTCGAGTCAGATGCATATACAGTCGGAGAAAATCCCATCATCGCTCTTGATGCCACAGCCATACTTGCTAATGTAAAATCTATTATAATTCCGCATATATTATCATTCAATAGAAATATTTCAACACAAATACACACCAATATTCCCATAAATATAAGATACGTCGTAGCCCCTATGCCAATCTTAGAAACATCCGCAGTAAATAATCCATAATAATTTATTTCATCAACTGCATAATGTAAGTACGGAAATACCGACTTTAATTCCTCTGAAAATGGTCCAAACAATATTACTGCTATTGTTGGAACTATAGAAATAAAACGATAAATTGGTTCCTTATATTTTTTCCAAACAAAATATGTCATCATACAACAAATAAAAATGATAAATATCTTGCCACTAGCTAACATCCATTTCAACGTCGTTGAAAGACCGATATCTGCCTTATCAATAATATCTAACATTCCATAAGTTGGGAACCACGACATTTCCTCGCATTTTTCTCTCCATAAATTCCCAGGACAAGTCATTGTAAAGATAAGACTGGCTACCGACAAAACCGTTAACAATGCAATCCTATAATCATATTTTTTATTATTCACTATCATATAGATACTTGCAACTAAATAGCACCCAACCAAAACAACACACATTTGCTCCGCATTTGCACCATATAATAAACATAAACAATATAAAACAAATTCCCAACTCTTTATTGTCTTTCCTGCTAATACCTTTGAAATTGGCACCAGTCCCATAACTGCAAACGCTTGTGGTCCAAAATAAGACGTTGTTGTTGCAATCCATCCCGCATTTGTTATAGTCTCAAAAGGAATTATCATTAGCATCGCAATAGCAAATAATTCAATTCTTTTGTTCTTTTCTCCGAAAAGAAGCTTCAACGCTTTCAACATAACAAACATGGATATGCACATATATATAAACCAAGCAATTCTTCCACATTTTAAAATTCCACCCCATACAAAATTAATCAATAGTCTTGATGACCATGTATAATATTGATCTACTGTCCATTTGATTAACCCGCTTATTCCTGTTCCTAAACTTGCATATACTCTAGTATCGTCTCCCCCAGATTTTCCCATTGAAACAATAATTCCAAAAAGAATACTAACAATCCATATCTGCGAATCCGGATGCACTATTAAATTTTTTATCGAATATTTTTTTTCTTTCATATACTATATGTTTCTCCGCTAATTTAAATATTGATTTGTCTGAATAACCATTTCTTCTCCGCCAACTTTATACAAAAGAAGTATCTCGTATTTTATACCAATCTCCTTGAATTTTCTCGTCATTATATGTACAGAAAAGCCCGAATTTTCATAACTGTTTCCATCATTAATAACAGATGTCGCATCATTTCGAGTATTTACCGTTGTTGGTAATTGGTATATTTTCTGAGTTGATACATCCCTTAATAAGACTCGCATCTCCACCAAATTGGTTGGTTTTCCTGGGATTGCACACCAGCCGTTAATCTGTAATTCATACTCATTTCTAAAATTCATTTCTAATGAAATTTTGTCAAAGTGATATCTAACACCTTGTTCTTCTGTCAATATTTTCATATTTTTAATATCTATTTCACTGGTAAATGTATCATGCTTATACAAAACCACGCATATCAAAATTATAATTCCAATCGCAATACTTATAAATCGTCCAATAAATAGTTTAGAATGAAACACAACTGTGTCATATCTATTTTCTTCAGTCACCATACTACATTTTGTCCTCCACATCCCACACTTTTTTCAACCAAACAGTATTCATTATCTTCTGTACTCATTTATCCCCCTCCACTTATGATCTTTATCGGAAATTATCAAATCTTCCGTTGTCATTCCCTCCGGAAGTGGCCACTTCACACCTATCTCAGGATCTGACCATAAAAGCCCTCCTTCATCATTGGGATGGTAAAAATCTGTACATTTATAACAAAACTCCGCATGATCTGATAACACGATAAATCCATGCGCAAAATTTTTAGGAATAAAAAACTGTTTCTTATTCTCCGCTGATAATTGTACGCCATACCACTTTCCATATGTTTTGGATCCTATACGTAAATCAACAGCCACATCAAACACTTCTCCACTTACAACACGAACCAACTTATCCTGTGGGTAATTAATTTGAAAATGCAGCCCCCGAAGGACCCCCTTCTTAGAACTTGATTGATTGTCCTGCACAAAAGTCTGATCTATTCCTGCCGCAGCAAAATCATCATAATTATATGTCTCCATAAAATATCCTCTTTCATCACCAAATATAGAAGGAGTAATCACCTTTAATCCTTCAATTTCCACGCCATCTACTTCACACGTTTCAACTGTAATCTTACCAAATTTTTCAGTTGCCATTATTCAATCCTCCATAAAATGATATATATTAATCCATTCATTTTCTCACAACAAAAAATACTAGTGTATAATACACTTATTTTTCTTGTGAAATTATATTTTATTACAACAACTTCTAAAACACAATATTCATTTATGTCACATTATTTTAATAT
>ERZ1035006.1835-NODE-1835-length-13092-cov-5.716116_pt1 | contig 13092 bp, 10 predicted proteins | sample MGYA00520694_ERZ1035006 | MGnify/ENA primary metagenome ERZ1035006 (study PRJEB33766, sample SAMN09781746) | gut metagenome | biome: gut microbiome | host: Homo sapiens | place: Madagascar | study: EMG produced TPA metagenomics assembly of the PRJNA485056 data...
ACTCGATACAATACGACATTGAACCCCGTAACGGAGATGCACAAAAAAAACTTTTGCCGCACCTCTTGGAAAAACTCCCGACCAGAGACTTCATAGCGATGGCAACCGAAAATCAAGCGGCCCAATTGAGCCGTATTCGCGAGATCCCCTACAACTACACGTCGTTTTCCGATCGTGAAATCGTGATTCGACTGCTAGGGCATGACGCTTGGAAATTATTGTGCGAATTGCGAGACGAGCGACGTACCGGCCGCAGCGCCCGAATGCTCTACGAAGTCTTGGGCGACATTTGGGTCGTGGATCGCAATCCTTATCTGCAAGAAGATTTATTGATCAATGCCGATCGACGCAAACTATTGATCGACGCACTCGAACACCGTCTCAAAGAAATGGACAAGCGTCGCGATACGTCTCGAAAAGAACGCGATGCCAAAGTGGTGAAACTCTTAAGTTATGCCTATAAGGCCGTGCGCAAATTCGAAGCCGGCTTTGCCCGCACAAAATCCTTGAGAGCCAAAGTGATTCGTGCACTGAAGCGTTGCACCCGAGAAGACAACATTCGCTTTGACGCCTTTACGCGCGCCGCACACGTCACCGACGCCACCGACCTTCGCATCGCCTATCCCTTTGTCGTGGTAACCCCCGACAGCGAACAGGAAATCCCGGCGCTCGTGCGAACCTGCATTCAATTGGGCTTGGTGATTATTCCGCGCGGGGGCGGTACCGGTTACACGGGCGGAGCCGTTCCGATGAGCGAAATGAGCGCCGTCATCAATACCGAAAAACTCGACAGAATCGGCAATATCGAGCACGTGATTTTGCCCGGTCACATCCAATCGCATCCGATCATCTCGACTGGTGCCGGTGCCGTAACGCGCCGCGTCTCCGAAGCCGCCGCTCGTGAAGGACTTGTTTTTTCCGTCGATCCGGCCAGTGCCGACAGCTCTACCGTCGGCGGCAACATCGCCGAAAACTCCGGCGGCAAGAAGGCCGTCTTATGGGGCACGGCCGTAGACAATTTGGCATCGTTTCGCATGGTGACGGCCGACGGTAATTGGATGGAAGTCGAGCGCGTCAACCACAATTTCCAAAAGATCCACAAACAAGAAACCGTCACCTGGCGAATTACCGTCAAAGACGGACGCACGACAGATCCGGCCCATGCCCGCGTTTTGAACGTGCGCGAACTTTCCATGCCTGGAAAAATATTCCGCAAAGCGGGGCTCGGCAAAGACGTCACCAACAAGTTCTTAGGCGGCTTGCCCGGGGTTCAAAAAGAAGGCACCGACGGACTCATTACCTCGGCACGATGGATCGTGCATCGTATGCCCAAATTCACGCGAACGATCTGTTTGGAATTTTTCGGCGCCGCCACGCTGGCCGGCCCCGCCATCGTTCGCATTACCGACTTTTTAGACAAGCATCCCAAAGGGTGTATGTTGGCAGGGCTCGAACACCTTGACGACAGATATCTGCATGCCGTCAACTACCCTGTCAAGAGTCAGCGCAACGACTATCCCAAGATGGTTTTGGTCGGCGACATTGTCAGCGACGACGAAGCGGCTCTCGACGAAATCACGGCAGAAGTGTGCGCCATGTGCACCGATAAAAATTGCCGCAGTTTTATCGCCAAGACCGAACAGGATCGTTTCCGCTTCTGGCACGAAAGAAGTCGCACGGCCGCCATCAGTGCACACACCAACGCCTTTAAGCTCAATGAAGACGTTGTGATTCCGCTCCATCGCATCGGCGAATACACCTTGGCATGCGAGCGCTTTAATATCGAATGTTCCATCTCCAACAAGTTGGAAATTTTGGATGCCGTCGACGATTATTTGGCGGGCTACATCTCTTTGGGCATGCCCGCCGTCACTGCAGGTGTTTCCAAAGAAACACTGTTGGCGCAACCGGTGGCCGCCGCCCGCGAGTTGATTGCCCAAGCCAAAGAGCGTTGGAAATTTGTTCTTGCCAATCTCGATACGCCCATCGAGAACATTGCCGTCGCTCTCTACGACCGCGGCATCAAGATCAAACGTTACGGCAAACAGGCGCCGCTTTTTGACGCCGTCTACGACAGACTCGTGCGCATTTCGTGGAAAAAAGAAGTACGCCAAGGACTGTTTCATTTGTTCTCGGGCGACGCATTTGAAAAAGTGCGTAACGAAATCGATTCGATCCACGATCGAGTGCTCAAAGGCAGAGTTTTTATTGCATTGCACATGCACGCCGGCGACGGTAACGTTCACACCAACGTACCGTTAAATTCCGACAACTACGCCATGATGCTCAAAGGCCAAGAAGCCGTGCGTATGGTCATGGCCAAAGCCAAAGAGCTGGGCGGCGCCATTTCGGGCGAACACGGCATCGGTTTGACCAAAATCGAATTTTTGGATCCCGAAGGTTTGGTGCCCTATCACGCCTACTTGAAAGAGGCCGATCCCGACCGCGTGTTTAACCGCGGAAAACTCTCCAAAGATATCGATTTCGACAGCATCTACACGCCGTCGTTCAGTTTGCTCGGCGCCGAGTCTTTGATCATGCAGCAAATGCAGGTCAAGGCAATTAGCGACGCGATTAAAAACTGTCTGCGTTGCGGCAAATGCAAGTCCAAATGCTCCACGCACGTGCCGCGTGCAAGCTTGCTTTTCTCGCCGCGCAATAAAATCATCGCAACGAGTTTGTTGATCGAAGCTTTTCTATATGAAAATCAAACGCGCCGCGGTTTGTCCAAACTGCATTTGCAAGCGCTCGAAGATTTGGGAGAACATTGCACGCTTTGCATGAAGTGCAAAAATCCCTGTCCGGTCAAAATCAACTTCGGCGAAGTGACGATTTTGATTCGACAGATGTTGGAGCACTGCGGTGCGGCAACCTCCGCCGTAGCGAAAACGGCCGGTATGAAGTTCTTGGAACTTTCCAATCCCAAAGCCGTGGAATTGGCACGAAAAGCTTTGGTCAATATCGGGTTCAGAGCCGAGCGCACCGCCAACGAAATTTTGTCTTCGGCAGCCCGTGCTGGACTTCAACGCCCCGTCGCCACCATCGGCAAACCGGGGCTGATCGAAAAAACCGTGACGCTGGTCAATCGAAAACTGCCCGTTCCCAGAATGGACAAAACCCTGCGCACACTCTTGTCGATCAACGATCCGACGGTTGCGCCCATCATTCGTCATCCGCAAGCTACGGACGCCGAAGCCGTCTTTTACTTCCCGGGGTGCGGAAACGAACGTCTGTACCCGGAAGTGGGATTGGCCACGGTTGCCATGCTCTACGACATCGGCGTACAGGTCGTTTTGCCGCCGAAGTTCCTCTGTTGCGGCTATCCGCAAAAGGGTGCCGGAAAACAGGATCTGAGTGAAAAAATCGTCACCGACAACCGCGTGCTTTTCCACCGCGTGGCCAATACGCTCAACTATCTCGATATCAAAACCGTTTTGGTGTCTTGCGGTACGTGCCTCAAGCAGCTTAAAGACTATCACTTCGAGGAAATCTTCCCGGGGTGTCGTGTGATGGATGCGCACGAATACTTGGCCGAAAAAGGTGTCAAAATCGACGGTGGGGAAAACTTGCGTTACCTCTACCACGATCCCTGCCATTCGCCTTTCAATACGCCCAATCCGATCGAGACGGTCAACAGCCTCATTCGTCCCGAAGACAAGTCCAAGGTCGTCTTGACCGATCGTTGTTGCGGCGAATCCGGCACATTTGCCGTGGGACGCCCCGACATTGCCACCCAGGTACGATTCAAAAAAGAGGAAAGCATCCAGCAGAGCAAAACGACTCTGTGCAAAGGCGGCTTTGCCGGCAATGTCAAAATTCTGACGACTTGCCCGGGATGCTTGCAGGGCATCAGTCGCTATGCCGACACAACGGCAACGACGGCCGAGTTTTTGATGGTCGAAATGGCACGGTTGAAGTTCGGCGACGATTGGGTCAAAAGCTTTATTCACGAAGCCAATACGCGCGGCATCGAACGTGTTTTGGTTTAGGAGAAATATTTCATGTCGACTTGCGAACTGTGTACACAATCTCACCCGCGAGAGATCTGGCGCAACAAGCACTTTTATGTCATTGATGCCGCCGACGAAGACATCGCCGGCTTTGTTCGCGTCATTGCGACAAGCCATGTGAAAGAAGTGTCCGATCTAGCCGACGATGTGCGCCACGAACTCTTTGAAATTTTGACTGTCGTCGAACGTGTGATGATCGAATGCATGGTGCCTGACAAAGTCAATTTGGCAAGTCTGGGTAACATGGTGCCGCATGTGCACTGGCACGTGATCGCCCGATATGCAGACGACGCTTACTTCCCGGGATCCGTTTGGTCCGAACGACTGAGAAATACCGATCCCGAAATTAAAAGTATTCGCGAAAAACAAGCGACTGTCATGCGCTCTCGCTTGTCAGAAGAACTCGCACGACGCTTCGGCTAATTGCGAAAGAATCCGCAATTTTTCAGCTCTTTGGCCGGGCGTCTTTTCCACTCTCTGAAAAGACGCTCGCGCGCCGAGCCGTCAATGTCTTGAAAAACGATATCGACCTCGTCGGACGGTTCGCCGAGTCGATTGGTCACTCTCAACCCATCGACATCCGGAGCTCTGGACGAGTCCAAATACGCTTGCGCTTGTTGTTGCGTGTCAAATACGGCAATTTCCACACCAAAGGCAAGGTCGCCTCTTAAAATCGGCCGCACGTTCGAGAATCCCTGTTGACGGAATTGTTTCAAGAAAGCACGTACAGCCGTGTCATTGTTGAATCTGCCTAAGTACACGATCCAGCGATCGGGCAGATAGCGGTCGACGATTTGTGCATAGGCCATCAAATTCGATGCGTTCAAAACCGGTTGAATGCCGACCAGTTCCTTTTCGTTGAAAGGCCCCCAAACAAAACAGTTGACATCCACCGCACCGACATCTCCGACGATTTTTGTGATTTCGGAAGCCGGCAATTTCGATTTGGCATGCATCTGTACGGTCAAATCCTCTCGCGCAACGACATCGGTCGGCGGCAACCTATTGTCGTAGACAATAAAAACGACGCCGACAGCTACGGCAACAAACAAAATGAAATTGAACAAAAAACGCATGAATCGCAGTAATATCCGTCAAAAATCAAAAGGCACGCGCGCACAGTGCCAAGCCTCGCAATACGAGGTTGTGTTTTAGCACAGCCTGCGGATATTCTTCAATGATGTAGGGCGCCAAAAGCGGCGCCGCTCCCCCGGCAAAAACGATTTTAGGTTCAAAACCTTTTTGCACGACGGCTTTGACGGCGCGATCGATCACCCCCAAATGAGCTTCGAGAATACCGGTGGAGATGGCATCCGAAGTCGAAACCGGAAAATCCTTTCTTACACCAATACCGCCCGGACGACACTTCGTATTTTTGATCAAAGAGTCGAACATCATGGCCGGCCCCGGCAAGATCCGACCGCCTAAAAATTCTTGACCGCCTTCGCACGGTACAACCGTGTCGACCGTTGTGGCCGTTCCCATGTGAACAACGATCACCGAAGAGTTTTCCCACAGACTTGCGGCACCGATGGCGGCATACCAACGATCGCTCCCCAACTGATGGTAGTTTTCATAACGGTTGAAAAGACGGATTTTTCCCTCAAAGACGCGCTCGGAATGCAACCAGTCCCAATTGATTTTGTGTCGATTGAAAAATTTCGTCATCGACAATGCCAGATGTTCGCTAGAGACCATACACCCGACGACGCGTTCGGGCTTGACGGCCAACCAGTCGTTCATCAAGTTTTCCGGCAAAGCATCCGAACCGCAATGCACAAACGTACGCGGCGACTCTGGATCGTCCGACGTCGTCCACTTCAATGCCGTATTTCCCAAATCAACCAATATGACCGTCACTTCGATTTCTCTTTTACTTTACGTCAACGGGCGCAACGAACCGTCGACAAAGGTATGGATTCGATTTCCGCAACTCAACCTTAACCGACCGAATGCATCGATGCCTTGAACAAAACCTTCGAATACATTTCCGTCGGGTGTCGTAAATTTCACCGCCCGCTCGGCCATGGCATCCAATTCTTGCCATTGTGCACGAATTTTTTCCATTCGCGCCGGAGAAAACGACAGGATTTCCTCCCGACAATTTTCTATCAAACGAGCAGCCAAATCCAAACGCATTTTAGTCAGACTTTCCTTACCGGGACATTCCCGAAAAAGGGCGCCGGGGCGATATCCCGACGCTGCGGCAACGTTTTGCACCTGCTCGTCCAAAGCGATATTGATGCCGATGCCGACCACAAGATAAAGACGTCTGTCCGCAGACATCGACGTTTCGCAGGAAATTCCGCAAACTTTTCGATCTTCTACCCAAATATCATTAGGCCACTTCAGTTTCACGGCCGAATTGTATCGCCGAAGGAGTTCGACGACTCGTACGCCGATGGCCAATGTCAAGCCGTGCGCCTGCGCAATCGGATAGTCGATGGGAACACCGACGGTCAACAGTAATGAAGCTTTGGGCGCTTGCCAGATTCTTCCGTGCGTTCCCTTGCCTCGAGATTGAATGTCGGCAATTCTGACAAAGCCTCGCCCTTGTTTTTCTTTTGCGATGCGCGCTTTCACGTCGTCGTTCGTACTCTCGGTGGTCAACAGCCATCGGACGCATAAAACGTCCTTCAAAACGTCGAGACGCTCCCCAATGGCAAGATCGCAACTTTCGTTGATTCGGCTAGATTCGACGGATTGCATTTTTCCGAAATGTTTCTGTCAAAAATAAGAAGTCATCGTCGCAATCGGCAATTCATTGCGTTGCGACGATGACTCGCAGTTTAAAGACTCGGATTCGGATTTTGAAGTCGTCTACACCAAGAGATACGGAATGATATAAAGCCCGACGGACAGAATACAAGCCAAGCCGACGACGATCTTCCAGATGCAATACTCGCGATCCATTGCGATCTTCTCTGCCGCTTCGGGTTCGTCCATCGCACCGGTTGCCGCCAAGTCGGGAACCAAAGATTCGCTTTGTGCGTATTTTTTACTGCAAACGAAATAGATGACAAGCCCCAATACGCTCCAAATGACCCCCGTCACAAAAGCATTCGTATCCAACTGCGTCATCATGTAAAGATAAATGATCGCCGAAACCGGAGCCCCGATTTCGACCAACGGCGCCTTATAGGTGCGTTGCAACTCGGGATGACGGCGACGCAAGGCCCAAGCGGCCACGATACCGATAACGTAATAAAAAAGATCGGCAAAAAGCGACAAGGATGCAATGTAGATAAGCGAATCGGTGGCAATCAAAGCAACCGTCAGAATCCCCAACGTCACGATAGCCACATACGGCGTTTGAAAACGTCGACTTGTCTTAGCAAACACGCGCGGCATGGCACCGTCGCGAGCCATCGTAAAGAGATAACGGGGGATGGTGGCAAGCGCAGCGTTCAATGTCGAGAAATCGCCGCCGAAAGCAATGCCGGCAGCCAACAGTGCCAAGGGCAAACCGAGAATGCCGGCGGCAACCATCGCATCGGCATAAGGCGCTTGAGCCGTTGCCAACGTTGCCAGTTTATCCACCGGAGTAATTCCGATCAGGAACCACTGGAAAAGCGCATTGACGGCGAAAACCACAAAGGGCGCCAAAAAGAGCGCTCTCGGAATATTGATGCGCGGATATTTGATTTCTTCGCCCATCGCAACACAGGCTTCAAAACCGGCAAAGCACCACCAGATCATGCACACGGCCGCAGCAAAACTCATTTGCAGGTCTTGCGGCAAAAACGACGGCGCCTGAACGAAAGCGGGCAAGTGGATGTTGGGAATCATCGTCAGGAACCAAATGACAGCCACACCCCAGAAGAAAAACATGAATCCGTTTTGCAATCTGCCGGCAATCTTGACGCCGCACACATTGGCGACAATAAAGCATACGGTCACGACAACGGCAATGGCCACGTCCGAAAAAGGCAATGTCACGCCGAAAGCCGAAAAGAACGTTTTCAGATAGTAGCTGAAGGCCAAAGCTTCGCCCCCGGTGACGGCCACCAAAGAAATAATGAAATTCCACCCGGCCAAAACGCCGGCAGCGCGCCCCAGACCGATCGAGGCAAACTGATATGTCCCGCCGGCGTAGGGCAGTGCCGCCCCCATTTCCGCATACAAAAGTGCCGGATAGATACTGATGAGAAGCGCAACGAGCGTTGCCAAAATCACCGTTGAGCCCATGTAGCCGACAATGTTGGAGCCCACGGTGAAAAGTCCCACACCGATCACGGACCCCGCCGTAATCGTGACAGCCTCCCGCATACCGAAGCTGCGTTTCAAGGCCGGCATTTGCATTTGTTCTTGCATGTTGAAAAATCTCCCTGGTTTTTTGTATCTTGGAGTCGAAGAGTTTTCGACCCAACATCTATTTCGGGCAAAGATTAACAAGCTTGTCGCACGGGCACTACGACAACAAAGACAGTTCGAGACGAAAATCAAGGCGATTAGGTGCTCTCCCGTAGACGAATGACGAAACGGCAAAGCTTTTTTCGTGTCGACCGAAAAGATTTGCAATCATTCGGTTGCGGCAACTGCGATTGTATTTTGTACAATTCCGCACATGATCGATCGCATGAAAACATTTTTCGTAGCGCTTTTTTGCGCTTTTTTCCTTTTGCCCGCTACGTCCGTAGCCGCAGGCAAAGCACTTCCGTTGCACTCGCAAGCCTCAAGCTGGATTGTGCTTGACGGCTTAAGCGGCTTTGTGATGAACGAATCTCACAGCCGAGATGCCGTCAACCCCGGCGACTTAGTGCATCTGATGACGCTTTATACGGCCTTGGAAATCATCGGAAACGATGCCGAAAAGCTCGAAGCCCCTGTGGCCATCACGCCCGAGGACAGTTTGTCGGTCAAAAGCTCCCGCCGATTGTATTTGGTAAGCGGCGAACCGGCTCCTTTGCGTCAGCTTTTAAACGGCATTGCCGTCGTAGCCGCCGAAGACGCTTCTTTGGCCGTAGCCGTGCATTTGGCCGGCTCCAAAGAGGCATTCGTTCAAAAAATGAACGAGTCGGCCCGAGCCCTGAACATGAGCGACTCGCATTTCACGTCTCCGATTGCCGACGACCGACAACGCACGACGGCCTATGATTTGGTCAAACTTGCCGCCGCCATGCACCGCCGTCATCCCGAAGAGTTCAAGTGGTTTTTCCAACGTGAATTTGTTTTCACCAACCACACGCAACGCAATCGAAATCTGATGCTGTGGAAAGCAGACAATATCGGCGGCATCATGACCAATGAAACGAGCACCGATATCATTTCGAGTTGGCATCGCCCCGAGGGTGAAAACACACTGCCAAGACATATTTTTGCCGTTTTGCTAGGCGGCAAAAACGCCGATACGGCCACCAACGACATGTTGACGCTTTTGCGCAACGGTCGCTTGGACTACGAAACCGTGCGACTGTTTTCGGCAATGACCCCCATCAAACGCATCGATATTCTGACCGGTAATCGAGACAAACTCGAAGTCGGGTCGCCTGCGGAAATTTGGGTCACCGTCAAACGCAAAGACATTGCGGCTCGCGGCACCGGCGGCTTTTCTTCCCATTTCCAATATCTTTCCCCTGCCGTTGCGCCGGTACAAAAGGGAGAAGAAATCGGCTGGTTGTCCGTCTTTTTTGAAAATCAACACATTGCCGACTTTCCCTTGATTGCTTTGCACGATGTCGGCATGGGAAGTTTTTTAAGTCGATTCGTCGATTCGGTGCGCCTTCGTATGAAGCCGGCCTCGAACGCAACCGAAACCGCGGCAGAACCTGCAAACGAAACCGCACCTTCGTCCAATCAACAATAGAGAAACCGTCAGATGTCTGAAAACACCCAAAATCAAGAATCCTTATTGCAATTTCCTTGCGAATTTCCGATCAAAGTCATGGGCTTGACAGATCCGAATTTCGAGAGAACGATCGGCAGTGCCGTCAGAGAAATCGTGCCGGAATTCGATCCGTCCACCATTGTCGTCGAATATTCCAAAACGCAAAAATACACGTCGTTGACCGTCACGATTCATGCAACGAGCAAAGAGCAACTCGACTCCTTGTACATGATGCTCACGTCTCATCCGATGGTCAAAATCGTGCTGTAATTCAGTCAATCCACCCCGCCTGAAGGCGGAGGTTCCCGCGCATTAGGAGTTCTTATGGATTCTCCAAACAAAGCTTTTCACTCAGAACCCCGCCCGGGAAGTTTTGCCGCGTGGATGGCCTGCATTCGTCCGAAAACCCTGGGGATTGCCGTTGCCCCCGTTGCCGTCGGTTTATCTGTCAGCGCAGCCGTCACGCACACCTTTGACGTTGTCGTCGCCGTTGCCACGCTTTTGCTTTCGATTCTGATGCAAAGTATCAGCAACATGGAAAACGATGCCGGCTACACAAAAAAGAAAGCCGAACGAGCAAGTCGAAAAGGATTGCCCAGAGCAACAGCCAACGGTTGGCTGACGGTCGCACAAGTTGAGAGAATGATCAAGGTCTTTGCGGGCATTGTTTTGGCCGATACCGCCTTTTTGATTTGGCAGGGCGGTTGGGTCATGCTTGTCATCAGCTTGGCTTCGATTACGGCAGCCTACGCCTACATGGGAGGCCCCAGACCTATTGCGTATACCCCCTTTGGCGAACTTGTCGTTTTTATCTTTTTCGGCCCGGTTGCCGTTTGCGGCACGTACTGGTTGCAGACGCACGATTTGGCCCTCGAACCTTTCCTTGCTGGCAGTGCCTTAGGCGTAATTGCCGCTGCCGTTTTAGCCGTCAACAACTTCCGAGATTTGCACCACGATCAGGAAGTCGGACGCAAAACTTTGGCTGTTTTGATCGGTTTTAAAGCCATGCATCACACGTATTGCGGCATGCTCGTTGCCGGATTCGTCCTCGTTGCCGCCATGATTGCGTTCACTCCCCGGCTTTTCGGTGCCGGCCTTGTGCTTGTTTGCATTCCTCTGACCGCAAAACTGATTCGGGAACTCGGACACAAAACGGGAAACGAGCTCAACGCCGTCATGTTCGGCACCATCAAGCTCGAGTTGCTGTTTGCCTTGACACTCACCTTGGGGTGCTTGATCAGCCTGGTAATCTCCTTTATCTGACCGACAAAGTCAACACTCTGTCGCTACAAGACCTATTTTGCGCTCAGACGCTCTCCATACAACTTGGCAATACCCACCTAGCAAAAACGCCTCTGCAATCGTCAGAGGCGTTTTTGAGCAGTTTTACCGAAGAATACTCGAGACACCTCCCGTAGTATTCCATTTCAGTCGTCGATCCGACAATTATTCATTACTTGTTTCGCTGTTTTGATTGTTTTGGTTACGCTGCAGATCGCGCAAACGTTGCTGGATGCGTTCGGCACTCATAATTTCGCATACGCTGATCACGCGCATCACGCCGCTGGTACGAGCAACTGTCACCAACGCCAAGCTGTTTTCCTGCGGCGTTACCAGCCCCATCAAATAGACGATGCCGCGATCGACCACGACCTTCATCTGGCTCAAGTACACATTATCGGTCGTCAACAAACGGGAACGCACTTTGGTCGCCAAAGAAGAGTCGCTCATGCGCTGCATCATGCCAGCATTTTCACGCACGGCCAGTTCATTGACAACGCTTGCCACATCCAAGCTGCTTTTAGCGGTTTGGCCGGCGATCTTCTTGGCTTGCGCCGTCTGAATTTCACCGCTTAAAAGCACCTTGCCGTTATAAGCCGTCACGGTAATGTGGCTGTCGACATCTTTACCGATGGCCTGAGAAATTTCCCAGCCGATACGCTTTTCCAAAACCGTATCGTTGACGACGGCACCGGCCGAACGACGATCGACCATGGTCGAGACGGTCGCCCCGGTTGCAACGGCGGCGCCACCCACAATCATCGGGGCACAGCCGCTTAACACAGAGGCCAAGCCACTGACACAAGCTGCTGTCAAAAGAATCTTCTTCATTACAAACTCCACAATTAGGGTTCAAAGTCGAGTTCCTGCATCGGCCGGAAACGACGAACATATTCAGACTGCATTTGCATAAACGGCTGCAACCATTGCCAATAGGTCGCCAACGTAAAGACGCGCATCAGCAAAGCACCGTCGACAAACCGCAGCGTTTTGTCTTGAAACCATTTCCCAAGCACATCGTCTATTTCGCTTTGACGGCAAGATAAAACAGACGCTATGAGTTTACGCGACGGAGGTGTCGGCAATCTTAACCAATCGCGGGAAGTTTCAAGATCTCTTAACGCTGCACGAGAAGATGCCAAAAAAAGCGACGTGAAAAACACACCGAGACGCTCTTCGATACCCGTGGCTTGGAAGATCATCAATCCCAAACGATCGCTGACGGCTCGCCGTAGCGCATATTCGTTCAACTCTTTATTCCAACTTTTTTCCACCTCGGCCAATCTGAGGAGTAACTCGGGATTGAGCGTATAGATCTCGCAACGCGTTGCCGCCCAATAGCGTCTGGGCAAGTTGTCCAAACGATCGATTGCGCTCGTGGCAATACCGAAGCTGTTGGCACCGGCCAAAGTCAACATAAACGGCGCGTTGTTGGCCGGATTGATCAGTCCTTGAGCCAAAAAACCGGATTTCACGAAGATCATCCGATTGAAAAAGGCCGACGTTGCCACACTCTGACCTTTTTCCAAAACGCTGTGCGATCCGATATTGATGATCACACGCGTTACGGCTTGCGAAAGAATCGGCGCAAACCAAGGTAACAGTTCGAGGCTATTGGACATGAATTCAAAAAATGTTGGATTAAAGACGCAACATACGATTTTAAACAAAATCCCTCAGTTTCTAAAGGGAAAAACACCTATCCACACCCCTTTGTGGATAACGGTGTGAACAGACAAAGAATAACCGACACCCTCAACGAACAACTTTCGGTGCTGCAAAACCACCTCCGAAGTTGTGCACATTTATCCACAATTCATCCACGCATCTTTTTTGTTGCTTATTCAGGAGTTTTTAACAAGCTAAGTCGTTGATTTTAAAGTAGAATTTACGGATATCCACAAAGTTTTCCACCTCTACTACCTACTGTTTCTAATAAATAAATTTTATTTTTATAAAAAAAACGTGGATAAC
>ERZ1035006.1836-NODE-1836-length-13083-cov-13.813555_pt1 | contig 13083 bp, 11 predicted proteins | sample MGYA00520694_ERZ1035006 | MGnify/ENA primary metagenome ERZ1035006 (study PRJEB33766, sample SAMN09781746) | gut metagenome | biome: gut microbiome | host: Homo sapiens | place: Madagascar | study: EMG produced TPA metagenomics assembly of the PRJNA485056 data...
GGCGATTTAAAATGGCGAGATGCGTTGCTGGTCGCACATCGTGTGAACAGTAACTTTTTCTGATCATTATGAATAAGAAGAAACGATACTAGCGTGGAAAAATATGCAAAACATAGAATTCACAAATAAATCAAAAAATGGGATTGAAATTCGCAGAAACAGTGACTATAATTTTTTAGTTAGTAAGAGAAGTAATGAGTGGATGAAAGATGTCTAAGGAGGAGTTAGATATGAGCAATCAGGAGAACGTATTTGAAACAATTTTAGCACCTATGACCGGTACAGCAGTAGCAATCACAGAAGTGCCGGATCCTATTTTTATAGAGAAGATTCTTGGAGATGGAATCGCAATCGTTCCGACAGAAGGTAAGGTTGTAAGCCCGGTTGACGGAACTGTATCAAAAGTAGCAGAGACAGGTCACATTTATGCTGTTACTTCCGATAACGGAGTAGAAGTTGTGATACATGTCGGACTTGAGACAGTCGCACTGAATGGAAAATGTTTCCAGATCCATGTAAAAGAAGGAGACAAGGTAAAAGCAGGAGATCTTCTTGCAGATGCAGACCTTGAGTTTATCAAAGAAACAGGACGTAATTCCATCACACCGATCGTCATCGGTTCAAGCCTTGAAGGGAAAGAGCTTGTATGTGAAGAGGGAGAAGTTCAGGCTGGAAAAACAGTTATTATGGAAATTAAGCAGAAATAAGAAGTCTGAAGATATTATTCCAGAATCGATTTAGCTTAGAAGGAAGGTTATAGTATGAAAGAAGAAAGATATTCAATCATATTCAGCAGCAAAACAGGAAATACAGCAGAGCTGGCAAAGGCGATTCGTGATGCATTGCCGCAGGAGAATTGTGATTATTTCGGAACAAGCGAAATCGAAGAACCGGTATCGGAAATGCTTTACATTGGTTTCTGGACAGACCAGGGAAATGCAGATAAGTCCGCATTGGAGTTATTGCAGAAGATAAAGAATAAAAAAGTCTTTCTGTTTGGAACAGCCGGGTTTGGAGAGAATGAAGCATATTTCCAGAAGGTTCTGAATAACGTTAAGAGTTCTATGGATAAAAGCAATCAGGTGGTTGGTGAATATATGTGTCAGGGAAAGATGCCGCAAGCGGTGAGAGACCGTTATGTGAAAATGAAAGAGCAGCCGGATCATATGCCAAATCTTGATCTGCTGATCGCAAACTTTGACCGTGCTTTATCACATCCGGATAAGGATGATCTGGATAAGTTGAGAGAGCTGGTTAGAGGGTAGAAATGGTAAGAGGAAAGAAGTCTTCAGTACGAGGGCTTCTTTTTTGATAGGAATTATGGCTATTATAATACAAACCCTATGATTAAAGGTACTTTTGATTTTCTAAAATTGGTTGTTGACAACTGGTTTAAGACTGTGTAGAATATATAGCACATAGAAAAAGTTTAACTTTTGCAGAGCGGCATTGTGGAAACGATGTTAGCTCTGTTTTTCTTTTTTTATGATAAATATAAGTGGAAATTAGAGTGAGAATCAAAGGCTTCGAACGTACTGTTGGAAAGGAGACTGGAAGAAATGAGTGATATAACAATTAAGGCACCAAAAGTGAATCATTGGATTTTTGTGTTAAAAGACGGAAAATTTGTATTTGACAAAAAAACATTAGAAGCTATTGACAAGGTATATGCAATATTAGAGGCTGTTGAGCCTTGTGGAGAAGATAACCGAAGAGAACTATGGCTGAAAGCAGAACGTGGAACCATAGCAGATTATGACGACTACGAAAGGCTAAAGAATGAAGAGGTCATAGAGAATTATGAAGAGTTTGAGAAAATGTGGCATGATGAATATCCAGATGAAATAAGCTGGTATCACCTTGTGACAATCGAACGGAATGATTACAGGGCAATGTTTCTGGGAAGAGAGCTAATCTATCAGTCCAGGATTCTGGAAGCTCACTCTTCATATGAGTACAATGTTGAAGAACTATTTGTATGGATGCAGGATGCAGTTAAGAAATGTATTGCTCAAATGCAGGAAGGAACCTATAATGATGATGTGAATAATAATCTTAATGCCAGACAGAGAACAGGTACAATATCAAGAAAAGATTACTGGGATACATTCCCTGAACGAAAAGCTTCTTACCTGTCAGATATTACAGATGCGGAGATTAAGAAATTTGTATCTTATATATCAGAGCAGCATGGCAACAAACCTGTGGGAAGTTATCTTGATGAGATGACAGCAGAAAAATTTTATGAGTTTTGCTCAATGGGATACAAGGCAAATAAGTATGAACATCTGGAAGGTTTAACAGCCAAGGAACAGTATTACAAAATGGCAGATGGCAGGGATAATGGATTGTCAGAAATAGATGGCGATTCCCCCACAGAATTTGCAGACTGGTTAAATGACTTACAACGGCATGGAGGTCATCCGTGGGAGGTATGCAGAGGTGGCAATTCAACACATGTCGGATTGTATGTACATCATAATGAAAATGGATACTATCTTGCGGTTGCCGGAAAGTCATGGTCGAGATCTGTTGAAGCAATTAAGTTCTATAATGTTCTGCGGGATAGTGGAATAGCTGTTTATTTATATGAAGCAAAGGGCATTACTGACAGACTGCTCGGTCAGGATATTATTGGTATTGTGCCAGAGCATGTTATTCCCGTATATTGCGAGCAATGGTTTCCTGGAATGAAAATATTAGATTTCATGAACCTTCCATACGAGAATGAGCCTTATGAGAAGATGCTGGAGAAGATTGTATGGCTGCCAGAGAAAAAATAATAAAGAAATGTTAGTTCCTACTTGACAAAATCGAGGGTAAGGCAGACTGGAAACTAATGTAATTTGGGTCTGGAACTTCCTGAAAATCAGACTCATATCTGCTTATTTTCCTTAAAGTGGCAGGTGGAATCATAAATACAGGATTTGTACTTGTATCAGGAGAGAGCATATAATACAATGTGTATATGAAGAAAGAATAAGCAGGTGAATAAGATGCCAAGTGCAAAATATGATACAATATATAAAGAACTAAGACGTCAAATTGAAGCAGAGGAATACGGATTTCAGGAGCTACTTCCGTCAGAAAAAATTTTAACAGAACAGTTTGAAAGTTCTCGTAATACGGTGCGTCGGGCAATTAGTCAGCTGGCAGCAGAAGCTTATGTACAAAGTGTACATGGAAAAGGTGTGGTGGTGATTTATCAGAAAGAAAACCAGGCGGAGTTTGTGCTGGGAGGAATTGAATCCCTGCAGGAAGCAGCCAGGCGAAACCATATGGAATATACCACAAAGGTTATTTGCTTTGCAGAGCTGACTGTGGATGAAAGGATACAAAAGCGAACTTCTTTTCCACTTGGAACAGAAATTTACTATATACAGAGAGTTCGTTACGTAGGTGAAGAGGCTCTGATCATTGACCATAATTATTTAAGGAAAGATGTTGCAAAGAAACTGACAGCAGACATTGCAGAAAAATCTATTTATGATTATTTGGAAAATGAGCTTCATGAAACAATTAAAACAACAAGAAGAAAGTTGACAGTTGAGAGGAACAGCCAGCTGGATGAAACATATATGGATTTAAGGGGATTTAATGCAGTTGCTGTGGTGAGCAGTCATACCTATAATGCAGATGGTGTGATGTTTGAATATACAGAATCCAGGCACAGACCAGATCAGTTTGCATTCTATGATCAGGCGCAAAGAGTAAAGTAAATATAACACAGTTGTTACATAGAAGAGGAAAAGAGCTATGTGACAGCTGTGTTTTTTATATATTAGGAAAGTGCTTTCCTAATATATAAAAAACGCTCCGCTAAGGATGCGCACTGTGGTGTACAATGTAGATGTCGCAAGCGACCGTCGCAGGCGCAAGAATGTGCAAGGCACATTCTTTGTTAGTAAACCAAAACTTGTTTAAACAAATTTGAAAATAGGCATTGACAACATGTTTAAACAAGTGTATATTGTAAAGCGTAACAGATATTTTTGATAAAAAATAAGTGGGGAGAAGAAGATGGAGATTAAAAATCAAGACATCCAAAAGATCATTGAATGTGTTGGCGGAAAAGAAAACATATCCTTGCTAACACATTGTGTAACCAGATTACGTTTTGTATTAAAGGATGAGAGTAAGATTCAGGAAAAAGCTTTGAAAGACATACCTCTCGTAAAAGGATGCTTTGCTGCAAAGGGACAGTATCAGGTAATCATAGGACCTGGAATTGTAGACCGTGTATATGAAAAAGTGCTTGCCGAAACAGAGGCGAAGGAAGCGGATAGTGCAGAACTGAAAAAAATTGAAGCTCAGAAAATGAACCGACTCCAGAGAGCAGTTAAGATTTTTGCGGATGTGTTCTATCCGATTCTTCCTGCAATTGTAGGCGCAGGTTTGCTTCTTGGAATCAGCAATATCCTTACAAATGCAGGCATATTCGGTCCGAAATCAGTTGTGGAAATATTCCCGGCTCTGGCTGGACTTGCTTCCATGATTACTATGGTGGCAAATACTGCGTTTACTTATATTCCAGTGCTTGTTTGCTGGTCTGCAACAAAACGCTTTGGCGGGAGTTCAATGCTTGGCGTGTTTTTAGGTCTGGTTCTGGTAAATGCTGAATTGATTTCAGGTGCGTCCATGTCTTCTGTAATTTCAGGTGCAATCGAACCTGAGTATTGGAATATTTTTGGAATCAACATAATGAAGCTTGGATATCAGAATTCTGTTTTGCCAGCCTTGGTAGCTTCATGGGTTTTAGCCTGGCTGGAAAAGAAACTTCGAAAACTGCTTCCAGATGTTTTGCATTTGATTCTGGTTGCACCAGTTTCGGTATTTCTGACTGCCTTTTTAACTTTTCTTTTTATAGGTCCTGTTATGAATCAGGTAGCAACATGGCTTACAGATGGAATTTTGTTTTTATTTGATGCAGTTCCGGTTCTGGCAGGATTTATCTTTGGTGCTCTCTGGGAGCCGATGGTAGTAACTGGAATGCATCATGCATTGATTGCGGTAAATCTTCAGTTGGTGGCATCTACACAGCAGAGCAGTATGCTTGCAATTGTAACCATTACCTGTGTGGCAGAGGCAGGAGCAGTTCTTGCCATGGCCTTGCTTTCAAAAAATAAAAACCAGAAAAGTGTATGCATTTCCTCTGCAGTTTCTGCCATGCTTGGAGTGACAGAACCATCTATGTTCGGTGTAACTCTGCCGGCGAAATATCCGTTCATCTGCTCTATTATCAGTGCAGGGATAGCAGGAGCACTAATTATGATTTCTGGAATTTATACCGTATCAGCTGGTCCAAGCGGACCGTTAAGCTTCACAATTATTCCAGCCCAGTTCTGGGGAAAACATTACTTATATATGGCAATTGCTTTTGTTCTTGCCTTTGTATCTACTTATCTGGTTGGAAAAATGAAAGAAAAGAAAGAAGTGAAATAATGGATTGGTGTCCAATATGGAGTTACCATTTTCAAAACTATGAGTCATTACCGGCAGTTGTTGCCGGTATTACTCAGTTTACCCGTATAGTTTCTGTTGTGGATGCGAAAAAGGTGCGCCTGCTGTTTTCAAATGAGAATGGAAAATATGATGTGGTGTTCCGTGATGGAAAGTTTTTATCCAATCATAAGGCAAGATGCATTACATGGAACGGTTCTAAAGAATTATTGTTGCATCCAGGTGAGACAAAGTTGACAGATGAACTTGATGTATCTGTGAAAAAAGGTGAGGTACTGTCTGTTGAAGTGAAGCCAGAGGGGCTATTTACCGGATATGCCGGATTTAACAGTGCTTCCTTTTTTCATGTAAAGTTCCAGAAAACATCAGGAGAAGGTATTCATCCGTCAGAATTTTCAGAGGTAGTAAGAAAACCCTTTAACAGTTATGTCTGTTTTGGAATTCGAGGGATTGAAGTTCTGACAGAGAATAAGCCGGAAATCATAACTGTTTTTGGAGATTCGCTTGTTCATCAGGGACACTGGTTTCAGGAAATGTACCAGAAATCCTTTGAACAAAATGAGATGGAAGTATTTGTAAATGAGGGGATTTCTGGAAATAGAGTTCTTCATGACGCAAATACCAATTCTTCTGTTAATTCGGTTTTTGGGATGGCAGGAATTAGAAGATTAAAAAGGGATGTGTTTTTCAGGTATCACCCGGGGACAGTGATTATAGCAGAAGGGATTAACGATTTGATTCATCCAGGTACCTGTTGTCCAAAGAAAGAACTTCCTACCAGTGAAGAATTAATTTGGGGGTTAAAAGAGCTGGGGAATATAGTGAAAAACAATGGGAGTCAGTTGATTCTTGCAACGCTTTCTCCGTTTTATGGCTATGATCAGAGTTGGAATGAACAGAAGGAAAAAATACGCCAGGAAGTAAATGCATGGATTAGAGAGCAAGAATTGGTACTTGATATTGATAAATATGTAAGAGACGAAGAAAAAAATATGTGTTTGTGTGAGGCATTTGACAGCGGAGATCACCTGCATTTTAATCAGCTGGCAGGAAAGAAAATAGCGGAAAGGTGGACGGGAAATGAGAAGAATTTATACATGCTTTCCAGGAGGCAAATTTAAAGCTTTGACGTTAAGTTATGATGACGGAAAAATCATGGATCGTAAATTGGTACAGATTTTTAATGAAAATGGGTTACGGGCAACGTTTCATATAAATTCGGAATTTTTAGGAGAAAGTAAAAATCATAGATTTCCATACATAACAGCGGAAGAGCTTCATTCACTATATCAGGGACATGAGGTGGCATGTCATACCTGTACGCATCCAACCTTAACCAGAATTCCGCCGGCAGAAGTATTTCGTGAAGTACTTAAGGATAGAGAAAATTTAGAACAGCTTACAGGATATCCGGTTCAGGGAATGTCATATCCAAATGGCTGCTTTGACGAAGATATAAAACAAAAGATGAAACAATGTGGAATTCGCTATGCAAGAACAACGAGGGATACAGGACGGTTTGACCTTCCAAGGGATTATCTGGAATGGAATCCAACCTGTCGGCATGGAAGAAATCTTATGAACCTGACAGAACAGTTTTTGGAAGCCACTTATGATCAGAGACTGATGCTATTTTCTGTCTGGGGACATAGCTATGAGTTTGAAGTGGAACAGAATTGGGAACTGATGGAGCAATTTGCAGAAACTGCAGGTGGCCGTGATGATGTATGGTATGCGACGAATGGAGAAATCTATGACTATATGTACGGAGTATCTCAGCTACGATACTTTGCTGATGGAAATAGTGTATACAATCCCACGGCACAGGATATCTGGCTGAGAGCAGGAAGTCATGTGTATGAAATACCAGGAGGAAAACAGATTTCTCTTTGTGCAGAGAAAAAACCGTCCTACTATTTAACAAAAGATCACCGGATTTTATACCGTCCGTGTCCATTGGGAGAGGGAAAACTAGATGAAAAGCTGGCGGAATATCGATTGAACCGCCCACAAAAGACATCCGGAAATCCGTATTTTTATATGGATGAACCTATTGGAGATATGCGTGATAATATGTATCCTCAGGCAGATAAAAAGGCAGTAAATGTTATAACAAAAGAAAAATCTTATGAGAATATTCGAATTCGCATGTACGAGATAGAGGACCGGGAAAAAGACAGTGCCTGCATGGTGTTTATACATGGGGGAAGCTTTATTGGCGGAAGCCTGGAAGTGGTAGAAGAATCCTGTCGCCTGTTAAGCCAGAAAGCAAAAATATTGGTGATAAATATTGATTATCGCTTAGCCCCGGAGCACCCATTTCCAGAAGGAATTGAGGATTGCAAAATGGCACTTTCCCATATTTTTTCAGATAAAGAAGTAGAATTTGACAGGAGAAAACTCTACCTGGGAGGAGACAGTGCTGGAGGAAATCTTGCGTTGGCATGTGTGCAATCGGAAGAAATATGCAGAAAAATCGCCGGATTAATTTTACTTTACCCTGTTACAGATATGACCAGAAATCATAAGTTGTGGAAATGGAAAGAAGATATGTACCTGGGTGGAAAAGAGGGAATAGAAAAACATTGTGCATCCAGTTTAAAAGGTTTTGAACAGCTGCTTCAGAAATTGTACGTACAGGATGCAGATATTTTTGATCCGTTGATTTCTCCTATTTACATGGAGATAAAAGAGGATTTTCCGAAAACACTGTTGATGACAGCGGAGTACGATTATCTTCGGATGCAGGGTGAGGCATTTGGCAAAAAGCTTTATGAAGAAGGTGTAGATATAAAAATAATTCGGTATGGAGGAATGTGCCATGCATTTTTTGATTTGCTTGGGAAAACATCTCAGACGGAACAGTGTATTGAAGATATTGCAGCTTTTATAATCGAATAAATAAGATGTCATTTAAGAGACAGAGAGATAAGAGATAAGGAAGAGCAGGATGACAAATTTTAAAGATAAGGTGATATATCAAATTTATCCAAAATCTTTTCAGGATTCTAATTATGATGGAATTGGAGATTTAAATGGAATTATTTGCCGGCTGGATTATTTAAAAAATCTAGGGGTGGATTATCTTTGGATTACCCCATTTTTTCCATCACCTCAAAGGGACAACGGATATGATGTGGCAGACTACTGTGCTGTAGAACCAAGATTTGGAACTATGGAGGATTTTGAAACGTTAGTAGCAGAAGCAGAAAAAAGAGAAATAGGAATTATGCTGGACATGGTGTTTAACCATACTTCTACAGAACATAGATGGTTTAAAAAAGCTTTGGAAGGTGATGAAAAATATCAAAAATATTATGTGTTTCGGGATGGAAAACCAGATAAGCTGCCTACAAACTGGGAGTCTAAGTTTGGAGGACCTGCATGGGAGTATGAAGAACATTTAAATAAATACTATCTTCATTTATTTGATACTACCCAGGCTGATTTAAATTGGGACAATCCAGAAGTGAGGGAGGAATTAAAAAATGTAATCCGGTTCTGGAAGGAAAAAGGTGTAAAAGGTTTTCGGTTTGATGTGGTGAACTTGATTTCCAAACCAGAGTTACTGGAAGATGACCTTCTGGGAGATGGAAGACGGTTTTATACAGATGGGTCCCATGTACATGAGTATTTAAAAGAATTGGTAGCGGACACAGGAATCGAAGATATGGTAACAGTTGGAGAAATGTCTTCAACAACCTTGGATCATTGTATCCGCTACTCAAATCCAGAAGAAAACGAACTTTCCATGTGTTTTAATTTCCATCATCTGAAAATTGACTATAAAAATGGAAATAAATGGGAAATTGGGATGCCAGACTACAAAAGGCTTAAAGAGCTTTTTCAGGAATGGCAGGAAGGAATGCAGGAAAAAAATGGATGGAACGCACTTTTCTGGTGCAACCATGATCAGCCACGCATTGTTTCTAGATTGGGAGATGAACAAAAGTACTGGAAAGAGTCTGCAAAACTGCTTGCAGGAATGATTCATTTAATGCGTGGAACTCCTTACATTTATCAGGGAGAAGAATTGGGAATGACAAATGCGCATTACACTTCCATAGAACAGTATCGTGATGTGGAAAGCCTGAATTATTACGATATCCTAATAAAAGAAGGAAGGACAAAACAAGAGGTACTGGATATAATTGCACAAAGATCCAGAGACAATGGTCGAACGCCTATGCAGTGGAGTTCGGGAGAATATGCAGGATTTTCCATAAAAGAGCCATGGTTGGCTTTACCAGAAAACTATCAAAAAATAAACGTAGAAAATGAGGAAAAAGATCCATGTTCTATTCTGAATTTTTACAAAAAATTGATTCAGATACGAAAAGAAAAGAAAACCATAGCAGAAGGTACGATTGCCTTTACTGATACGCCAGAGGATCAGATAATTATTTACACCCGTAATTTTCAAAAGGATGAAATCGTGGTTTTTTGTAACTTGAGCAGCGAGGCAAAGAAGAGTGAAGTATTCCAAAAGTGGAGTGGCTATAAATTCCTTTTGGGAAATTATGAAAATGAAGAGAATATATTTTCAGATAAAAATGAAATAGTACTAAGACCATATGAGCTAATAGTGTTAGCAAATGATTAAAAAATCTCCAGGCAGGTTGAGAAACCAGTCTGGAGATTTCAGATTGTGCTGGAGAGGAATTTTTGAAAAAGCTTGCTATTTGTGAAATGGGAAATACATTTTATGAAATACGAAAATGACATTATATATTTTGTGATAAGATGTGTACAGTAAAGAAACTATAACATAATGATACAAGGAGATGATAGGAATGAAACAGCAGGTATTTAATCCATATCTGCCAAGCTGGGAATATATCCCGGATGGAGAACCATATGTGTTTGGTGATCGAGTATATGTCTATGGCTCTCATGATTCCTTTGGAGCACCGATTTTCTGTGTGAAGGATTATGTTTGCTGGTCTGCACCTGTGACAGATCTTTCTGATTGGAGATATGAAGGTGTTATATACAGAAAAAATCAGGATCCTTCTAACAAATTAGGAATTCGCTGTTTGTATGCACCAGATGTTACACAGGGGCCGGACGGAAGATACTACCTTTATTATGCCTTTGACTTCATGGGCGAGATGGGAGTCGCTGTCTGTGATACTCCGGCAGGCAAGTACGAATTTTACGGACATGTTCATTTTAAAGATGGACATGTATGGGGAAAAAAGAGTGGGGAACCATTTCCGTTTGATCCGGGGATATTGGTAGATGATGATAAGAGAGTATATCTTTATTCCGGATTTGCTACAAAGGTTCCGGCTGTTGCTTCCAGAGGACGTAATCTGACCAATGAAGGCGGAGTTGTTCTGGAACTGGAACAGGATATGGTTACAATCAAATCCGGCCCAGAACTTTTATTTCCTACAAAAGGAAATAATGGTGCTTTTCAGGAGCATGCTTTTTTTGAAGCTAGTTCTATACGAAAAGTGGATGGAAAATATTGTTTTGTATATTCATCAGAACACAATCATGATCTTTGCTACGCAATGGCAGATTCACCTAAAGGTCCATTTACTTATGGAGGTGTTCTGGTAGATATTGGTGATCTTTATCTGAATGGAAATGAAGATGAGACACATGCCTCTAATTATTTAGGCAACACACATGGAGGAATGCTTCAGATAGAAGATCAATGGTATATCTTTTATCATCGACAGACAAATCGTAGTTCTTATGCAAGACAGGCATGTGCAGAAAAACTGGAACGTAGAAATGACGGAGGCTTTCAGCAGGCAGAAATTACAAGCTGTGGCTTAAATCAAGGAGCGTTGAAAGGGATAGGATCTTATGAAGCGAGAATAGCTTGCAATTTGTGGTCGATAAATGGAACAGGACGATATGATGGAAAGTCACCGAAACAAAAATTGAAAGATCATCCTTATTTCACGCAGAGTGGAAAAGATCGAGAAAATAATGGAGATCAGTATATTGCAAATATGAAGAATGGTGCGGTTGCTGTTTTTAAATATTTCGAAATGGGAGAGGCAGATCAGATCGGAATTACTATACAGGGGAATGCAAAGGGAATAATGCAGGTTTCTGATAAATCTGATTTTGGAAATATTTGTGCAGAGATTGAAGTGAGTAGCAGAACTAAAGAGATGCATACTTATAAAGGTGCCTTAAACATCCCAAGAGGAAAAAGAGCATTATTCTTCAGATTTCAGGGAGAAGGTACAGTAGACCTTCAATCTTTTGAACTGATGAAAGATTAAAATTGGAAAATGCATAAAAAGGGCGTGAATTCTATCGCTGGATTCATGCCCCTTGATTTATTGTGAGATTGTTTTTAGCAATTTGTGCGACATACAATAACTGTAAATACATGCGATGATTTCTGCGATCCAGAAGGCATACCAGCCATGTGAAATGCCAGAGATTTTTATAAAAATCCAGAGGCATGGGACCAGTAAAATGAGCTGACGGATGGCAGCACCAACCATGTTAATGATGCCATTTCCAAGGCCAGAGGAAAAATATCCGCAAAGGATTGTAAGTGCAGACATCACAAAGGAAATGGAAATAATCCTCAGTGCCGGAATGCCGAGCAGCAACATTTCTGAACTTGCAGAAAATAATTGCAGCAACTGTCCGAGTAAAGACAGCATTAAGGGAACAGCCATCGTGTACAGTAAAGGACGGATTGGCATTTCTGCCAGTTTGTTTCTGGAATTCATAAAACCTCCTTATAGCATTGCAAAAAATAAGCGTGAAATCTGTAAGGACAAGCAAATCCTCATGATTTCACGCTTTTACAAGCCGGCTTTTGTTACAATTATTTTTCTTCGGACTTATTATAAACGAAAAAAATCAAGTATAATATGTAATGTAAAAACAAGAAGTTTTTAAGGCTAAACCAGAAAAACTTCTTGTTTTTTTATGCATAATCTGGATATGATAATAAAAAAAGAAGGAAGTAAGAACGATGTCATTAGAAAAAGCAAAGAAGTATTTGGAAGAAAAAGGTTATGCAGATCATGTCATTGAACTGGAAGAATCAAGTGCAACGGTCCAGCTTGCAGCAGAAGCACTTGGTGTAGAGCCTGGGATGATTGCGAAGACTATGTCATTTCTGACAGAGGATGGTCCAATTCTGATTCTTACGGAAGGAACAGCAAAAATTGCGAATCGTAAATATAAAGATTATTTTCATGAAAAAGCAAAAATGATTCCTTTTGATGAAGTAGAAGATTATATCGGACATGCTCCGGGTGGTGTATGTCCATTTGGAATTAAAGATGGAGTCAAAGTATATCTGGATGAGTCATTAAAAAGATACGATACTGTCTATCCGGCAGCCGGCAACGACCATAGCGCAGTAAAACTGACAATTGTGGAACTGGAGGAAGTTGCAGGAGCATGTGGATGGATTGCTGTATGTAAATAGATACGTGCTAATATGATTGTAGAAAAAAGAGTGATACCGATAGAAAGTTAGTCCAATATATGATTTGACAAAAATTGCCGCTTAGTTTACCAAAAAGTTAGTATTGCTATTGTGCGGACATTTTCATATAATAAGGATAGATGGAAACACTACTCACGAAAGGAGATGTTTTATATGGCTACAAAATCAGCAAATTTATATGC
>ERZ1035006.1837-NODE-1837-length-13074-cov-4.117136_pt1 | contig 13074 bp, 15 predicted proteins | sample MGYA00520694_ERZ1035006 | MGnify/ENA primary metagenome ERZ1035006 (study PRJEB33766, sample SAMN09781746) | gut metagenome | biome: gut microbiome | host: Homo sapiens | place: Madagascar | study: EMG produced TPA metagenomics assembly of the PRJNA485056 data...
TGGAAAGTTCCTTGCCTGCCCGGGATTTCCGGAATGTCGGAATACCAAGCCGTATCTGGAGCGGATCGGAGTGGCATGTCCGAAATGCGGAAAGGATATCGTGATCCGGAAAACCAAGAAGGGCCGTCGGTATTATGGCTGTGAGGATAATCCGGAATGTGACTTCATGAGCTGGCAGAGACCGTCAGAAAAGGCGTGTCCGAAATGCGGCGGCATTATGGTGGAAAAGGGAAATAAGCTGGTCTGCATCAATGAAAATTGTGGACATATTATGAATAAATAAGAGAAATCAGGGGATATTGCCAGTTCTTTTGACACAATTCACAGAATAATACAGAATTTTCGGTTGTTATTTCCGGGGGTATGTGTTACAATTTCTTTATGTATGAGAGCGTTTCTGTGGCCGGGAGCTCAGAAAGGAAAAGACGCCGTGGGGAGTGCGTGTCGGAGGAGATTATGAGTGTACAATTATTAGATAAGACGCGAAAAATCAATAAACTATTGCACAATAATAATTCTCATAAGGTTGTGTTTAATGATATTTGCGAAGTTTTGTCGGATATTATGGCGTCTGATGTTCTGGTAATCAGTAAAAAGGGCAAGGTGCTCGGAATCAAGAACAGAAGCGACATCCGGGGGATTCATGAGCTGATCGTGGATGAGATCGGCGGACATATTGATGCCATGCTGAATGAACGGTTGCTCGGTATTCTGTCAACCAAGGAGAATGTAAATCTTACAACTTTGGGGTTTGAGATGGAGGGCGTAGAGCAGTATCAGGCATTGATCACACCGATTTACATTGCGGGTGAAAGACTGGGAACTGTTTTTATGTATAAGCAGAATCAGCAGTATGAGATCGATGATATTATTCTGGGTGAGTACGGTACGACTGTCGTGGGTCTGGAAATGATGCGGTCTGTGAATGAAGAGAATGCAGAGGAAAACCGCAAGATTGCAATTGTGAGATCTGCAATCAGTACATTATCATTTTCGGAGCTGGAAGCAATTACATACATATTTGATGAATTAGATGGCAATGAAGGCATTCTGGTGGCGAGCAAGATCGCTGACCGGGTTGGAATTACCCGTTCGGTAATTGTAAATGCACTCCGGAAGTTTGAAAGCGCAGGCGTAATTGAATCGCGTTCATCCGGCATGAAGGGAACCTATATCAAGGTTATGAACGATGTTGTATTTGATGAACTGAAGAAATTAAAAAATGAGTGATTCAGATGAATCAGCAGGAAAAGGATTTCCGTGCATACAAAAGGATTTGTGAGAACTCTCATAAATCCTTTTCACTTATAAGAAAGAAAGTTTTGTTTACACGTTTACATAAGGAGGCAAAGTCGTGATTAATTCGAATATTTTCAATTATGTTAATGTTCTGGATAAGGCAGCGGATGCGGCATATATCAGAAACGATATTCTGGCAAATAATATTGCCAATGACAGCACCCCGAATTATAAACGTCAGGATGTGCAGTTTGAATCGCTGCTTCAGGCATCACTGGCAGGTGGTGGAAAGCTGGATGATAAGGTTGCACAGATCAATCAGAATCTTGGTGATCTGGAGGGATTTGTATATACGGATCATAGCTCCCTTTCATACAGGCTGGATGGAAATAACGTGGATATTGATCAGGAGGAATCCTATCTGGCAGAGAACCAGATCCGTTATCAGGCATTGATCGATCAGATGAATCAGGAATTTTCAAGATATGATATTGTATTGAAATCTTAATAGCAGGGGGATGAAACAATGGGTATATTTAGTGGAATGAATGTAAGTGCGACCGGTATGACGGCACAGCGGTTCCGGATGGATGTTATCTCTGAGAATATTGCAAACGTAAATACGACCAGAGATGAGAACGGAAATGTATATCGACGGAAAACGGTTGCGTTCAGTGAGAAAAACGGATTGAATTTCGGGGACACCCTGTACAACAGTCTGAATGTATATAAACCAAACGGAGTCCGGGTATCACAGGTTGTAGAAGATCCTTCGGATCTGAAGATGGTTTATGATCCGACCCATCCGGATGCGGATGAGAACGGATATGTGAGTTATCCGAACGTGGATACCGTAACGGAGATGACGAACCTGATCGATGCAAGTCGTGCATATGAGGCGAATGCGACAGCATTTAATGCAGCAAAGGCAATTGCGGTCAAGGGTCTGGAACTGTTACAGTAAGCATAGGAAAAGGAGACAGGTAAGATGGATATTGCAGCAATATCGTCCCTGAATGACAGTATCGGGATTTCAGGTGAACAGAAGAAGCAGGTTGCATCCGATAACACGGAAGCATTCAGTTCTTTATTGAATTCAGCGATCAGCATGTATTCAGAGGCTGATCAGTTACAGAAGAATGCAGAGACGGCAGAATTGAATTTTGCAATGGGATATTCCAATAATACGCATGATCTGGCACAGGCACAGAGAAAAGCATCCATTGCATTGCAATATACGGTAAAGGTAACGAATGGATTTCTGGATGCATATAAGGAAATCATGAATATACAGTTATAGTTAGAAATTCATTCGGGGGAAAAACATGGACAAGGTACTTGATTTTTTTAAGGGACTTCCGGCGAAATTTCTGGAGTTCTGGAACAAATATACAAGCAAACAGAAAACAGTGATCATATCAGTGCTGGCAACGGTAATCCTTACCCTGGTAGCCTTGATCTGGTTTAGCACAAGAACGAAATATGTGACATTGCAGACCTTTGAGAGTACGGCAGATGCGGCGGCAGCGAAAGGATATCTGGATGACAGTGATACATCATTTAATTATAAGTTATCGAATGATGCGCTGACTTTGATGGTAGATGAAAAGCAGGTGTCAGAGGCACGTCTGGTTTTGGGAGAAAACGGAATCGTGTCCGGAGCGACCAAGGAGGATAACTCCCTGTTGTTTGACAACAGCATTACAACCACAGACACGGAGAGACAGCAGAAGGCCAGAATTACACTGCAGAATACGCTGGCGACGGACCTGAAGGCGATGGACGGGATCAAGTCTGCGGCAGTCAGAATCAATCTTCCGGACAAGAGCTCCACACTGTTTGACGATGAGAAGGAAGCGTCTGCAAGTATTATGCTGACTACAACCAAGGATCTGTCAACGGAGAGTATTGAAGGAATTGCAAATTATACTGCCAATTCACTCGGAAACAAGAATACAGATAATATCCGGATCGTAGATCAGACCGGTCAGCTGCTGTTTGAAGGTGGAAACGGAACCGGCGGTACAACCGGAGCGAATAATAAGATCCGGAATGAAGTGTTGAACAGTATTGAGAATAATATCCGTTCATTACTGGTTTCCGGTATTTATGATGATGCACAGGTTATGGCAAATCTGGATATCCAGCTGGATGAGACAACGATCGAGAAGACAGAGTATGATACCTTCCAGGATGGAGCGAACGGACCGAAGTCCAATTATTACCTGTATAAGGCACAGAATGTAGATGGTGTCGGCGGTGTAGTCGGAACAGATGCCAATACAGAGGATATTAACAGTTATGATATTACAGACGGAAATTACGGCAACTCCCAGATTCAGGTAATCCGGGAGGAGTATGATACAGATAAAACAGTAACGACGACAAAGAAGGCAATCGGAGCCGTGGATCCGGCAAATTCCTCCGTCTCCATCATACTGACACAGTATGTGGAATATGACGAGGCCAAGATGAAGGAACAGGGCCTGCTGAACGGAACTACATTTGCAGAGTTCCAGGCACAGAACAGCGATAAGGTACAGATTACGGTGGATGACAGTATGTATGATATTGTATCAAATGCAACCGGAATCAAGACGAACTCCATTTCCATCATTGCATATCAGGTACCGCTGTTTTATCCGAAGGAGAAGTCACAGGTTGCAGCATCCAACATCTTACAGATCATACTGGCTGTACTGATCGTAGCACTGCTGGTGTTTGTTGTGATGAAGGGAATGAAGCCGGCAGAGGTGACAGAGCTGGAGCCGGAATTATCTGTGGAGGCATTATTGGCAACTACGAAAGAAAATCAGGATCTGGAAGATATCGAATTTAATGAAAAGACAGCGACCAGACAGAGAATCGAGAAGTTTGTGGAAGAAAATCCGGAAGCTGTGGCACAGCTTTTGCGTAACTGGTTGAATGATGATGATTGGGAGTGATAGATATGGCAGCAAGTGAAAATAACTTATCCGGAGTTCAGAAAGCCGCGATCCTTCTGATCGCACTGGGACCGGAAATGTCAGCATCCGTATTTAAGCATTTAAAGGAAGATGAGATCGAGCAGCTGACATTGGAGATTGCAAATACAAGAAGCGTATCCTCCTCTCTTAAGAATGAGATTCTGGATGAATTCTATGAGGTGTGTCTGGCACAGCAGTACATTGCAGAGGGTGGTATTGGATATGCCAAGACATTGCTTGATAAGGCACTGGGTGAGGATCGTGCGCAGGAAGTAATCGGAAGACTGACAGCTTCTCTGCAGGTGCGGCCGTTTGAGTTTGTACGGAAAGCAGATGCCAGTCAGCTCCTGAACTTTATACAGGATGAGCATCCGCAGACCATTGCTTTGATTCTTTCTTATCTGCCGGCAGCACAGGCAGCATCGGTAATCGGAGCATTGCCACCGGAAAAACAGTCCGATGTAGCGAAGAGAATTGCAACCATGGATCGTACTTCTCCGGATGTTATCAAGGAAGTAGAGGATATTCTGGAACGGAAGCTGGCATCCCTGGTAAATCAGGATTACACGATCGTTGGTGGTGTCGATTCGATTGTAAATATTCTGAATACGGTTGACCGTGGTACAGAGAAACATATTATGGAGACTCTGGAAATTGAAGAGCCAGAACTGGCAGATGAAATCCGTCGTAAGATGTTTGTATTCGAAGATATTCTTACGCTGGATAATCGTGCGATCCAGACCGTCCTCAGGGAGGTTGATAATAACGAGCTGGCAATTGCACTTAAGAATGCAAATGAAGACGTACAGAACGTGATCTTCAGTAACCTGTCATCCCGTCTGGCAGACATGATCCGGGAGGATATGGAATATATGGGACCTGTTCGTCTGAAGGATGTAGAAGATGCACAGCAGAAGATCGTAAATATTATTCGAAAGCTGGAAGACTCCGGAGATATTGTTATCTCTCGTGGCGGAGGTGACGAGATCATTGTCTAATCTGTATAAGAATGGGTTTGTGGCATTTTCCAAACAGAATACGCTGGTAATTGATGCGAATCATAACCGAATTATTCGCCAGATGGAGGAACAGAAGCAAAAAGAAGCAAAACAGCAGGAATCAGAGGAAGGAGAGGCATCGGAGGACGATGCATTTCATTCTTTTGAAATTGAGAATATTGATATGACAAATGTCCGGGAGCAGGCAGATGCAGTCTTTGAAAATGCGAGGGCGGCTGCGGAGAAAATTCTGGAAGAAGCCAGAGCAGAGGCTTTGATGCTGAAAGAGGAGGAAAAACAGAACGGACATGACGAGGGCTATCGAAAGGGAATGGAGGATGCCCAGGAACAGCTGGCGGCACAGGAGGCAGAGCAGCTGGACCATTTTGAAAGAATGAAGCAATCACTGGAGGATGATTATACCAGAGAGGTACAGACGATTGAACCGATGCTGGTAGATGTGATCTGCAAACTGCTTCATAAGATAACCGGGGTACTGGTTTCGGATTATCATGATGTGCTGGTTCATATTATTGATAATGCGGTCAAGGATGTTGAGAACAGTACGCATCTGGCAATTAAAGTTTCAGAGGATGATTATGCAGATGTTTACAGCCGGTTTGATTTTCTGAAACAGCAGACGGACTCCAATACGGAACTGGAACTGATCGCAGATCCGAAGCTGAACAAGCTGGAGTGCCTGATCGAGACAGATACGGGAATTATTAATTGTGGTCTGGATGAGCAGCTGGAGAATCTGATTACGAATCTGAAGCTGTTGTCGATTACCTAATATCGGGAGACTATATGATTGATATTGCGAAATACGAAGAACTGCTTTCAAAATCTTTTACCAAGGAGTTGGGAAAGGTAACGAAAGTGGTAGGACTTACAATTGAATCGGCAGGACCATCCGCAAAGCTGAATGATCTTTGTATTATTACATCCAAGGATGGAAGTCAGCGTGTAACAGCAGAAGTGGTAGGGTTTAATGACAACCGGATTCTGTTGATGCCGTTCCGGTCGGTAGTCGGAATCGGAATCGGAGCAACTGTTGAAAATACAGGAAGTCCGTTTCAGGTATATGTAGGACCGGAGTTGTTAGGTCAGGTACTGGACGGTCTGGGACAGCCGTTAAACGGGGAAGCACTGGTACTGCCGGAGACATATCCGGTAGAAGCAGATCCGCCGGATCCGATGAAGAGAAAGATCATATCTGAGATCCTTCCGCTTGGAGTAAAAGCGGTGGATGGATTGCTTACAATAGGAAAAGGTCAGCGAATCGGTATTTTTGCCGGGAGCGGTGTCGGAAAAAGTACGCTGCTCGGTATGTTTGCACGTAATACAAAGGCAGATATCAATGTCATTGCGCTGATCGGAGAACGGGGAAGAGAAGTAGGAGAATTTATAGAGCGGGATTTAGGCGAAGAGGGAATGCAGCGGTCTGTACTGGTGGTTGCAACCTCGGATAAACCGGCGCTGATCCGGAATAAGGCGGCGAAAACGGCAACTGCAATTGCAGAATATTTCAGGGATCAGGGCAGAGATGTGCTGTTGATGATGGATTCTCTGACACGATTTTCCATGGCACAGCGGGAGATAGGACTTGCGTCCGGAGAACCTCCGGTAACAAGAGGATATCCGCCAAGTGTATATTCGGAAATGCCGAAGCTGCTGGAGCGGGCAGGAAATACAGAGAACGGTTCCATTACCGGATTATATACCGTGCTGGTGGATGGTGATGATTTTAATGAACCGATCACAGATACCGCACGGGGAATTCTGGACGGACATATTGTGTTGTCCAGAAAGCTGGGACACAAAAACCACTATCCGGCGATCGATGTATTGCAGAGTATTTCCCGATGCATGAGTCAGATCGCTTCCAAAGAGCATAAGCAGGCAGCGTCAAAACTGAAAACGGTTCTGGCAACCTATCAGGAAGCAGAGGATCTGATCAATATTGGGGCTTACCGTGCAGGATCGAATCCGGAAATTGATTATGCGATTTCCAAGATCAATCAGGTCAATGAGTTCCTGATGCAGGATGTGGACAGCCGGTATCTGCTGGAGGATGAGTTAAAGCAGATGGAACAGATCTTTGAAGAATCGTAAAGGATACAGTAGAAGGAAAGCGGAGTCAGATGGCAAAGTTTTACTATCGCATGCAAAGCATATTGGATATTAAATATAAGCTGGAAGAACAGGCAAAGCAGGAATTTTCCGCTGCACAGAGCCGGTATCAGAAGGAGACGGAACGGCTGGAGCTGTTTCGACAGCGAAAGGAAGCATATCTTCAGGAAATGCGGACCTATGCTGAGGATCGTCTGAATGTTCTGGAGCTGGAACGGTGTAATCAGGCGATAGCAGTTATGGAAGAAAAGATAAAAGAACAAAAGGAAGTTGTTTTCCGTGCAATGGCAGAGGTAGATAAGGCAAGACAGAAGCTGAATCAGTGCGTACAGGAACGGAAGACACATGAGAAGATGAAAGAGCATCAATTTGAAGAATTTCTTCAGGAATTGAATGCGGAAGAACGCAAGGAAATCGACGAACTGGTAAGCTATCGATACAGCCAGTCGGAGAAAGGAGACTGATCATGGCAAAAGTAAAGGATGATGAGGAGAAGGCAGGAGGAAAGCTGCTGTCGGCTGTTCTCATTTTTATGATTATAGTAGTGTGGCTGGCAGCTATGGTGATTCTGATCAAGCTGGATGTGGGACACTTCGGAAGCAGGATTCTGCGCCCGGTTCTGAAGGATGTACCGGTGATCAATATGATATTGCCGGCGGCTTCCGATGACGAAGCGGCAAATGAGAGCTCACTGCCATATAAAAATCTGGCAGAGGCACTGGCACAGATTGATGTTTTGAATGAAACTGTGGCTGCAGATCAGGAAAAAATACAGACCATGACAGAGCAGATTCAGGAAAAAGACAGTGAAATTGCCCGACTGAAGGGCTTTGAGGATGATCAGGAGAGATTTACTCAATTAAAAAATGATTTTTATAACGAAGTGGTCTATGGAAATTCGGCTCCGGATGCCGATACATATATTAAGTGGTATGAGTCCATAGATGCAGATGCGGCAGAGGAGATTTACCGACAGGTCGTAGCGAAGGAGGAGGCAAGCTCGGAGATTAAAGATCTTGCTACCACCTATGCAGAGATGGAGCCGGCGTCAGCGGCGAAGATTCTTGAAACCATGAAAGGAGATCTAGATACAGTTACCCGGATCATGAGAGAAATGTCTTCTTCTGACCGGGCGGAAATCATGGCTGAGATGGATCCGGATTTTGCGGCCAATATTACTAAAAAGCTCATGCCATAAGAGTGATTCTTATACGCCAGACGTATTAGAATAAATAGAATACAGGAAAGGAGGAACGTGGATGACAACACAGAGTGCAGGTGGATTGAATCTGATAGGAAACCTGCTTGCGGCTCAGCCTGTACGAAGCCAGATGACAGATATGTCAGAATCCTTTCAGTCCTATGTGGAAGCAAGTGGAAAAACACAGACGGGGGCTAAGGATGGACAGAAAGTATCTGCAGGCGTTGGACAGAAGGATGTCTCCCATCAGGATGCATATGCAGCCGGATGCGCAGATGGTGAACGTTATGAAACGGGAATCAGAGATGACCGGACTGTTGATACACAGGCGGTGGAAAGCACATCTGCGGAGGATGACATTTCAAAGGATCAGCTGAAAGAGCTGATATCTGAAATGCGGGATGCATTAAAGAAGAGTCTGAATCTGGATGATGAACAGCTGGATGATTTACTGGCTCAGCTGAATCTGAATGTACTACAGCTTTTACAGCCGGAGAATCTTCAGAACCTGTTGCTGACGGCAACCGGAAAAGAGCCATTGGATCTGGTTACGGACAGTTCGCTGGCAGATCTGCTGCAGAATATGAAGCAGTCACTGGATATGCTGGCCGGAGAGCTGGGAATGGATGCACAGGATGTCGATTCAGAGCAGATGGCAGAATTGCTGAAACAGCTTTCTGAACCGGATGTGGATGCCGGTGTACGGGCATTCAAGACGGATGAAGTGGCAGATGGTGAAACCCATACAGCACCGGAGACGGAAGTACCGGCAACGCAGAAGGATGATTCGCCGAAGCTTAAGAATCAGACGGAAGAGTATACGGTTCATGAGGAAAACACAGGAATTGATGTGACGGTGAAGTCTCAGGTTGAGACAGAAGATCCGGGAACCGGACGTGGAGAAAATTTCCAACAGGAGATAGCAGGCGGAATTGTAAACCGGTTATCACAGGCGGTTCAGGATACGGAATCGATACCGGCGGCTTTTCAGGCAGATGTACAACAGACAGAGATATTGCAGCAACTGGTAGAGCGCATTCGTGTATTTCAGGGGAATGACGTTCAGAAAATGGAAGTTCAGCTGTATCCAGAACATCTGGGTAAGGTGCAGATACAGGTGGCAATGAAAAGCGGAGTGATGACAGCACAGATCACGGCGGAAACTGAGATTGCAAAGCGTGCGATTGAAAGTCAGCTGGTACAGCTGAAAGAAAACTTTGAACAGCAGAACCTGAAGGTGGACGCAGTTGAAGTCAGCGTGGCAACATCCGGTTTTCAGAGTGAACAGGAACGTCAGGATGGAATGAATAAGCAGGAAGAAAAGACGACAGTCCGGAGACGGGGATTGCGTGGAATGAACCTTGAGGAAGAAGAGCCGGAAGAGGAAGCGGAAACTGAAGTGCTGAAAGCACAGGGAGCCAGTGTGGAATTTCGGGCATAACAGAAAGGAGGAATAAAATGGCAGTAAGTGGAATCGATACAACAGCAGCGGCAGCGCTGACCAAAAAGACAACCAATACGACAAGCAATGCATTGGATAAAGATGCGTTTTTACAGCTTCTGGTGACCCAGATGCAGTATCAGGATCCGTTAGCACCAACAGATAATACGGAATATATGTCTCAGCTGGCACAATTTTCGGAAATGGAAGCAATGAATAATCTGAATACCTCCTATGAAAATTCACAGGCACTGGGACTGGTAGGTCAGTATGTTCTGCTAAATACAAAGGATGCATCCGGTAATCCGAAACAGGTTGGCGGACTTGTACAATATGTGACGATCAGTAACAATCAGGCATTGCTTCGCGTGAATGATGAATATTATACAATGGACGAGTTAGATTCGGTAGTGGATTACGACTATATCCAGTATCTGAATAAGAAGGCACAGGAAACGGCCGGCGAGACAACCGATGATACGGATAAGAAGGATGAAACAAATACTGACAACAAGACGCAGGAAAAGGAGTGAAGCTGAATGAACCAGATTGGAAATCAGATTTATTCCATGGATCAGATTGCGGGAGAGTATCTGAAGACAAAGAAATCATCCGCAAATGCTTCGGCGCAGAAGGCGGAGACGTCCTTTCAGGATATCCTGCAGCAGAAAAAACTGGGACTGGAATCAACATTGCAGACCGGGCAATCGGTCACATTTTCCAAGCATGCGAATGAACGGCTGAATCTTCGTAACATACACCTGACGGATATGCAGATGCAGAGGCTGAATCAGGGTGTTGAGCAGGCGAGAGGACGGAATATTAACGAGTCACTGGTAATGCTGGATGATCTGGCATTTATCGTGAATGTCAGAAACAATACGGTGGTAACTGCGTTAGATCAGAGCGGAGAAGCCGGACATGTATTTACAAATATTGATGGAGCTGTAATTATTTAGCTGGACCGAAAAGGGAGCTATAGAATTCCTGACTGACAGATGGAATTCGTTACAGACAGAATAAGGAGGTCATGTAATATGATGCGATCATTGTATTCTGGAGTGGCAGGACTTAAGACACACCAGACCAGAATGGATGTTATAGGTAATAATATTGCAAACGTTAACACAGTTGGATTTAAGGGGAGCTCTGTGCAGTTTATGGATGTACTGTATCAGACAACCCAGCGCGCAACGGGATCAAATGCGGCGAATGGTGCCGGTGGTACCAATGCCAAGCAGATTGGTCTTGGAACAACAACCGCTACGATCACAAAAGACTTATCGGGAACCGGTTCTGCAGAAACTACAAATAATCCATACGACCTGATGCTGAACAGCGACGCATTCTTTATCGTAAGCCGCGGCAATATGAATTATTTTACAAAGGTAGGATCATTTAAGACAGATAATGCCGGTTATCTGGTTACCGGTAACGGTGAAATGGTTATGGGCTGGCAGGTGGATCCGGACGATCCTTCAAAAGTCCGGAAGGATACCGTGTCACCATTGCAGATTGAGTCTGCGGCAAATCAGTATTCAGAGCCACAGGCAACTACGGATGTATATATTTCCGGAAATATTGATAAGACAGATGAAGTGTTCAAGGATGGCGGCTCACGAGTGATGAATGTAACCATTTATGACGAGAAAGGTTACAGTTATAATGTCAAACTGAATCTGAAGCAGAATAATACAGCAGATAAGAATACATATACCGTCAGTGTAGAAAGCATTACAGACAGCAATAATAAGCCGATTAATGCGACTTACAGTCTGAGCGGAGATCAGCTGGTATTTGATAAGGATACCGGTGCATTTAAGAGCGTTGGCGGAGGTAATGCAATCTCGCTGACAATTAATGATAAGGCATTCTCAAAGATTAATATGGATTTCAGTACCGCAACGATGTATGCAACCAGTGCGACTTCAACCATTAAAGCAAATCGCGGTGCCTTAAGCGGATTGGGCGGAGGCCGTAAGGTTGGTAAGCTGAATGAAGTGAGCATCAAAACAGATGGTAAAATCTATGGTGTATATGATAACGGAGAAGAGAAGCTGCTCGGACAGATTGCAGTAGCAAAATTTACCAATCCGGCAGGTTTGGAGGCAATTGGTAACAACTTGTACCAGACAACCCAGAACTCAGGTGATTTTGATGGAATCGGTCAGGAGGTTACAGAAGGCGGCGGAACCATGTCTCAGGGCGTTCTTGAAATGTCCGATGTAGATTTGTCTAACGAATTTACGGATATGATCGTAACGCAGAGAGGTTTCCAGGCTAATTCCAGAATTATTACAACCTCTGATACTATGCTGGAAGAACTGATCAATCTGAAGCGATAATTTATAAAAGAAACGTCGAAACCGGTCGGTTAGAAATATCTGACCGGTTTTTTTAGTTTGAAATCCCCGGAAATGTAAAAAAGGGATGGCGAAAAGTTAAAGATTGTAGTAGAATATACATAATGTAATTGTCTTAGGGAAAGGAGTAAGTACAGTTGATTGAATTAACACGCTTTAATGATACACAGTTTACATTAAATGCAGACATTATAGAGACTGTAGAAGAGACTCCGGATACAGTGATTACATTGACAACCGGGAGAAAAGTCATTGTAAAAGAGAGCAGACAGGAAGTGGCACATTTAGTAAAAATATATAAAAATGAAATCTTTACCGGTAAGAATCTGGGATAAAGTGTGAGGTGGCAGTGTTGGATATAGCAAGTATTATTGGTTTGATCATGTGTGGTATTCTGATTGTGTTCGGTGTTACATATGACCATGGGACATTTATATTTTCAAAATTACAGAATTTCTTTGATATTCCATCTATTATCATAACGATCGGCGGTACATTTTCGTGTGTATTGGCATCGAATTCCATGAAGGATTTTATAAGTGGTATCAAGTCTTTTTCTTTGGCGCTGAAAGTGCCGAGATTTGATGAAGCGGCAATTATCCGACAGATTATTGACCTGTCAAATATTGCCAGAAAAGAAGGGCTTTTGGCCTTGGAGGAATCTGCTAACTCTTTGGAAGATGAATTTATGAAGAAGGGTATTCTTCTGATTGTGGATGGCACGGATCCGGAA
>ERZ1035006.1838-NODE-1838-length-13070-cov-8.912639_pt1 | contig 13070 bp, 18 predicted proteins | sample MGYA00520694_ERZ1035006 | MGnify/ENA primary metagenome ERZ1035006 (study PRJEB33766, sample SAMN09781746) | gut metagenome | biome: gut microbiome | host: Homo sapiens | place: Madagascar | study: EMG produced TPA metagenomics assembly of the PRJNA485056 data...
AATTTAGAATGTGCGGGTAAAGTGTAACAACCGTAACAATTCAGTATTTATGCCACTTTTTAACCGTAACAATAAAGCGTAACGAACTGTAACAAACCGTAACTATTTAGCATTAAATTCATCTTTGATTTCACCGGATGTCTTATCAATGATGTAGGTTTTAATGAGATCACCGGAAAAGAGTTTCCCCGCATCCAGTTCTTCACCTTCAACACGTTCATGGACTTCCACCCAAAGGTCATCACCTTCAACCCTGATAGCACTGGTTGTGTTGGTGGAAAAATTCTGAATTGCGTGAAGTTCATCATCTGATTCAAAGTATGCAGCATAATAGTCATCAATATATGGGATGATGTCTTCAGATGTGGCACAGGTTGCCCTTTTCCATTTACCGGTTGTATCGTTCCGCACATTGTCATAGAATGTGAAGTCAACAACCTTGTTCAGCTCATCCCTTGCTTTGGCGGTTTCAGATTTGCCACAACCAAAAAGGGCAAGAGATACACACAACAAAGCAGTCACAAGAACTTTCTTTTTCATACGTGATCATTCCTTTCTTAAATCCAGATATTACCGCTTGAACAGAACAAATGTTCGTGGTATAATTAACCCATCGCTACCATCCGGGAAGTGTGGTTCTAAAGGGGATGGGTGTATGAACTATAAGAGAAAAATTATAGAAATGCTTGATATGTTAGATGAAAGACGCTTGCGTCTGATCTATATACATATCAAGGCACTTCTGGGGCTGAAGTAATCAGCCCCTTTTCTTTTGGATAGAATCAAGAAAATCTTCTAACACTTTCCAACCGGTTTCATCCAGTGCAGCTAATCCAGAAATCAAACGTCTTTTAAAAGAATCTTCTTCATCTTTCAATAAACTTCCAACAAATTCTTCAATCTGTTCATCTCTGGACATTTCCAAGAACATTTCCCCTTTACCGGTTCTTAACCAATCTTCATTGACATTAAATTCCCGGCAGATAGAAAAGATAATTGCATCACTGGGGACGGTACGCCCCATTTCATATTGAGCAATAGTGTTTTGCTTCATTCCGATTCTATCGGCAAATGCCTGTTGAGTTAAGTCTAATGTTTTTCTCAACTTTTTTAATCGTTCTTTCAATTTTTTTGTTCACCTCTTTTCTTATTTATATTGTACTCCATTACAGATAAAAGGTCAATAGGAAATATCTCATAGACAACAAAATATCACAAAAACAACAAAAAAGGTATTGACATTATTGCTTATGAGATGTATTATTATCTCACAAACAACAAAGCAAGCAGGAAAGACCGGGTGAAGCGATAGGGCTACACACAAGTAACATGGTAGTTAGGCTGAACGTCAGATAGAGTGTGTGAAGAATAAACATGACCCGGCAAAACAGTTGAAGAAAGCAGGAACATCAGGGCAAGAAAGCATAGTGTTCATACTACTGGAAGAAAATGAACAGGTTGAACCAATCGACACTTTACCCCTATGACAAGAAGGTGTTAAGCGGAAGAATCAACGAGCGAGAGGACACAGTACTTTGTTGTTTCATTAAAAAGAGAGGTGAACGGATATGTCAGAAAAGGAAAAACAGATTATTCAGAATCTTGCAGACAAACTCCCGGATATGACAGAACATGAGCGTGGTTATCTGGAAGGGACTATTGCAACGGCTGCTGCAATGAGCAAAAAGGATCATGCAGAAAAGAAAGTGGATGAATAGAAAAATAGTTCATTTCATGTGTCGGTCAACAAGTTTTGGTGGTTTTAATGTGAAACCCCGCAGGTCAACAGGTTTGCAGATTTTAATGTGAAATCTGAAAAAAAATGAAAAGGTAGGAATGAATGATGAAGGTACTTAGAAAAGTAAAAATGAAAGTTGACACCTTTGCAGTAGGTGATCAGATCACAGTGAAACTTGAAGGTTTCGGAAAATTCACAGCAACAGCACAGGAAGTAACAGAGAAAGGAACCTTGTTCTTCTTTGATGATTGTGTCGCTGAACGTCCAATGAACGAGCGTAACACCAATGAAGGTGGTTTCAATGCTTCTGACCTTTGCAAATGGATGAATACAATGCTGCTTGCAGCTTTCCCTGCAAAGATCAGAAACAGAATGGTGCAGGATGCAAGCGGTAACTTTGTAACACTTCCAACTTACGGTCAGGTTTTCGGATGTGACACTGATGATGAATGGGACAAAGAAAACATTGTCATTGATCCTGTGCAGCAGCTTCCACTGATGGCAAACCGCAAAAACCGTGTGTGCGACTGCAACGGTGATTGGTGTTGGTACTGGTTACAGAATCCACTGAAACAGGAATGTAGTTCTGCGAGCTTCGCCGATGTCAGCTACTTTGGTACTGCGAACTACCGTAGTGCTTCTGGCTCTCGCGGTGTCCGTCCTGCTTTCCTTATCGCATGATCGACTATCCCCGCCCCTTGTGGGCGGGGTGAAGAAAGGGTGATTACATGAAAAGAGTTATTGCAGGATGCATTGATCTGACACTTGAATTTGACAGCGTTGAAGAATATGACCGTTACAAAGCGGGTATTGCTGAAAAACATCAGACTTTCAAAGAATTAGAGTACATGGGAGCTGATGGAAAAGTTCGTGTCAGAATCCAACGTCAATATAACAATAGTCCTTTCCCGGACACAAAATAAAAACAGAAAGGGTGAATGATATGACATTCAGTGAAAAACTGAAACAGGCTATGCAAAAATTAAATTTGAATCAGCGTCAGGTTTGCGGGATGACTGGAAAATCAAAAGGTTCTATCAGTCAGTATCTTTCCGGTAAACAGACACCGCCTGATGACGTTCAGCGTGATATTGCAGTATCACTTGGACTTGAAGCAGATTACTTTGAAAACAATGATCCTGTGACCGTAGCGAAAAGTTCAGACGGTATTGAACAGTTAAGTGTTGCGGATGTTGCAAAGCTGCTTCATAAGCATAAACACACAATTAGCCTTGGTTTACAGCAGGGTGTATTTCCTTGGGGCTATGCAATCAAGACTTCAGAAAACCGTTGGTCTTATTTCATCAATAAAAAGCGGTTTGAAGATATTGAAATGGTTGGTTGATGCTATGAATGAACTGACCTTGTTACCGCATCAGGAAGTTGCACTTGACCGCACTGATGAATTTAACCGCTGTGCGTACTATTTGGACATGGGGCTTGGTAAAACCTATGTTGGTGCAGAAAAAGTTTATTTGCTGAACAATGATGTGAACCTTGTTATTTGTCAGAAGTCCAAAATTGATGATTGGGTGGAACATTTTCAAAAATATTATCCTGATTATTTGGTTTTGGACTTGACCAATAAGAAGCAGGGAACACAGTTCCGGGAAATGATTGAATCCGGTGTCCTTGATGTGCAGGTTGTTGGCGTAATCAATTATGATTTGGTGTTCAGGCGTTCATATATCGGTCATATAACCGGTTTTACACTTGCCCTTGATGAAAGTTCCCTGATATGCAATGAGAACGCTAAACGGTCAAAGTTCATATTGAAATTGAATCCTGAAAGCGTGGTTCTTTTATCCGGTACGCCAACGGCGGGAAAGTATGAACGCCTGTGGTCACAGTGCAGTTTGCTTGGATGGAAAATCACTAAACAGGCGTTTTGGAAATCCTACGTTGATACCAAATGGGTTGAAGATGGTGAAGGGTATAAGCGGGAAGTGATCATTGGTTATAAGAATGTGGAACACCTGAAGAAAAAACTTGCTGAACACGGTGTTGTGTTTATGAAGACTGAAGAAGTTATGAAATTACCGGATCAGGTAGAACAAAAAATCTATCTGAAGAAAACAAAGGAATACCGATATTTTATGAAACACGGTTATTTGCTTTTAGATACACTGAACCTTGTTCAGTTTAAAGATGACAGTGACTTTTTCGGAAATGATGTGACACCCCGCACCGAATTGGTTGGTGATAACCAACTGACCAAAATCTTATATGCAAGACAGTTGTGCGGGCAATATCACAAGGACAAGTTGGGCGCTTTCAAGGATTTGTTGGAATCAACAGAAGACAGGGTGGTTGTGTTCTATAACTTCAATGAAGAATTGAAGCGTATGACCGGAATCTGTAAACAGCTAAACCGTGAATATAGTTTTGTGAATGGTTCAGGGCGTTCAATGTACGCATATGAATGTGTGCAAAACAGTGTGACGTTCATCCAGTATCAAGCCGGTGCAATGGGTGGTAATTATCAAAAAGCCAACAAAATGATTTTCTTCACATTGCCATTGGGTAAAGGTTCCTGTGATATGTGGGAACAAGCAAAGAAACGTATTCACCGCATTGGTCAGAAGAAAACCTGTTTTTATTATTATCTGCTTGTGAAAGACAGCTTTGAAGAAAAGAATCTTGCAGCATTGCAGGAAGGAAAGGAATACACAGATGAATTGTTTGATTATTAAGGAAAAGCCTGAAATCACAGAAGAACGAAAAGCATTTTACAAGATGAAGCGTGATTTCAGAACTGCAAAAATCATTATATGGTCATTCTTCACCGGGTACATATTTGGTGTAACACCTATGGTTTTTCAGTATGCAGATGCACAGCGTCCCTTCGGCGGCATTGGCGGTGAAATCTTTTTTCCAATCCTTCCGGTGTTGTGTTATCCGGTATTTAATTGTTTGTGCAATCTGATATGGGGAAGGATGGTGAAAACATGGCAGCAGAAAAGGCATTTGAAGATAAGGTGAAAAACTGCTTGAAGGATCACGGCTGTTGGTTCCTGAAGTATTGGGGTGGTGCAGCTTATACAAAAAGCGGTGTACCTGATCTGATTGTAAGTTCAGATGGTTGTTTTTTAGGTATTGAGGTAAAAGCCCCAAAAGGTAAACCGTCTATTTTACAGATTTACAATCTTAGAAAAATCAGAGAATCAGGCGGGTATGGTATTTTGCTTTATCCAAAAGATTTTGAGCAGTTCAAGCAGTTCATTGAACATAAATCGCAACTTGACGCATGGTATCTTGCAAACATTGAAGAACAGAAGCGTTGGGAAATAAAGTTAAGAAAGGAATAAAAGGCTATGGCAAAAAAGAAAGAAGAAGCTACTGGTGCAGCAGTAGAAACTGAAGAAAAGAAAGTGACACCGGAAATGGTGAAAAAGACTATCACAGAGATGTTAATGAGTACAGGGCGTGAACGCATGGAAGATTTAATTGGTGAAATGGAAGATATTGGATTTTTCACCGCACCGGCTTCAGGTGGCAATCATTCCTATCAGGAAGGTGGACTTGCTCTGCACACTATGAACGCAATAATGATTGCTGAAAAAATCGGTGTTGCCCTGCTTGGTGGTAAGAAATACAACGAGGTTCAGAACAGTGTGATTATTTCCGTACTGCTGCATGATCTTGGCAAGTGCGGTGATTTTGGAAAGCAGCTTTATATTCCAAATATCCTGAAGTCAGGAAAGCAGTCTGAAGCTAAACCGTGGGAACGCAATAAATCTTTGACCAATGTTCCACATGGTATCAGATCAGCAATCATTGCAGAACGTTGGATTGATCTGACTGAAGAGGAAGAATACTGCATCATGTACCATGATGGTTTATATGAACCGTCAAACGTGGCAGTTATTAAGGGACATGAAACCCCTATGTGGATGATTGTTCACTGGGCTGATATGTGGGCAAGCCGTGTTCTTGAAGATGAAGGAAAGAAAGGGGAAGAATAATGGCACAGAAAATTTTAATCATGGGTGAAAGCGGTACAGGAAAATCAACATCATTAAGAAATTGTGATCCGGTGACAACGGCGGTTGTCAATCCAGTTGGTAAACCGTTACCGTTCAAGAATCATTTTGAAATGCTGAACAATGAAACAGATGCAAGAAAAATTGTGAAGTACGTGAAGGAACAGTGTGCAGCAGGTAAGAAGCTGATTGTGGTTGATGACTTCCAGTATATTCTTGCAGTGCCGTACATGAACCGCATAAAGGAAACCGGATGGGACAAATACAATGATTTTGGTGCAAACTACTTTGAAATTATTGATTGTTGCAAAGACCTTCCTGATGATGTTGTGGTTGTTTATATGACACATTTAGAAACTTTGGATAATGGTCTTACAACTGTTAAGCTGATTGGTAAACTGTTGCGTGAGAAGATCACCATTGAAGGTCTGTTCACTGTGGTTCTTCGTACTGGTGTGAATGAAGCAAAATACTATTTTTACACACAAAACAGCGGTAAGGACACCGTGAAGTCACCTATGGGGATGTTCCCGGCATATGCCATTGACAATGATCTGAACTATGTTGTTGACAAGATCAGAAATTATTATGAACTTGGTGAATACAAGTCTGATGATGATATGGTTGTTGCTGATCAGGCGGTTGCCGGTGATGTTGAAAAACCAACCGGGAAAAGATCAGGACGTGGAAGAAAGTCAGCTTCAGCAGAAGCAAATACGGAACCTGCATCCGATACCCCGCCGGTAGAAAAAACAACTGGTGGAAGACGTTCCAGAAAAGCGGTAGTTGCTGAAAATAAAGAAAAAATGGATCAGTACATGGAAGAACGTGACAAAGCGGTTGATGCTATCGCAGACGGACGTGAAGAAATTCCGTTTGAAGAAGCGTGTGCAGCAGCAGACAGCGTACCGAAACCGGAACTTGAAACACCGCCACGCCGTACAAGAAAAGAAAGACTGGAAGATGCTGCTGTGGAAGCACAGAGCAATGTTTTAACAGAAGACACCTGTTTCTATATTCAGTCTGAAGATAACTATGTGAAGAAACACGCAGGGGACGTTGCACCGGAAGGTGGTCAGGTTATTTCTGAAGAAGAATTTAAGGCAGGTATTAAAAGACTGTCACAGGAAAGCAACCCTGTTGATGGTGCAATGAACCCGCCTGAACCATCCACCCGCCCACGCCGTACACGTAGAACAAGAAACTAATTTAAGAAAGAGAGGATCATAAAAATGGCATTTGATTTTTCAGAATTTGACGCAAAGGTTGACACTAACGCACTTGCACAGGAAGTAAAAGAAGCACCGGATTTTGCTGAAGTAAAAAGAGGTGACTATATCGTTTCTCTTGAAAAGATGGAATTGACCGTGACAAAACAGGATAAACGTCCAATGTTCACCGCAGCTTTTAAGATTAAAGAGGGTGAATACAAGGGAAGAATGTTGTTCTTCAACCGTGTCCTGTACGGAAACAAGAACACAGAAAAATGGAATGATGGACGTGCAATCAAGTCTGTTTGCACATGGATCAATGAACTTCTGACAGAAGATGATGAACCGGTGGACTTTGTAAATTATCAGGATTTTGCAGAGCAGGTTCTTGATGTGTTCCAGATGCTTCAGGGTGCAGTTGAACTTGACATCAGCTATGATGCAAAATCCTTCAACCCTGTAACAATCAATGAAGTAATTGATCTGTAAGAATAACGCAACACCGGGGACAGGTCAAAAATGTCCCCGGTAATTTAGTAGGAAAGGAAGTGACACCTGATGTTGTTCTATGACTTTGAGGTCTTTAAACATGACTGGCTTGCTGTCTTCTATGATATGACCAGAAAAGAAAAGCGGGTGATCATCAATTCACCTAAAGAATTAAAAGCGTTATATGAGCAAAATATCAATGATATATGGGTTGGTTATAATAACCGGCACTATGATCAGTACATATTCAAAGCAATACTTCTTGGGATGAACCCAAAAGAAGTCAATGATTGGATCATTGTTGCGGGTTATGAAGGGTGGCAGTATAGCCGGGAATTTAACCGGATAAAGATGATCAATTATGATGTGATGCCAAACCCGCCGGTTGGCTTAAAAACATTGGAAGGTTTTCTTGGCAGCAACATCAAAGAAACAGAAGTTCCTTTTGATATTGACCGTAAGCTGACACCTGAAGAAATTCAACAGACAGTCTTTTATTGTACCCATGACGTAGAACAGACCATCAAGGTATTCCTTCAGAAAATAGATGAATTTAACGCCATGCATGGGATTGTTCAGGCGTTCCCGGATATGGTGAATTTATCCAATATTGGTGATTCTGAAGCACGTATCACTGCAAAGGTGCTTGGTTGTGTCAGACAGGAATATGAAGATGAATTTGATTATTTCTTTCTTCCGTGCATCCAATTAAAAAAATACGCATATGTGATGGAATGGTTCAGGGAACGTCAGAAAGAAATCAAGTACAAAATGGAATTTAATCAGCAACTAAAGGAAAGTGGTCAAGGAAGACCTGCTGATGAATACACAATGAAAAGGGATTTTTATAAACAGTCACTTGAAACTATTGTTGCAGGAATCCCGCACACCTTTGGCTTTGGTGGTTTACATGGTGCTACGGCTGAACCAATTCATGTCAAAGGTGCTTTGTATCATGTAGACGTAAACAATTATTATCCTTCCATGTTGATTGCATGGGGATTGGTTACAAGAGCAGCAAGCAATGACAACTATAAAAAAGTTTATGTGACACGAAAAGAATTGAAGAAAAAGCAGCAGACAGCAAAGGACAAAGCTGAAGTAAAAAAATGGAAAAAGGCACAGTTGCCGTATAAAAAAATGCTGAACGCATTGTCCGGTGGTATGAAAGACAAGACCAACCCGGCATATGATCCACGTAACAATAATATCATGTGCATCAATGGTCAGTTGATGCTGCTTGACCTGATTGAACATCTTGAAGTCATTCCGGGATTTCATCTGATCCAGTCCAACACGGATGGTCTGATTGTTGAAATTCTAAATACAGATGAAGCCTTTGAAATGATGGATGATATTTGTTGGGATTGGGAAAAGAGATGCAGCACAAAAGAGTGTGAAATACTTCTTGCATTGGATTGTATTTCAGAAATCTATCAGAAGGACGTAAACAACTATTTATGGGTTGACCTTGATGGTGAGGTTGAAAGAATCGGTGCATATGTGAAGGAATTATCACCAACCGACTTTGACCTTCCAATATTGAATAAAGCATTGGTTGAATACATGGTCAATAAAACGCCTGTGGAGCAGACAATCAATGGGTGTGAAGACCTGATCATGTTCCAGAAGATTGTGAAATTGTCCAACCTGTATCATCATGTGGAACATGAACATTGTACCCCACGTGTAGAAATCACAGGGGTAAGGGTAAAGAAGAGGGTGCTGCATTATGACAGAACGGTTAAATATTCGTATAAATCATATCGTGTTTTTGCATCAAAAGATGAAACTGACGGACGATTGCTGAAATTGAAAGTTGGAAAAAAAGGTGAAAAATTTGCTAATACACCGGATCATTGTTTCATTTTCAATGATGAAGTGAACGGTGTGAAATGTCCTGAAAAATTGGACAAGGCTTGGTATATACAACTTGCAAGGAAAAGATTAAAAGACTTTGGAGTGGGGTGAAAATGATGGCAGCAATGACAAAGGTTCAAATGTGGAAAAGATACAAGGCAATAAAAAGAAAAGATTCTTCATGGTCATGTTTTTGCCCGGTATGCAACAAAGAAATAAAAGAAAATGATCCTGACATTGAATATGTGAAAACAAAGCGTGGTACAGAAATTTTTATTCACACTGAATGTGTTCAGGATTGGGGGAAAGGAAGGTGAACAGCATGAATGACCTTTATTCAGGTTATATCCCATTGTCAGGGAAGAAACCACCAAAGGGATATACTTTTAAAAATAAAAGACCGTCTGAATTGCTGTCACTGGAAGAAGCAAAGAAAAATACCGGCTATGGTGGAGTATTGGCAAATGACACGGTTCTGGTAGACATTGACGATTGGGAACAGTCTGAAATAATGATGAACATTGTTGAACACTGTCAGTTAAATTGCCGTGTCTATCAGACAAGCCGTGGAAGACACTTTGTTTTCAAGAATCATCAGATCAGCAGGAACAGGACGCACGTTCCACTTGCTATTGGTGTAAGTGCAGACATCAAATGTGGTTCCAGAACATCCTATGAAGTCATCAAAATAGATGGTGAAGAACGTTTCATTGAATGGGATATTGAACCGGATGAACAGTATCAGGAAATTCCTAAATGGATGATGCCGGTGTCACAAGCTGCTGATTTTGTTGACATGGTTGCAGGTGACGGACGCAATCAGGCACTTTTCAATTATATTCTTACGCTGACTGGTGCAGGTTTTGTGAAGGAAGAAGCAAGGGAATGTATAAGGCTGCTGAATAAATTTGTGCTGAAGTCACCGCTTGAAGAAGCAGAACTTGAAGTTGTGCTGCGGGATGAAGCCTTTCAAAAGCCGGTGTTCTTTGATGACAAGACTTTCCTGTTTGATCAGTTCGCACAGTATATGTGTACCAACCACCATGTTGTTCTTATCAATGATCAGCTTCATATATACCGTGATGGTGTATATGTGGATGACCGCAAAGCCATTGAAGCAGCTATGATCCAGACAATTCCAATGCTGCGGAAAGCACAACGCCGGGAAGCATTAGACTATATGGAATTGATAGCTGAAAGAAAAACAGTTGCAGATGCCCGTTATATAGCGTTCAGGAATGGTGTGTATGATCTTGTGGAAGATAAACTGATTGACTTTGACAGTGAAAAAGTTTTGACCAATAAAATCCCGTGGGATTATGTGCCGGGAACATATGATGAACTTTGTGATGAAACATTGAACAAAATAGCTTGTCAGGATAAAGAAATCAGAATGTTACTTGAAGAATGTATTGGTTACTGTATGTATAGACATTCAGAATTAGGAAAAGCCTTTATTTTGACAGGTGACAAGTCCAATGGAAAAAGTACATTTCTGGACATGGTGAAATCAATGCTTGGTGAATATAACGTTTCATCCCTTGACCTGAAGGAACTTGGTGATAGATTTTCAACCGCAATGATGTTTGGTAAACTGGCAAACATTGGTGATGATATTGGTGATGATTTTCTTCAGGGGACACAGGTTTCAGTATTTAAGAAAGTTGTTACTGGTAACAGAATCAAGGCAGAAAGAAAAGGTCTTGATCCGTTTGACTTCAACCCATATGTAAAGCTGCTTTTTTCAGCAAATGACATACCACGTATGAAAGACAAGACCGGTGCCGTTCTTAGGCGATTGGTCATTATTCCTTTTAACGCTCGCTTCAGCAAAGATGATCCTGACTTTGATCCTGAAATCAAATATAAACTGATTGAACAAAGTTCAATGGAATACATGATTCTGATTGGTCTGGAAGGTCTGAAACGTGTCCGCATCAATAATGGGTTCACCACTTCCAATAAGGTTGAAAAGGAAATTGAAGCATACAGGGAAGAAAATAATCCAATCCTTGCATTTATTGCGGATCAGAAAGCACAGGAATTGAAAATTGAAAATGAACCAACCAATGAGGTATACAAGCGGTATCAGGTATTTTGTGCTGACAATAGTATGACACCAATGTCAAATATTGTTTTCAGTAAGCAAATAAACCGTGAACTTGGTCTTATGGTTAGTGTTGTACGTTTGGACGGAAAAATCAGAAGATTATTTGTGAAAGAAAGGAAGGATTGACAATGCAATTTATTTGGGGTGCAGGAATTTTTATTGCAGGTTTGGTTGCGGGGCTGTTTTGTGCTTGCATGGCAATGGCGGTTGATAATGAACACCATGATCCATGTGAAGGGTGCTTTGGTGCAGCAAACAATGATTGTGGCAGATGTCCACACTACGGAAAGGGTGAAGATAGTGAATAATGAAGTAATGTTTAGTAGCAAAACTGATAATTGGAGTACACCACAACAGGTTTTTGATGAATTAAATGCAGAATTTCACTTTAACCTTGATCCGTGTGCTGATAGTCAAAATCATAAATGCGGTAAATTTTTTACTAAGGCAGATGACGGACTTTTGCAAGACTGGGGGGGGATGAGGGTTTTTTGTAATCCCCCTTATGGTAAAGAAATGTATAAATGGGTTGAAAAGTGTCATCAAGAAGGTTGCAAAGAAAATACCCTTGTGGTCATGTTAATTCCTGCAAGAACAGACACAAAATATTTCCATGATTTTATCATACATAGGTCAGAAATAAGATTTTTAAAAGGTCGCTTAAAATTTGGCAACAGTAAAAATGCAGCACCATTTCCATCAATGTTAGTTATTTTTAGAGGTGCAAAAGTTTGAAAGGGTGAAGATAATGTATAAAAATTGTGAAGGTTATGCTGATCCGACTGCGGGCGGTGCAATGGCAACAGTAAACAGAGAAGAACAGGAGATTGACAAGCTGAATCACAAGGTTATTCAGTCATTCAGATTATTGGTTGACCTTGCCGGTTTTGAAATTGTTGGAAGGGTGACATTGCGACACAAACGCACCGGGAAAATATTCAAGTAGTTGTTACGGTTGCTGTTACGGTTGTTACGGTTAAGTGTTACGGTTAAAAACCTTGTATTTATGCGGTTGTTACGGTTGTTACGGTTGCAAGGCACATTCTAAAATAAAAGTGATTTTTACTTTATTCGATTATAAAATAATAATATATAATAGAATAGACAACCGTAACTGTAACAACTGTAACACACCTATGAAATAAGGCTTTTTAACCGTAACAGTAAGCGTAACAAAAACGTAACATGAACCGTAACAGAAGAAAGGAAGATAAGCATGAGCGAAAAAAAGAAATTATCTGCAAGGGCGTATCTGAATCAGTTGCAGGTTATTGACAATAATATCAATGATGATATAGCAAGACTTTCTGAAATGAAGATGAAAGCAGTTTCTTCAGGTGCTATTGATTATTCAAAAGACCATGTGCAGACTTCACCGGCAGGTGATAAATTGTGCAGTGATGTGAGCCGGTATCTTGATTTTGATGCAAAAATAAATGCAGAAATTGACCGATTTGTTGACGCAAAAGAACAGATCATCAGGGAAATCAGAGAATTACGTGTGAATAATTACGTGCAGTTACTCTATAAAGTCTATGTTCAGTATAAAAGTCTGAAGGTTGCATCACAGGAAATGAAGCTGTCATATTCTTATGTGACGGAAGTACACAAAAAAGCACTGACAGCGTTTGAAGAAACCCATAAAAACCTATATTATCTCACATAAACGTATATTAACC
>ERZ1035006.1840-NODE-1840-length-13061-cov-9.419345_pt1 | contig 13061 bp, 15 predicted proteins | sample MGYA00520694_ERZ1035006 | MGnify/ENA primary metagenome ERZ1035006 (study PRJEB33766, sample SAMN09781746) | gut metagenome | biome: gut microbiome | host: Homo sapiens | place: Madagascar | study: EMG produced TPA metagenomics assembly of the PRJNA485056 data...
ACCCTACGTCACCTTCAAGCCCTTTTTATACAATTATTTCAAATTTGTTACTTTTTCACAAAGAAATATGCCGGCATCCTTGGTAATGTGAAAACCATGTTCTGTTTTTTTCTTAACATGAGTGCGAAAATCCTTATATCGGTCAGGAAGATACTGATTTTGATTACCATGGCAGGACAAAATGTAGGAAACAAGAGGTTCGGCATCTGTGACGACAAGCTTATCCTCATAGGATTTCCAGGAAATTTTTTGAAAATATGGAGAAAGGATGGCCTCTCCATTTTCACGCCCAAACTTTTCATAAAGCTTATCTGCAGAAAGGACAATGCGTTCGTCAAAGGACTGGACAAGGGTACTAACCTCCTTCATATGCCTGGAACCGTAGGTACTGCAAAGAAACCTGCCTGTGGGCTTTAGAACACTCTGGATTCCTTTGCACACGGAACCGATGTTATCACAGTAGAAAAGCACATGGTTGGCAATCACAAGGTCAAAGGTTCCAAGATTTTCAGGAATATGGTGGCAGTCAAAGGCCTGAAAGGAAAAACGGGCATCTTCCATCCCAATGGCACGCCTTGCGTCACGAAGCATTCCTTCTGAAATATCGGAAAGAGTAATGTGCACATTTTCCGGAAGTCTGGAAAGATTCTGGGTCCACAGGGCACCGTCTCCACAGCCAAGTTCCAGGATGCACATACCAGGATGGATCTGACACTGGCGATAGATCCAGGGAAACCAGCCCTCCGGATTGACAGAATACAGGCTGTGAAGGTTGATTCGGGAGGAAATGTTGGAAGCGTTCTGGTATTGGTTTTTCAGGCTCTTTTCCATAACCGTCAGATGGATCAGATCCAGCATCCGGCTCCAGTCCACAGTGTGCTCTTTGGAAATGGCATCTGCTGTGTCCTGAATGGTTTTTTCTACAAGCTGCATCTGCTCAATCCGGTCCTGGACCAGCTTTAGCTGTACATTCAGGGCATTAAGCATGAAATGGCTGTCAGGATCTTTGATGGTCATTTCCCGGATATCCTCCAGGGAAAAGCCAAGGTATTTCAGCAGAAGGATCTGCTGCAGCCTGGCAAAGTCTGTGTCTGTATAAAATCTGGCGCCTGCGGGGGAAACCAGAGAAGGTTTCAAAATATCGTGGGCATCGTAATAGCGTATGGTCCGCAAAGTTACACCTGCCATACGTGCAAACTCCCCGGAAGAATAATAGCCGTCTTTTTTCAAGGAAAATCCCTCCTTGCTGGATTGAATTTCTTTCATTATAAGAAAAAACAGGGACAGAAGCAAGGAAAAAGGTGTCGCAAAGGGTCGATGGAAATTTCTTGAGCTTTTGGACCTGATGTGCTACCCTTTTACTATGGTCTGGTTGAAAAACAAGACCTTTTCTAAAAACTGGCAGTTCTGTCAGCTGTTTTCCACAATAAAATGATAGGGAAGAGAAGAAAAAAGGACAGGAGGCTAATATGAATCTTTTTGATTTTACCTACTGCGGAAATTATAACCGGCAGATCATGAGCCTGGCCGGGATGGCTCCGGAAAAGTGGAGTTACGGAAATTCCGGTGACAACGGTATTCTGAAAGGATATCTGGAAAATACATTCCGCAGACTGTATGAGGAAGGAAAAGTGACAGAGGAAAAGGAATATGCACTTTTTCATACAGGACTCTTTAATCAGTATTATCAGCCAATTTATGCATATTTTGTTCCCAATATCGTACCGGACAGGCAGAAATGGTATCTGGAAGGATTTTACACCGATTATTCTCTTTTGAAAATCAATATTTACGACCTGCCTAAAAGAGCCAGCTATGTGGAAAATCCTTCGGATCTGGTATTTGACACCAAGCTGCCTGTGGTGCCCCAATATGAACATATTTTCGATGACGAGGACAACATACAGCGCTTACCGGAAACTGTACGGGAAAGTGAAATGCGGGTACAGCTTTTTGACGGCGCACTGCAGCAGACCAGAAGAATCCTGGAATCAGATTACAAAGCTGCGATCCCTCAGTATTACAATCACGGTATCCAGCTTCTGATTCCCATTTGCCTGCAGACCCCGGGAGTCCCGGATCTGGCTCTTGCCTGCATGAAAACCCCGGATGGGACCAAATATCTGGGAAGAACCTGCCTTACCCTGAAAATGGCATATCACAATGCCCGGCTTTTGGCCCGGCTGGACACCAGCTGGCTGAGGGCATGAACACACTGAAGCATGCAGATTGCGAATGTCCGCTTTACTTTTTTCAGGGAAGTTCTGTTCAAATAAGTGAAATTATGATACAATACAGAGACTTGCAGCAAAGAAAATCTGACAAAAGACATAGGAGCGTTTATGAGAATTGAACTGAAGGACGAAAGCCAGGAAGAACCACAGAAAACAGATGAAAATGATCTGAGAAACAAACATGAGTCGGATCTTACCAAAAAAGAAAAAAGAGAACTGGAGCGCCAGAAGCTGGCAGAAATGAACTTTGCCGGGAAACTTCAGTATATCTGGGCATATTACAAGCCGCAGATATTTGGATTCATCGGAATTATCGTGGCGGTGTTTGTTATCTGGGACATTTATCAGAATGCACAGATTAAGACTGCTCTTAACATTACCGTGATCAATTCCTACGGAACCATGCAGGCGGAAGCGGAGAAGGCAGTGGAAGAGGAGCTTGGGATCCAGGATGACCCTTATCAGATCGTCACAGTAGATGAGAGTATGGATACCGGGGAGGACGGAATTTCTCTGGAGAGCTATAGCCAGATGTCCTTTACCACCAAGGTGGCTGCCAGAGCTCTTGATGTTCTTATAGGTCCGGAAGAATATATAGATGGCTTTGAAAACAAGGCAGAATATTTTGCAGATCTTACAGAATTATTGCCGGAAGATGTATACGAAGCGTTCGGAGACAGGATTGACCAGTATACCATCACTTTGGATTCCACAGAGCTTCAAAGCCGGTTTGAGACAGCATACACACCGGTTACGATCAGTGTTCTGGTGAATTCTGAGCATACAGAGAATGTGGCGAAGTGGCTGACTGCGATTTCAAAAGAACAGTAAAATGCATGAAAGGAGAACGTGTCAGGAAAACCGGGCACGTTCTCTGTGTATCGGGGGATGCTTTGAAAAAATGTCATCGTTTTTTTAGGTAATGTTTTTCGATGACTCCAAGGATTCCGTAGAGGAGCATTGCGATCATACACAAAATAACAATGGACATAAGAACCCAGGTAAGCTTGAAGCAGTGGGTACGCATTGTGACAGGATGCAGCGCTTTAGAGCGTGTTTGGAAAATGCTTTGCAGGATTACGCTTTAGAGAGGAAGTAAGGAAATGGAAGAAAAAACAGTAAAATATGAGTACGAATACGGGCTGTGCAAAAGAATGCATTACCGGGGGATGTGGTGCGTACGCTATGAGGGAGCTCCCGGACATTTTGAGAAAGTGGGAATGGCCTGTATCTGTGCGGTGGACGGCTGCGATAAGGACTGCGAAGTGCTGAAAACAGCAGATCCCGTCATCGATCCGGAATGGGAGTGGCATATGCTGGATAAGGCTCCTGGAAAATAGTGTCAGCGGCATAGAGGTTATCATATGATACGGTAAGGACTGTGTTCAGGAGCACTATGATGCAGGAAAACGTATCAAAAATAAGAGAAGAAAAGGGTAACAAGGAATGCTGCGGGCGGTAACGTACTGCAGATGCAGTACAGAGGAAGAGGGCCAGCGGGATGCCCTGATCAGACAGGCGGCGGAAGCAAGAGAATGCATTTGCCGCCTGAACTGGTTCCTGGTGGAGGAATACATTGAGAGCCGTTCCGGAACGAGTACCCAGGGAAGAGTCCAGTATCAGAGACTTTTCGCAGATCTTTCTACAGACAAATTTGACGTTGTAGTGATCAAATCACAGGACCGGCTGATGAGAAACACCAGAGACTGGTATATTTTTGCAGACCAGCTGATGAATTGTGGGAAGAAGCTGTATTTTTATCTGGAAAACCGGTTCTACAGCAGAGATGATGCCCTGATTACCGGAATCAAGGCAATCCTTGCAGAAGAGTACAGCAGAGAGCTGAGCAAAAAAATCAATAATGCCCATAAAAGCAGGCAGAAAACAGGAAGTGCATTGATGCTTACCTCCAATACCTATGGTTATCGGAAAATGCCGGACAAAACTCTGGAGATCATAGAGGAAGAAGCAGCAGTAAAAAGGCAGATGTACCAGCTTTGTGCAGAAGGATATGGAAGCAGAAGGATTGCCCGTATTTTGCAGGATGAGGGAGTGCGAAAGAGAAACGGAAGCTTTTTCTCGGATTCGGACATCCGAAGAATGATACGAAATCCCATGAACAAGGGAACTGTGGTGATGAATCGGAAGCATTATGATTTTGATACCCGTCAGGTAACAAAGGTGGCAGAAGAAAACCAGTATGTGTACGAAAACCGGATTCCGGCCATTGTTTCCTCCTCTCTCTGGGCAAAGGCAAACCAGGAAATAGACAGAAGATGTTCTTGCAAAAAAACTTCAAATTGTGCTTTTTGTGGGAAAAACACTGGAAAATATCCGCTTAGCGGAAAAATAATCTGCGGAATCTGCGGTGCTCCCTTTTACAGAACAGTCCGGAGCAATAAAAAAGGCAAACTACATGAATGGAAATGCAGAACCTATCTGGAAAACGGGCGAAAAAAAGCTGGTAAGAAAGAAGGCTGTGACAATATTCACCTGAAAGAATCATTTCTGTATCAATGGCTGGAGAAAATGGAAGATGCTTTTCCCCAAAAAGAGCCAGGTCTGGAAAAAGAGCCGGCATTTGCAGAAAAGCACATAGAAAAATTGATGGTTTATCCTGAGTACGGGGAAATACGTAGAAAGCCGGATGACCGGATTTTCAGGAGAAACTGGATAGACACAGCACCTTCTTGCAGAAAATGATTTCGCTATGGTATACTAAGTTTTGTCTGAAAAACAGGTATGATGAATAGAAGGGAGAATGTCAGAATGAAGATCCGTAAATCAACAGAAGCAGATTTACCCGCAATTCTGGGCTTATATAAAATTGCAAGGGAGTTTATGAAAAACAGTGGAAATCCCAGCCAGTGGGGAGATACTTATCCGGAAACAGCTACCATAAAAGAGGATGTAAGGCAGGGGATTTCCCACGTCTGTGAGGAAGATGGAAAAATCGTGGGAACCTTTGTTTTTTTTGTGGGGGAGGAACCGGCTTATCATGTGATAGAAAAGGGAGACTGGCATAGTGATGAGAACCCTTATGGCGTAGTGCACAGAGTTGCCTCTGATGGGCAGACAGGAGGCATTACAAAAAGTGTTTTCACCTGGTGCCTAAAGCAGGTGGATTATCTGCGCATTGACACCCATGAGAATAATAAGCCTATGCAGGGCGCTTTGAAGAAATTTGGCTTCCGGGAATGTGGAATCATTCATCTTCTGCGAGGAGGCGAGAGAATTGCCTTTGACTATCTGAAAAAATAATTTACATTTTTTTAGAGCGTGTTTGAAAAATTTGCTGATATTGTTTCGTTATATAAAATGAAACAGGCTCTGTCAGAATGCGGGCACACAGGAATGTCTGGCTGCCATATATGATCAGGTAACCAAGCCCCTGCCTTGCTCCAATGAATTCTCCGATGATCACGCCTACCAGACAAAGTCCGATGTTGACTTTCATAATGCTGAGAATCAGGGGAACTGAAGAGGGGAGAACGATCTTTTGAAGCTCTTCCTTCTTGGAGCCGCCAAGGGTGCGGATCAGCTTTCTCTTCTCCGGGTCCACCTCCCCGAAGCCGGTGTAGAGATTTAAGATAGAGCCGAAAATGGCTACAGACATACCTGCCACGATAATGGTGCGCTGCCTGGCACCCAGCCACACAATGAGAAGAGGGGCCAGGGCAGACTTTGGAAGACTGTTTAAAATCACAAGATAGGGCTCCAGTATTTTGGCAAGTCTGGGACAGCACCAGAGAAGAATGGAAATGCCAAGCCCCAGCAGTACGACCAGGAAAAAGCTGATAAGCGTTTCTTTTAAGGTTGCGCCGATGTGCACAAAAAGGGACTGGTCCTTTGCCATGGCGAAAAAGGATTTTAGGATCAGGCTGGGACTGCTGAAAATAAAAGAGTCGATCCAGCCTTTCCTGGCGAAAAGCTCCCACTGCGCCAGAAAAAGAAGAAAGACCAGAATCCTTGCAGCTGAAACAAGGTACCGGTCCCGTTTTTGCTGTCTTAAGTAGACCTTTTGCTGGTAAGAGGGCTCATGCATTCTGATTCAGCTCCTTCCATATATGGTTAAAATAGGATTTAAAAGCAGGTGCATTTCGTGAAGAAAGGGGAGTACGGTCCTTTATTTTTAAATCAACCGGAATAATCTTCTTCACAGTGGCAGGGCGTGCAGACAAGATTAGGACCCGGTCTGCCATACTGATGGCTTCGGAAATATCGTGAGTGACAAGAATAGCAGTTTTCTTCTGTTTTTTCAGGATCTTTCCAATGTCATCACTGACATTTAGCCGAGTCTGGTAATCAAGAGCAGAAAAGGGTTCATCCAGAAGGAGCAGGTCCGGCTTCAGGGCAAGGGTACGGATAAGAGCTGCCCTTTGGCGCATTCCTCCTGAGAGCTGGCTTGGCCTTTGATTCCGAAATGGAGCCAGTTCATAGAGCTTTAGCATTTCCTCCACATAGGAAAGATTTTCCTTTGTAAGTTTTTTCTGGACCTCCAGGCCCAGGATCACATTTCGGTATATACTGCGCCATTCCAGCAGGTGGTCTTTTTGCAGCATATATCCGATACGGACCGTTTTATGGGAGACAGGAATCCCATCCATAAGAATGGTGCCCTGCTCTGCTTTTAACAATCCGCATATCAGATTCAGCAAAGTGGATTTGCCACATCCAGAGGGACCGACAATGGCGAGAAATTCTTCGGGCTGCAGATCAAAGGATATATGAGAAAGGGCAGCGGTTTCTCCCAAAAGACTATGGTAGGAAAGGCTGACATCCTTTACTTCCAGAAGCGGTTTCATAGATAAACCTCCATTTTTGTATAATTTATGATATGCTTTTACCTGTAAGTATGTTATAATAAAGCAAATTTGACAAAAAGAAAGAAAAGAAAAATATGAGCAAAAAGAAAACGGTTTTTAATCTGTTGTTTTTGGTGATCGTTTTTGGTCTTACCATGTATTTTGTTTTCCGTGGAAAAGACATTGGAGATATCATCAATGCAGCGAGAGAGGCAGATGGGAAATACCTGCTTTTGAGCCTTGGCTGCGTTGTGCTTTTTATCCTGGGAGAATCTGTGATCATTTTCTATATGATGAGAACACTTGGTGCCAGCGTGAAGATGACCCATTGTGCCCTGTATTCTTTCGTAGGATTTTTCTTTAGCTGTATTACTCCGTCAGCCTCTGGCGGACAGCCGATGCAGATTTTTTATATGAAGAAAGATAAGCTGCCCGTTCCGGTGACGACACTTGTCCTGATGATCGTGACCATTACCTATAAGGCGGTTTTGGTGGTGATAGGGGTTCTCATCTGCATCTTGGGAGGAGATTTCCTTAGCGGTTATCTTGGAGACTATATGTGGGTGTTTTATCTGGGCGTAGGACTGAATGTGTTTTGTGTTACCTTTATGATGATCCTGGTATTTGCACCAGGGCTTGCAAAATGGATCATGGTAAAGGGGCTGAAGCTGATCGAGCATATTAAGATCCTGAAACCGAAGAAAAGCCGTCTGGAAAAGCTGGAAGCATCCATGGACCAGTACCATGCGACTGCAGCTTTCTGGGCAGGGCACAAGAGAGTCATCCTGAATGTGTTTTTGATTACTTTTGTGCAGAGATGTATTTTGTTTACGGTAACCTACTGGGTCTACCGGTCACTGGGACTGCATGGATATGGTATTCTTACCGTGACCATTTTGCAGGCTGTGATTTCCGTATCTGTGGATATGCTTCCTTTGCCAGGAGGCATGGGAATCAGCGAGACTCTGTATATGGTGATGTTTGTGCCTGTATTTGGCAAGCTCATGCTGCCATCCATGCTTCTTAGCAGGGGAATCGCCTATTATGGACAGATGCTGATCAGTGCGCTGATGACCTGCGTAGCACATATGACGATTGGAAGGAAGAACGTTTAAAAGGAGAAAAGAAAAATGCTTGGATTTTATGATTATACGGTAGTTCTTACATACATAAGCCTTGCCATTTCCGTAGTGGGGATGACAAGAGCACTTGAGAATGATTTTAAGGTGGCCATTCTTTGTCTGGCAATGTCCGGACTTTGTGATATGTTTGACGGCAAGATTGCCCGCACAAAGAAGGAACGTACGGAGGATGAGAAGAAATTTGGCATTCAGATCGATTCTCTGTGTGATGTGGTGTGTTTTGGAATTTTCCCGGCAATGATCTGTTATTGCCTGGGGATGAATCGTATTCCCGGCATTATCATCCTGAGCCTGTACTGTGTGGCATCTGTGATCCGTCTGGGGTACTTTAATGTAATGGAAGAGAAGCGTCAGAACGAGACTGCAGAGCTGCGCCATTACTATCAGGGACTTCCTATCACCTCTATGGCAATTATCCTTCCGTTTTTGTATCTTCTTCGTAGGGGCTGCGGGAAAAACTTCCTCCTGGTGATCCATGTGGCAGTGATCATGGTAGGCGTGCTTTTTATCAGTGATATTAAGGTGAAGAAGCCACAGAATCCAGTTGTGATCCTTCTGGTAGCGCTTGTGGCCCTTGCCCTTTCTATGATGTTCCATTTGCTGTAAGGAGTCACTGGAGGTATTTATGAAATACGCAGACAGAAAAGGAAATATTACAGTTGAAGAAAACGGACAGGATAAATTCCTGCGGCATCTTTATAACGACTGGGGCGGAAGGCTGTGCCTGAAGATTCTTGTCAGGCCCTTCATCACCAGGCTGGGTGGCTGGTTTTTAAATACGCCCTTGTCTAAAGGAATGATTCCTGGCTTTGTAGAACGCAATCATATTGATCTTTCTGTTTATACCAAGCAGAAATTTTATTCCTATAATGATTTTTTTACCAGAAGATTAAAAGAGGGAGAAAGACCTGTTTCCAGTGATCCGCAGATACTGATCAGTCCCTGCGATGGCAAGGTGACGGTAAGCCGGATAGATAGGGACTCCCATTTTCTTATCAAAGATACTCCTTATACCCTTGAAAGGCTTCTGGGAAGCCAGGCACTTGCCAGACGATACATGGGTGGTTATGCAGTGATACTGCGGTTGACTGTGGATGATTACCACCATTACTGCTATGTGGCAGATGGGATGAAGTCCGGAGCAAGGAAAATACCGGGAGTGTTCCACACCGTGAACCCGGCAGCTAACGAGGTGTATCCCATTTACCATGAGAACACCAGAGAGTACTGTCTTTTGAAAACAGAGCAGTTTGGAACTATTACCATGATGGAAGTTGGCGCCATGATGGTAGGTAAGATCACCAATCTGGAAGAGAACCCCTGTGAGGTAAAGCGGGGGGAAGAAAAAGGATATTTTGAATTTGGAGGCTCCACGATCGTTCTTCTTCTCCAGCATGGAAAGGTAAGGATAGATGAGGACCTTCTTGACAATACTGAAAATGGTTATGAAACGATTGTAAGGATGGGCGAGAGAATTGGCAAATGTAAATTACCAAAAAGAGCTTGAAAAATTAATTGAACAACAGCAAAAAGAGGGAAGGGTTCCACGCCTTTTCCTTCACGCCTGCTGTGCACCCTGTAGCAGCTATGTCCTGGAATATCTTTCCAGGTTTTTTTCTATTACAGTGTTTTTTTATAATCCCAATATTTCACCAAAGGAAGAGTATGATAAGAGAGTGGTGGAGATTCGCAGACTGCTTGCTGAAATGGAATTCCTTCATCCTGTGACACTGGTGGAGGGAGAGTACAGACCGGAGGATTTTTACGCCATGGCGAGGGGCCTGGAAAATGTGCCGGAGGGCGGGGAGAGATGCTTTAAGTGTTATCGCCTTCGGATGAAAGAAGCGGCAAGACTGGCAAAAGAAGGGGGATATGATTATTTTACTACGACTCTTTCCATTAGTCCCTTGAAAAATGCAGGGAAGATTAACGAGATTGGTCAGGAACTGGAGCACATTTATCAGGTAGAACACCTGCCTTCTGATTTTAAGAAAAAGAACGGATATAAGCGCTCTATTGAGCTTTCCCATGAATACGGCTTGTACAGACAGAACTACTGCGGATGTGTTTTTTCCAAACGGGAAAATGAAGAAAGACGGGCTCTGGAGCATATTTGAAAAATCATTCCGGTGAATTTCCTTTGCATTTCCTGAAAAATGTGTTAAACTAGCACTTGAACGTGTCAGAGTGAGCTGACTGAGAATAGATAAGAAAATTATAAGAAATGAGGAAAAATATATGGCACAGCTTTGGGGAGGGCGTTTTACCAAAGAAACCGACAAATTGGTTTACAATTTCAATGCGTCCATTTCATTTGATCAGAAATTTTATGAGCAGGATATCAGAGGCAGCAAGGCCCATGTTAAGATGCTGGCAAAGCAGGGGATTCTTACAGAAGCAGAACGTGACCAGATCCTGGAGGGGCTGGAAGGAATTCTGGAGGATGTAAGAGCCGGAAAGCTTGCGATCACTTCTGAATATGAGGACATCCACAGCTTTGTGGAGGCCAATCTTATTGACCGCATCGGGGATGCAGGAAAGAAGCTTCATACTGGAAGAAGCCGTAATGACCAGGTCGCTCTTGACATGAAGCTTTATGTCCGGGATGAGATCGATGCCATTGACAGTGAGGTAAAAGAGCTTCTTCTGGCACTGCAGAAGATCATGGAAGAACATATACATACCTATATGCCTGGATTTACCCATCTGCAGAAGGCACAGCCAGTGACACTGGCACATCATATTGGCGCATATTTTGAAATGTTCCGCCGTGACAGAAGTCGTCTTTTTGACATCCGGAAGAGAATGAATACCTGTCCTCTGGGAGCTGGTGCTCTTGCGGGAACTACCTATCCTCTTGACAGGGAATATACAGCGGAACTCCTTGATTTTGACGAGCCTACAAGAAACAGTATGGACTCTGTTTCAGACAGAGATTATGTGATTGAGCTGCTATCAGCCCTTTCTACGATTATGATGCATCTCAGCCGTTTTTCTGAGGAAATTATTCTCTGGAATTCCAACGAGTATCGCTTCGTGGAGATTGATGACGCCTACAGTACAGGAAGCAGTATTATGCCACAGAAGAAGAATCCGGATATTGCAGAGCTGGTAAGGGGAAAAACAGGCCGTGTCTATGGTGCATTGACCTCTATGCTTACCACTATGAAGGGAATCCCTCTTGCATATAACAAGGATATGCAGGAGGATAAAGAGCTCACCTTTGATGCCATTGACACAGTGAAGGGATGTCTGGCACTGTTTACCGGAATGGTTTCCACCATGCAGTTTAACAAGGCAAATATGGAGGCAAGTGCGAAGAACGGCTTTACCAATGCAACAGATGCAGCAGATTATCTGGTAAATCACGGAGTGCCTTTCCGTGACGCCCATGGCATTGTTGGCCAGCTGGTCCTGAAATGCATTGAAAAGGGGATTTCCCTCGATGAGCTTTCTCTTGGCGAGTATAAAGCAATCAGTCCTGTATTCGAGCAGGATATTTATGAGGCCATCAGCATGAAGACCTGTGTGGAGAAACGTGTCACACTTGGTGCACCGGGATCAGAAGTAATGGAAAAGGTAATTTCCGGAAATAGAAAATATTTGGAAGAAAATTAAATAAAATACTTGCATTTTCCATGTACATGGTATAGTATGTCATAGAAATACATATGTACGCAGAGGAAAGAATGAGGAGAGATTGTTATGAATGAAAAGCTTAGAGTCGGTATTTTAGGTGCTACCGGAATGGTAGGTCAGAGATTTATTTCCCTGTTAGAGAACCATCCATGGTTTGAAGTTGTTACAGTTGCAGCAAGCCCAAGAAGTGCAGGCAAAACCTATGAGGACGCTGTAGGCGGAAGATGGAAAATGGATACTCCGATGCCAGAGGCTGTCAAAAAGCTTGTTGTTATGAATGTAAATGAAGTTGAGAAAGTTGCTTCTACCGTAGACTTTGTATTCTCAGCTGTTGATATGTCAAAGGATGAGATCAAGGCAATCGAGGAAGCTTATGCAAAGACAGAAACTCCGGTTGTTTCCAACAACAGTGCACACAGATGGACACCGGATGTTCCTATGGTAGTTCCGGAAATCAACTCAGAACACTTTGAAGTTATCCAGTATCAGAAGAAACGTCTTGGCACAAAGAGAGGCTTCATTGCTGTCAAACCGAACTGCTCTATCCAGAGCTATGCACCTGCCCTTACCGCATGGAAGGAATTTGAGCCATACGAAGTGGTTGCAACTACCTATCAGGCAATTTCCGGTGCGGGAAAAACATTTAAAGACTGGCCGGAGATGGAGCACAATATCATTCCTTACATCAGTGGAGAGGAAGAGAAGAGTGAGAAAGAGCCGCTCCGTATTTGGGGTAAAGTTGAGGATGGCGTGATCGTTCCTGCGAAGGAGCCGGTTATCACCTGTCAGTGCGTTCGTGTTCCGATCCTTAACGGACATACAGCTGCCGCATTTGTAAAATTCAGAAAGAAGCCTACAAAAGAGCAGCTGGTAAAAGCGCTTGTTGAGTTTAAGGGAGTTCCTCAGGAACTGAACCTTCCAAGCGCACCGAAGCAGTTTATTCAGTACCTTGAGGAGGACAACCGTCCACAGGTTACAGAGGATGTAAACTTTGAGAACGGTATGGGAGTTTCCATTGGAAGACTTCGTGAGGATACTGTATATGACTGGAAGTTCATCGGACTTTCTCATAACACTGTAAGAGGTGCTGCCGGTGGTGCTGTGCTTTGTGCAGAGACATTAAAGGCACAGGGGTATATCCAGAAGAAATAATTGAAAACACTGGCTCCTGCAGAGCCGCAGATCGCAAAGCGACTGCGTTCATGAGCAAGTAGCGAAGCAGATTGCGAATGTCCGCTTTA
>ERZ1035006.1843-NODE-1843-length-13055-cov-4.440077_pt1 | contig 13055 bp, 8 predicted proteins | sample MGYA00520694_ERZ1035006 | MGnify/ENA primary metagenome ERZ1035006 (study PRJEB33766, sample SAMN09781746) | gut metagenome | biome: gut microbiome | host: Homo sapiens | place: Madagascar | study: EMG produced TPA metagenomics assembly of the PRJNA485056 data...
CTTTTGAGGAATGTCTTCTTTGGTTTCCGCCAAGACGCGTTTCGAGGCAGGCGCGCCGAGACGAAAAAATTCAAGCGTATTGCCCGAAGCGGCTAATACGCCAAGGTCTCATTTTACCCGAGAGTGCGCTAGGGCTTTGTGCCTATCGCGCATACAGTCGTATCAACGAAAGGTGAATTCGTACGGAGAAACTGTCGGACAAGTCCGACAAAGATGCAAAATATGCAAGTGTTTGCCCGAATTTGGCAAAACGGGAAAGTTCTTTTTCGGGCAAAATCTCGGGATACGATGTCGCAGTGTTTCCTTGAACACCGGCATCGCCCCTCGAAAAACAAGAAAAACCCATCAAACAGGAATTACACAATGTCAGAAAATCTCGAAAACGCTCAGCCGAACCGTGCCATGAGCCCGGCCCAAAAACGCAGACAGATCATTCTGGCCGTGTGTTATTTGGTGGCAATCGTCTTGGGTGTGATTAACGGCCTTTACGGCTCGGAATTTTGGCAGCAGATCGGAGACTTTATCTCCACGATCTTCATTCGTCTTTTCCGTTTTATCGCCATTCCCATCATTGCCGTGTCGATCATCTCGACTTTGGCCATGATCAGTCGCTCGAGCGAATCGGGGCGCATCTTTAAGCACACGCTTTTTTATACGCTCTTTACGACGATTTTGGCTGCCGGGTTGGCTGCCGTACTCTATGTGCTCTTTGCCCCTGCCAACGTGACGTTGGATCACAGCATCAATCAGGCGGCGGCCTTGGATAGTGTCAAGGGCCAGAGCTACTTGCAGTACATCCAGTCGGTGATTCCGGACAACTTCTTAACGCCTTTTATTTCGGCCAATGTCTTGTCGGTTTTGTTGATTTCGGCAGCTGTCGGTATTGCCATTGCCAAGTTGCCCAAAGACAGCCGTCAGCAGGAAGTGTTGATGAGTTTCTTTAGCGGTTTGCAGTCCGTGCTCTTTACTTTGGTGAGCTGGATCATCGACGTTTTGCCCATCGGCATCTTCGGGTTCTTCACCGTTTTGGCCATGCAGTTGGCAAGCGGCGTTGCCTTGGGCGGCTTGGGTACGTACTTTGTGACGGTGCTTTCTGCCAACTTTATCCAAATGCTCGTGGTCTTGCCCTTGGTGATGCTCATGCGCGGCATCAATCCGATCAAGGTCGCCAAAGGGATGTTGCCCGCTTTGACCGTAGCATTTTTCTCCAAGTCTTCTGCCGGCACCTTGCCGGTGACGATGGCTTGCGCCGAAAACAACTTGGGCGTGCACCGCTCGGTGTCTCGCTTTGTGCTGCCGATTTGCACCACGATTAACATGAACGGGTGCGCGGCCTTCATTCTGATTACGGTCGTCTACCTGATGCAAAACGCCGGTGCCGATATCACGGTCGGGATGCTGGCCACGTGGATCGTGATTTCCACTATTGCTGCCGTGGGCAACGCCGGCGTACCGATGGGGTGCTTCTTCCTGTCGGCAAGTTTGCTCGCGAGCATGAATGTCCCCATTCTTTTGATGGGCGTGATTCTGCCGTTTTATGCCGTGATCGATGCCATTGAAACGACCTTAAACGTTTGGAGCGACAGTAATGTTGCCGCGATGGTCAATCGGGATATGTATGGCGACGCGCCGGAGCAACCCGAAAGCTAAGGTCGCAAACAAAACCAAACGAAAAACGGCTGCAAGCGTTGCGTGCTTTGCAGCCGTTTTGTTTTTGCGGACTTATGCCTTATTGCCGACAAGCGCTTTGGATTTTTGTCGCAACAAGTCGAAGGTGTAGAGCGCGCTGGCCCAGAAAATAAGCATATAGGCCAAAAGCTCTGCGGCTTCTTCGGAAAACGATTTGATGTTGCGCCAACCGGCGCACTGGTCTGCCGCATAGAGCTCCCAAAGACACTTCATGCCGTAGAGCCGCGAATAAACCAAGAGCAACACGACGCCGAAAAGCATGACGTACCAGGCACGATGGCGGATAAAGTGCACCAGCCCCGGCACGACGGACTTGCCGGCATTGCGCTTGTAGACGATGGCAATCAGTGCGCAAAGCCAAATCGCGGCCATGTATTTCCAGCAGCCGTGGAAAAGCATATCCGACCAAGCATCGAGCTCACGGATTAAGAGCGTGACGAAAAAGCCGCCGATCAACCAAAGCCCGCCTTCGATCTCCTTAAAGCGCGGCGCACAAATCAGAAAAAGCACGGCCGAAGCCGCCAACAACGTCTCCTGCCCGACCTCGATCCACGTTTCGGCGGCAATTGTGTGTTGGGCACTGTAGATATAGAGTCCAAAGGCCGCACAACAAAAAAGAGCACCGACCAGGAATTGGACGATCGCAAGAAAAATTATTTTGGTATTGCTTTCCTTAATCAATTCTAAACCTGACTGATATGGGGTGTTTTGCAAACTGAAGGAATAATTCGATGTTATCTTTTTGTAAAAATTTTCGTAAGGATGAGGTCGCTAGGGAAATCCTGAGTTAAGGGAAAAATGTTGTTTTTCGTCCACGAAGTTGTCGATTCGGCTTTCGTGTCGGCGTCGAAAAAGTGATGCGTCGGTTTGAGCCGACGAGTTTGCCGAGAACCTTCGCGCAGTCTTTCGATATTTTTGGGCAAGGTTTTGTTACTGGCACTCGTTAGAATGGGGCACTTCGCCGATTTTGGCGATTGTTTTTTTTCGCGAAATTTTCTTTTTTCCATCCCATGACAAAAGCCAAAAGTCGAGTCGAGCATCTGTTGGAAGCCTTGAGAGCCGGAGAACACTTGTCTTCGGCCTCCGAGCTCGAACTCGTCTTGCGTCTGGCTTTTCCGGCGTTGCTTGCTCAAATTTCCGTTGTTTTGATGCAGTACATCGACGCGTCGATGGTGGGACATTTGGGAGCAGGGGAGTCGGCTGCGGTCGGTTTGGTGAGTTCTTCCATTTGGCTTTTCTGGGGCATTAGCGGCGCGAGCATTGCGGGCTTTTCGGTTCAGGCCGCACACAGAATCGGCGCACGCGATTTTGACGCCGCCAAGAGTTTGTTGCGCCAAGCCATTACGACGATTTTGATTTTTTCGAGCATTCTGGCTTTGGTCGGTTGGTATATTCACCGCGATTTGCCGATGTGGCTCGGGGGCGACATTTCGATTGCCGAGAACGCGTCCGACTACTTTGTGATTCTCGTGGGCTTTTTGCCTTTGGTGTTGATGAATTGGATGGCGGGCTCGTTTTTGCGCGCCTCGGGCGACATGAAAACACCGAGTTATCTCGGGATTTTGATGTGCGTTTTGGACGTCATCTTTAACTGGCTTTTGATCTTTCCCACGCGCGAAGTTACGTATTTCGGTTTGACCTTTACGGCGCCGGGGGCCGGCATGGGCGTGGCCGGTGCCGCTTGGGGCACGGTCATTGCTGAGGCAATCACGGCGCTTTTAATGCTTTGGGTTTTGATTATTCGCTCGCCCATTTTGCGCTTGGCGGGTACCACAGGCAGTTTTGTGCCGCGTAAAGCAACTTTGAAAAGAGCACTTTCCATTGCCGCGCCCATCGGCGCCGAGCGCATTTTGATGTGCGGCGCGCAGATTATCTCCACCATCATTGTGGCGCCTTTAGGCGTAGTGGCCATTGCCGCGCATTCTTTGGCGATTACGGCCGAAAGCCTTTGCTATATGCCAGGTTACGGCATCAGTGAGGCTGCCACCACCTTGGTGGGCCAATCGATCGGCGCCAAGCGTAAAGAATTGGCCAGAAGCTTGGCCGTGAAGTGTGTGAGCTCGGGCATGCTCGTGATGACGCTCATGGGTGTTTTACTCTGGTGGGGCGCACCCGCTTTGATGGGGGTGATGACCGATGTGCCTGAAGTGATCAATCTGGGTGCGCAGATTCTTCGCATCGAAGCTTGGGCAGAACCCATGTTTGCCGCCGCAATCGTCTGCCACGGTGTGTTTGTGGGGGCGGGCGACACTTTGATTCCTGCTATTATGAATTTGACGTGCTTCTGGCTCGTGCGTTTGAGCGCGGCATTTTTCCTCGCGCCCGTTTGGGGCTTGGCCGGTGTTTGGATTGCCATGAGCGGGGAGCTGATGATTCGCGGGGCGGCGTTCTTGGTGCGATTGAGAAGCGATGCGTGGCTCAGACGCGGGCAGAAGTTACAGGAAGGTTAGTCATCATTCTTTCCATTGCACGATTTGCTCATAATATGATTCCTTACGATTCTTTTTGACTCCATTTGAATTGTTTAATGCTTCTGGCAAAACTCAATGCGACGATTCGCCCGCTCAAGGTTCCGACCGACTTCCTTAATCTGATTTCTGAGATTGAAGGCTTCAAGGGCGCATGGAAGGCGTCGTGTCCTTTTGCGCCTGCTCGGTTGGTCAAACTTCGCCAACAAGCCCTGGTTGCAAGCACGGCAGCATCGTGCCGCATCGAAGGCAATCGCTTGTCGGATAAAGAAGTTGCTGCAGTGATCGAACGCTTGCTGGATGTAAAACCGCAATCGCGCGACGAAGCCGAAGTCGCAGGCTATGCGACCGTGCTCAAGAGAATCTTCGGTTCGTGGAAAGAGATACCGATCTCGGAAAGCTCGATCAAAACGTTGCACCGAGAGATGCTTGCGTTTTGCGAGGATGCCGCACATCGCGGTCAATATAAACACAGGGACAACAGCATCGCCGCATTGCGAGACGGCAAATGTGTCGGCGTGATCGCACGCACGGCGTCGACCGAAGAGACGCCGGTGTTTATGCAGGACCTTGTCGATTGGGTCAATGTCTCGCTCGATGAACAGCAACTCCATCCGCTTCTTATTATCGGGGTTTTCGTCGTCACGTTTCTGGCGATTCATCCGTTTGAGGACGGCAACGGACGATTCTCTTGGCTACTCAAGACTCTTTTGCTTCTCAAATGTGGCTACGACTTCGTGCAGTATGAATCTCTTGAAGCCGTCAATGAGAACGGTCTTGTGACGTATTACAGCGCTTTGCGGTTGACGCAAAAGACGCTTGAGCGCGAATCGCCAGACTGGGAGCCGTGGCTGTATTGCTTTCTCAAGTCATTGTGCTCTGAGGCTAGAAAACTCGAAAAGAAAGCCGCCAGGGAACGCGATCTCAGAGTGCTGCCCGATATCTCGCAGCGGATTTTGGAACTGGTAGAGAAAAAGGGCTGTATCAAGATGGCAGAGCTTCTCACGAAAACCGGTGTTCCGAAATCGACATTGCGCAAGCACATCGACAAGCTCGTCAGAGACGGCCGGATTTGCCAAAACGGCGTGCGCAAAGGCACTTTCTACACACCGGTATAAAGTGATGTCAGCGCGGGTGTGGCGGATCGGCGTTCGGGGCAAAAATTTTCGCGCCCGCATGTTTACATTACCCCGAAAGTATGCAAGAATGCGTGTTTCAAATTTTTCGACGTTTGAGGATGAAATGCGCCCTTAGGGTAGGGTGCACGACTTGAACGTTTAACTTTACTACTAGCATTAGGATTAGGTGCTTATCAATGCCTACCATTCGCGTTAAGGAAAACGAACCGTTTGAAGTTGCTCTCCGTCGCTTCAAGCGCACCATCGAAAAGTCCGGTCTGTTGACCGAATTGCGCGCCCGTGAATTTTACGAAAAGCCCACGGCCGAACGTAAGCGCAAGAAGGCTGCTGCCGTCAAGCGTCACTACAAGCGTTTGCGCAGCATGATGCTTCCCAAGAAGCTCTACTAATTTTTTCGCGATAGATAAGCTTAAAAAGAGCCCGGCTTGATGTGAAAGAAGCGAGAAAATGCAAAGGCAACTCGCTTTTTTCGTGAAGGAGTTTCATTCAAATGACGATCAAAGCACAAATTACGGAAGACATGAAAGCCGCCATGCGCGCTCATGACACCGCTCGCCTTTCTGCGTTGCGTCTGCTTTTGGCAGCCATCAAGCAGCGCGAAGTCGACGACCGTGTTGAAGCTACCGACGAATTGGTCGGCAACGTCATCGGCAAACTCGTCAAGCAGCGCCGTGACTCCGTGACGCAATATACGGCTGCAGGTCGTGCAGACTTGGCCGAAAAAGAACAGTTCGAAATCGATGTTCTGAGCGTCTATCTGCCCAAGCAAATGTCCGAAGAGGAAATCAAAGCCGTCGTTGATGCGGCGATTGCCGAGACGGGCGCAGCCGGTATGGCTGCCATGGGTAAGGTCATGGGTATCGTTAAGGGCAAGTGTGCAGGCAAGGCCGATATGGGCAAGGTGTCTGCGCTCGTCAAGGCTGCATTGTCGGCCTAATACGAAGACGAATATAAGCTTACGAAAGACCTTGCGGTAATGTTGGCAAGGTCTTTGATGTGATAAGCCGATACCGGGTCGCTGGAGGTGACTTTCCCCGGGTCGGCTTGATTTTTTTGTACGTTTTTTCTGCACCGGCGTGCGCTACAATCGCACCAATCTTTTTTCCTCCTTTTTTACGGCACCATGATTCCCCAAAGTTTTATTCAGGAACTTTTGAGTCGCGTCGACATTGTTGAAATCGTCAACAAAGTCTCGCCCTTGAAAAAGACCGGAAAAAACTACATGTGTTGCTGTCCTTTCCATAAGGAAAAAACACCGAGTTTTTCGGTGAGCGGTCAAAAGCAGTTCTACAAGTGTTTTGGTTGCGGCGTCTCGGGCAACGCCATCGGCTTCGTGATGGCCTACGAGGGCCTCAACTACGTTGAAGCCATCACAAAATTGGCGGACTCCGTCGGCATGACCGTTCCGCAAGACCCCCAAGCTAAAGAACGCAGCGCCAAGGCCAAGACCTTGACTGATCTGATGGCCGAAGCCAGTCACTTTTATAGCGAATCGCTCAAAGGCAATACCCGTGTGGTCGATTATCTTAAAACGCGTGGCATTAGCGGTGAGACCGCTGCCAAGTTCGGGCTCGGTTATTCGCCCGATGCGTGGCACGCCTTAAAAGACGTCTTTGGGGAACAGTACGAAAGTCCAGAACTCGAAGAGGTGGGCGGCTGCGGTCTGGTGATTAAAAACGACGAAGGTCGTCGCTACGATCGTTTCCGCGGTCGCTTGATGTTTCCGATCCGCAATCCCAGAGGACAGGTGATCGGCTTCGGCGCTCGTACTTTAAACGGCGACGAACATCCCAAGTATCTCAACAGTCCCGAAACGGCGATTTACCACAAGGGCTTGGAAATCTACGGTCTTTATGAAGGCTCGCAAGCCATGCGACAAAATAACCGCGCCATTATCTGCGAAGGGTATATGGACGTGATTCAGTTGTCGCAGGCAGGTTTCGCCGAGTCTTGTGCGGCGTTGGGCACTGCCGTGACGGCAGACCACGTACGCAAGCTTTTACGCTTGGTCAACAAAATCTACTTTAGCTTTGACGGGGACTCGGCCGGTCAACATGCCTTAAGGCGCGCCATGGAAGCGGCTCTGCCGGCAGTCAGCGACGAGCAGGAAGTGCGTTTTGTGGTGCTGCCCCCTGAGCACGATCCCGACAGTTTGATCAAAGAGCGCGGTGCCGCAGCTTTTGAAGCCGAACTTGAAAAAAGTTTGACGCTCACGCAATTTTTCGTGAAAACTGTCGGCGCGGAAAAAGACTTTTCCACCGCCGAAGGGCGCAGTCGGTTTTTAGCCGAAGCCAAGCCCTTGGTGGTGTCGATGACATCCGCCCCGTTTTTGCGTACGCAGTTGGTTGCTGAGCTTGCCATGCACGCGCGCATGAGCCCGGACGAACTCGAGCGCGCCTTCGGTATTGCCAGACCGGTAGCGACAACGTCTCGCGGAATCATGAATACGGGCTCCCGTTTGGGTTTTGATTCCAGACGTGGAGCCAAAAAAGCTCCTCGGCGCATTGCGCCGGTTTCCGTCGGTAGCCTTCGCGAGCGACTGCTGCAAAATCTTTTGAACTATCCGCAGTTGGCCGTGGAGTTCGATGCGCGCTTTGACGAAGAGTTTGTGGGTGCGGCCGATACGCTCTCGCAAGAGATCGTGGAAGTGTGGCGTACGATTTTGGGTGCCGAAGAGCCGATTACGCAAACAAATGTCCTGTCGGTGGCTTTGCACGAAAGCGAACATTACGGTCACTACCAAGCGCTGATTGGTCAGGAAATGGAAATTCAGACGACTTTGGAAACCGCGCAGGCCGAAACCGAGTTGACGTTCGATCGTTTGGAATTGGAAAAACTTGAAGCTTTGCTTTCCGAAGCCGTGCAAGAGCCCAAACCCGATTTGGAATTGATTCGCCGTTTGAGCGAGCGTCGTAAAGTGGCCAAAGATCGCATCGAAGAAGAACAACGTCGTCAAGTCGATTTGGCGGCCGATCATGACATGCGAAACTAAGGGTTTATACCGATTGGAAATCGGTTGACACGCCCTAAAATAAGTAGAATCGTCGTCCTTGTCAGGTGTGCCGGCACTGAGACAAATTTGAGTATTTTGAACGGACGACACTAAATCTTGCGCCGAACCGAAACACTATGCGTGACAAAAAATGCGTCATGCAAGAACAAGCTCTTGGCCATGCTCTGGCGGCGTTAAAGACTGACGGACGTGTGTGGAAACGCGTTTTTTCCGGGTCACCGACCGTTGTCTCAAGTAAAAAACCGACCGGTAAAAAAGGACTGTTTTTCCATAGGGGAAAGACCGTCCGTATTGTGTTGATTTTTTGTCGGACTCTTCATTCGGCCGCTTTTCATCGATTTTTGTTTGACCGCGACTTTGATTGCAGTGCAATGTTGGTGCACAAGACGCGGGGCTCGTTTGTCCCTTTCGATCGGCAAACCTCGATGATGTATGGCAATTATCGCCGAAATTTATTTCCGACACAATCTCGACTCTTATCCGACAATTTAGATTGGAAGACAAAATGGCTAAAAAAGCGACGAAAAAGACTGCCGACACTGCAACGTTTGCCGATGAAAACGACGCTGCAGGTCAGTGGTTGCGCGAACAGGCTCTGTTGGTCGAAGGCGACGTGAGCATTGTCGACGACGAAGCTCAAACCAAACCGGCAAAGAAGGTTGCTGCCAAGAAGACGACCGCCAAAAAGACGACCAAGACGGTTGATGCCGTTGAAGTCAAGGCAGCAAAGACAACCAAGACCGCCAAGTCCAAGAAGGCCGAAGCCGAGGATGAAGTCGAAGAAAAGCCCGCTAAGAAAACAACGAAGCGCGCCGCCAAGGCCGATGGTGCTGCCGCACCTGCCGTGAAGAAAAAGCCCGGTCGCAAGCCCAAGGCCAAGCCCGTGGACGAAGACGGCGATGGTGAAGTTTTGGATCTCGATTTGGGTGAAGAAGACGGTGACGGCGAAGATTTGTCCGAACTGGACAATCTCGATAAGTTTGCCGATTCGATCGAAGCCATGGAATCGGGGGCCATGCCTGTGGCGACCGGCGAAGACGAAGACGGACAGCCGGCAGCAAGCGGCTACAGCTCCTTGGTTCGTATGGGCCGTCAGCGTGGCTGGGTGACGGTTTCCGAAATCAACGACCATTTGCCCGATAATGCCATTCGTACTGAAGAGGCTTTGAGCGAAATCACCGAACAGCTCCATCGTTTGGGCATTCAGGTGTTTGAAGCGCCGCCGAGCGAAGACGACATCATTATGAACGACGCCGTGAGCGACGATGACGACATCTCCGAAGAAGATGCCGCCGCGATGCTCACCCCCGAAGAAAGCGCCGGGCTTTCCAAGGATCCGTTGCGTGCCTATTTGCGCGGTGTGGGTTCTCACAAGCTTTTGACGCGTGCAGGCGAAATCGAAGTCGCCAAGTCGATCGAACAGTTTACGGCAAAGCTCTTGTCTGCCATCATTCAGCACCCGATGGCAGTCGAAGAGTTGATCAAGATGTCCGAAGTCTTAAAGAGCGACGATGCCGCCATCGATCAGGTGATCGACGGCTTTACCGACTCGCAGGCTTTGGCCGAAATGGACGAAAGCGAAGACATCAGCAACGATGAAGTCGCCACCGACATCGGTGCCGCCGCCATGACGACCGAACAGCTTCAGGAAATGAAGCAGCGCGCTATCAAGCTTTTCGAAGATTGCGACGCTTATCTTGCGCACATTCGCGAAACGTTCGGGGACAAGGATCGCATCGAAGAATACAAGGCAGCACGTGCCGCCATCGCCAAGGAATTGGCTCCGGCTCGCTTTGCCGTGAAGGCCGTGACGCAGTTGACCGACCATATCAGCCAGCACATGGAGCGTGTCAACGACGGTATTCGTCGTTTGCGCACCCTGATGGTCGAGCGTTGCGCCGTGCCGCAAAATCTGTTCCTCGATCAGATCAATGCCCGTATTGTGGATAAGACTTGGATTGACGAGTTGATCTCTCACGACAAGCTCTACAGCCGTCGTTTGGCAGACAACCGTGCCTTGATCGACCATATCCAGACAGAATTAGCGCAGAGCGAAAAGACGGCACTGCTTTCCATTGCCGATCAGCGCGACTTGGCTCGTCAGGTGAAGTTGGCGCAGACCAACTTGGCCAATGCCAAGGCCAAGATGATCGAAGCCAACTTGCGTTTGGTGATTTCCATTGCCAAGGGCTACGTCAACCGCGGCTTGGCCATGACCGACTTGATTCAGGAAGGTAACCTCGGTTTGATGAAGGCTGTGGACAAGTTCGAATACCGTCGCGGCTACAAGTTCTCGACCTATGCCACGTGGTGGGTGCGTCAGTCCGTGACGCGTGCGGTGGCCGACTACGGCAACACGATTCGTATTCCGGTTCACATGACCGAGTCTTACAACAAGATTCGTCGCGTGCGCCAGAAGATTTTGCAGGAACGCGGTCGCAATCCGACCGATGCGGAATTGAGCGAATTGTCCGGCGTTCCGTTGCCTAAGGTCCAGCTCTTGACGCAGGCTATGCGCGGGGTCGAATCCATCGACGCACCGATTGGGGATGATGAAGACGCAAGCCGTTTGGACTTTGTTCGCGGCGACGAGCAGGACGATCCGCAAAAGCGCTTCCTTCGTACCGCGATGGAAGAAGAAATCAAGAAGAGCTTGGGCGAGTTGATGCCCCGCGAAGCTCAGGTTTTGCGCTTGCGCTACGGTATCGGCACCAATCACGACCACACGTTGGAAGAAGTGGGGCAGGCCATGGGTTTGACGCGCGAGCGCGTGCGTCAGATCGAAAGCGCCGCCATTCGCAAGTTGCGCAGCCCCGAATTCCAGGAACGCTTGCGCGATTATCTGCAGGTTGCCAATCAGCTCAACTAACGTGAGTCGAAGTTAAACCGCAAAGATGCCCGACACCTCGCCGGTCTCGGGCATTTTTGTCGGCACAAAAAAATCCCGCACCGGGCAAAACCTCGGTGCGGAACGTGTCGGTTAAAACGAATCAAGCGATTACTTCTTAAGGTTCTTCACAGCAGAGTCGCCTGCTACGGTACCCGAAATAATGGCCCAGGAGTTCATCATCGCGGTCAACGAGTCGGCACCGTTGGCGCCGCCCACCACGCAGCCCGCACCGTAGAGGTTACCGATGGGCTTGCCGTCCTTGCGTAAAATCTGCATGTCGGCGTTGGCCTTCAAACCACCTAAAGTGGTCTGGAAGCGCGGCTTTTGTTCGACGATGTAGTAGGGGCCGTCAGATAAAGGCATCAAGACCTTGCGACCGAAGTCGGTGTCTTTGCCCTCAGCAACCATCTTGTTCCAACGTGCGATCGTTTCGGTCAAACCCTTGGGATCGATCCCCATCTTCTTGGCGGCGTCCGTCACATTTGCAGAAGTTGCCATGACGGGATAGCCGTTGTTGACAATCGTCGCCCACTTGTCCAAATCGGACGGAGCGGCCACAAGCTTGTCTTCGAGGCTCTTGGCAACGTACTGTTCCCAAGCGGCCTTATCCATCACGATATACATGATGGAGTCTTTCTGAGCTTCCGTGATTTTGGTCAAGGTGCCTAAACCTGCAAGTTCGTCGACGATGCGCTTGCCGTCGCGATTGACATAAATCGCGCCCGACTTCTTCATCGTGTCGGTGGAAGAGGCCGTGGCAGCCAAGCCGTGATGCGGGATGGTTTCCACGCCCTGCGGATATTGCTTCACAAGATCGAGGTTAATCGTTCCGGCACCGATCTTTTCACCCATAGCCAGGCCGTCGCCCGTTTCGGTATCCAAGCCGTAGAACAGGTAAGAAGAAACGGGTTTGGGTAACATCGAACGGTTGGCGCCGTAGCCGCCTGCTGCCAATACAACGGACTTGGCGGAGAAGTCGATCTTCTGACCATTGGCCATCGTGGCCTTGACGCCTACGACATTGCCGGCTTTGTCGGTGATGAATTCCTGTGCGCGGGTATTGGTCATGATCTTGCCGCCGAAAGCGGTGAGATGCTGATCCATTAACTTCAGCCAATTAACGGAACGACCTGTGACGCCCAACTGACGGTTGGCGGAGTGATCCGGATATTGCGTCGCAGCTGGGCCATAAGGAATCTTCAGATCGTAAATGAGCCAGTCAACGACGCCGCCCGCTTTTTCGGCAGCCATGCGAGCCAAAACCGGATCGTTCTTGTTTTCGCCGGCGCGCAACATGTCCTTATAGGCCAAGTCGGGACTGTCCTTGGTTTCCTTCATCACTTCGCGTTGATAGCGAGAGCCCGTGGCAATCAGGGTGCCGGCATTGAGTTGCGTGGCGCCGCCGATGTTGGGGCGCTTTTCGATCAAAATGACTTTGGCGCCTTGTTGCGCTGCACGCACGGCTGCGGCCATGCCGCCCGCACCGCCGCCGATAACGATCACGTCGGTCGAGACCTTTTCAACGCCCTTGGGAGCGGGAGCCTTGGGAGCAGGTTTATTGAAGTCGGCAACCTTGCCGCCAGCGGCTACAATCGCGGCACTCACGGCTTCGAGAATGCCTTTTTGCGTCATCGTGGCACCCGTGACCGTGTCGATATTGAGCGTATTGGCCTTGACGATATTGGCGGGAACGGCTTTGAGCGCCGGGTCGGACACGCCCACCGTTTCGGTTTGCTTGACGACCTTCACATCGGCAATCTTGCCCTTGGCAAAAGTGACGGCCACTTGGATCGGACCGCCGCGGCCGATACCCGAGCCTTCGAACGTACCGTCTTTGACGGCGGCAGTGGCGGCAC
>ERZ1035006.1844-NODE-1844-length-13046-cov-4.669694_pt1 | contig 13046 bp, 9 predicted proteins | sample MGYA00520694_ERZ1035006 | MGnify/ENA primary metagenome ERZ1035006 (study PRJEB33766, sample SAMN09781746) | gut metagenome | biome: gut microbiome | host: Homo sapiens | place: Madagascar | study: EMG produced TPA metagenomics assembly of the PRJNA485056 data...
GTGTAGGCAAGTTTTGCCCACACTGATTCTTTTCTAACTCTCCCTCTTTAAAAATATTTCTGACATGTTTTCCAATCACACTACGATCTCTCTGAAACAATTCTGCCATCTGATCAATAGACAACCAGACTGTATCACCATCAAAAGTAGTTTCAACTTTCGTCAGACCATCCTCTGTCGTATAAATAATCATATCTGCTTTTTCTTTGTCCATAAATTAATTTTCCTCCAAAATCAGATACATTATCAACGTAAACAAGTCACTATAGCGAAATCATCATTCCTCATCTTTACCATCTTTAATACGGTAGTAATCATCCATATCCACGCTGAGTTTTACCGTGGTATCTGGTTTTCGGTTGCCCAAGAGGCACACGGTCTCCACATTGGCTGACCATGGAAACATATCAACGCAGCAAGCCCTTTCAACCCGGTATCCATATCCCTGCAGCATCTCCAGATCTCTCGCCAGACTGGTAGGTTTACAGGAGATATAGATCATGCGGTCTACACCGTAATCAATGATCTTCTTCAGTGCTTTTGGATGGATGCCATCCCGCGGAGGGTCAAGCACAATGAAATCCGGCCGGTCACTGATGGTGTCCAGCATTTTCAATACATCTCCGGCAATGAATTCACAGTTGGTCAGTCCGTTGAGCTTTGCATTTTCTCCTGCCGCCTTTACAGCCTCCTCCACGATCTCCACACCGATCACTTTCTTTGCCACTGGCGCCAGCATCTGAGCAATGGTTCCGGTTCCGCTGTACAGGTCGAAGATCACCTGATCCTTCGTGTCTCCTACATAGGATCTGGCTGTATCATAGAGTACCTCTGCTCCCAGAGAGTTAGTCTGGAAGAAAGAGAATGTCGAGATGCGGAAACGTAATCCCAGAAGTTCCTCATAAAAATATTCCTCTCCGTACAGCACCTCTGTCCGGTCACTCTGCACCACGTCTGCCAGACTGTCATTTATCGTATGAAGGATTCCGGCAAAGCTGCCTTCCAGCGGAAGTTTCAGCAATGTCTCCTTCCAGCCTTCCAGATCTACATCCATCTGACTGGTGGTTACCAGTGACACCAGGATCTGACCGGTACGGGCTGCTTTTCTAACTAACAGATGACGAAGATATCCCGTATGCTGCAGTTTTCTATAAAACGGGGTTCCCAGCTCTGTAAAATAATCAAGCGTTGTCCGCAGGATCTTACGGAAATCACCGTCTGTCAGCCGGCAGCCATCCACGGTCACGATATCATAGAAGCTGCCCCGCTTATGCATGCCAAGTGCCAGAGGACCGTCTTTTACTTCATCTCCAAAGGAGAACTCCATCTTATTACGGTAGTCATAATGATTGGGACTTTCCTTAATTCCTTCAAATACATATTCATAACCAAAATCCCGGATTGCGCCATCCAACAGCTCTTTTACCTGTGTTTCTTTCAGGTGAAGCTGCTCCTCATAAGAGAGATTCTGATAGGTACATCCACCGCAGTCGGCAAAATGCGGACATACCGGCTCGCACTCCAACGGAGATTTTTCCAGGACTTCCAGGATCCGTCCCTCTGCCCGGCCACTGCGAACCTTATTCACAGAAAACCGTACCTTCTGTCCTGGCACACCATTTTTCACGATCACCGTCTTGCCATCCACGGTGATATGTCCTTTATTAGGGAATGCGACTTTCTCGATCACTCCCTCAAATACCTGTCCTTTTTTCATGTATGTTCCTTTCTGTCTAAAACCAGCAAAAGCTCCTCCCGTGGGAAAACATTGTCCCTGCAGGAGGAGCTTTTGTCACTGTGTCAGAAGCTTTTACTCTTCTGTATCATCCTCGTCTTCGTCCTCATCATCAAAGAAATCATCGTCGTAATCATCATCGAAGTCTTCATCAAAATCTTCCAGATAATCCGGCGTAAAGAAACGATATACTGCATATGCGATTCCCGCTACTGCTGCTACTGCAGCCACGACGATCAGCACCCACATCAGCACGTTCTGTTTTTTCTCTTCTTCCTTCTTGATATGAAGCAGTTCACTCAGCATTTCATTGGTCTTTGCTGCATTGATGATGTCTTCAACACGGCCCATGGCAGATACCTCTTTTCTGTTTTAATTATGGTTAAGTATATCATACTCTGATAGGATTTGCAATCACCGCACCATTCATACCTTCTTCAATTTTGCAAAGGATGCGAACATCTTTTTCACACCGAACCGTTCAAAATCCACTTTGACTTCATAGTCTCTTCCGCCCTCAGTGATCTCCAGCACGGTTCCTTTTCCGAATTTTATATGAGACACCTGATCCCCCACCGTATAGTCCAGCTTATCTGCTTTCACCACCTTGAACTGCTGCGGATCAAAAGTTTTTGTCCGGAAGGCTTCCTTTGCCTTCTGATAAGATGTATTCTGCGGCACTTCCGGCTTCTTGGGTTCTCTTGGCATCACACTCTTACGCGCCAGCAGCTCTGAGGGGATCTCACGCACAAATCGGGACACATTATTATACTGGGTCTCTCCGCGTACCATCCGGCAGCGGGCGCAGGTGATGGTCAGTTCCTTCATGGCACGGGTGATTCCCACATAACACAGACGGCGCTCTTCTTCGATCTCCTCGGTGGGATCATCTGCCGCAATGGACATATAGCTTGGGAACAATCCATCCTCCATACCAGCCAGATATACATATGGAAACTCCAGACCCTTAGCACTATGAAGCGTCATAAGCAGCACACGGTTGTCTCCATCTTCCACACTGTCAATATCTGCCACGAGAGCTACTTCTTCCAGGAATCCACTTAGATTCGGTTCTTCAGCTCCTTCTTCGTAGGTAACTGCTTTATTGATGAACTCGTCGATATTTTCCAGTCTCGCCTCAGACTCGTCGGTATCTTCATTTTTCAGGTCTTCTGCATATCCGGTCTTATCAAGGATTGCCTGGATCAGATCCTGCATACTCATATCTGCCAGTGACAGCCGCATCTCATGGATCAGATGCACAAAGGGCTGGATCTTCAATGCCGCTTTCCCAAGGCCCGGAATCTCACCTGCCTCTTCCAGTACTTCAAAGAAGCTGATATCTCTGGAATCAGCATAGGCCTGTACTTTTGCAAGTGTTACATTTCCAATCCCCCGCTTGGGAACATTGATAATTCTGCGGACTGCCAGATCATCCTTTCCATTATCGATGGTCTTCAGATATGCCAGAATATCCTTGATCTCTTTTCTGGAATAAAAATTCACACCTCCAACGATCTTGTATGGAATGTTGGCATACAGGAACTTCTCCTCAAAGAGACGGGACTGGGCATTGGTCCGGTAAAGAACTGCAAAATCCTGATATTCTGCTTCCCCTTTCCGCACCTTTTTACTGATCTCCCCGGACACATATTCCGCTTCCTCATAGCCATTCTGGAACTGCTGGAACAGGATTGGCTCACCCTGTTCGTTCTCCGTCCAGAGTGCCTTCTCCTTACGCCCTCTGTTATTGGCGATCACGCCATTGGCTGCATTCAGGATATTCTGTGTGGAACGATAATTCTGCTCCAGTTTTACCACCTTTGCATCTGGAAATACTTTCTCAAAATCCAGAATATTGCGGATATTGGCGCCACGAAACTTGTAAATAGACTGATCATCATCACCGACTACACACAGATTACGGTACTGACGAGCCAGCGTACTGATAAATTTGAACTGCACGGTATTGGTGTCCTGATACTCGTCCACCATGATGTAACGAAAACGGTTCTGATAGTATTCCAGCACATCCGGGCAGCTTTGGAACAGCTCCACCGTCTTCACCAGCAAGTCATCAAAATCCAGCGCATTATTTTTCTTCAATTCCTTCTGATACTCCACATAAGCCTGCGCAATCTTCTCCTGGCGGAAATCGCCTTTCGCCTCCAGCAAAAACTCATTGGGTGAAATATATTCGTCTTTGGCATGAGAGATCACATTCAGGAGCATGCGTTCCTTATAGAGTTTCGAATCCAGCTGTAGCTTCTGACAGACGCTTTTCATCACCGTCTTCTGATCTTCCGTATCATAAATAGTAAAATTCGTATCATACCCCAGCCGGTCAATATACCGGCGCAGGATCCGCACACAGGTAGAATGGAATGTGCTGACCCAGATGCTCTCCGAACCATATCCCACGATCTTATCCACACGTTCCCGCATCTCTCCGGCTGCCTTATTAGTAAATGTGATAGCCAGAATATTCCACGGATTCACTCCGCATTCATCGATCAGATGAGCGATCCGATAGGTGAGTACTCTCGTCTTGCCAGATCCGGCTCCCGCCAGGATCAGAAGCGGTCCATCCACATGCAGCACCGCTTCCTGCTGCTCTCGATTCAATAATTCCAGATCACTCATACTTCTCTCCTCATTTATGTGTCATTTTATGCCTATCTTACCACAAGAACAAGTGTTTGACAATTGATTTCCGGAAGACAGGGATTTATAATGTGAACATTGATTCAGAACCATGCACTTATTTTGCGAATGTGACTCTGAATCAATATTCGCACCCCCAAGAAAGGATTTTGCATATGCTGAAAAAAATGAAACGCGCGCTGGCACTTGGTGCTGTTGCGGCAATCGCCTTATTATTCATGGTAACTTTGATCCTGGCTTTTATTGACACAGAGAAAGCCCGGGAACTTCTGATGGCTTCTATTGTAGCAACCATCGTGATCCCCACACTGATCTATGTTTACCTCTGGCTCTTCCAGCTATTTACCAAAAAGAAGGATGACGAAAAATAGCCTCGTTCACATTCTTCTGCCTTTTGCATACATTACATTATAATTTTCTGTGCAAAGGGAATGAGTTCATGAAAAAATTTATCTGTATTCTGCTTGCCGCCTCCCTTCTGGTTCTTCCAGGATGCGGCAGCAGCAATTCCGGTACTTCTGATGGAGATGGCACTCTTACGCCTGTCACTTTAAATGAAGTGGCACATTCCATCTTCTACGCCCCACAGTATGTAGCAATTGAAAATGGATATTTTGAAGAGGAAGGTATTGATCTGACTCTGGTGACCGGCTTTGGTGCCGACAAGGTGGCAACTGCCGTAGTCTCCGGTGATGCTGATATTGGTTTCATGGGAAGCGAATCCTCCATCTACATTTATCATCAGAATCCAGATGATTATCTGGTAAATTTCGCGCAGCTTACCCAACGTGCCGGCAACTTTCTTGTCTCCCGTAAACCTGTGGAGAATTTCCAGTGGGATGACCTGAAAGGATCTTATGTCCTTGGTGGTCGGGCTGGTGGCATGCCGGAAATGGTCTTTGAGTTTATCCTGAAAAAACATAATATTGATCCAACGACAGATCTGACCATCGATCAAAGTATTGATTTTGGTTCTACAGCTGCAGCTTTCACCGGAAGCAGTTCTCCGGCAGATTTCACCGTGGAGTTTGAACCAGCTGCCACCACGTTGGAACAGGAAGGTGCCGGATACGTAATCGCTTCTCTCGGTGAGGCTTCCGGTTATGTGCCTTACACTGCTTACAGTGTAAAACAAAGCTATCTGACCGAGCACCCGGATATCCTGCAGGCATTTACCAATGCCCTTCAGAAAGGCATGGATTATGTACAGACTCACACACCGGAAGAGATTGCCAAAGTGATCCAGCCACAGTTCAAAGAGACAGATCTTGATACCATCACAGCCATTGTAACCCGTTATTACGAGCAGGACACCTGGAAAGAAGATCTGATCTTTGAGCAGGACAGTTTTGATCTGCTTCAGAATATTCTGGAAGAAGCCGGAGAACTGCCCGCATGGACACCCTACGAGGATCTGGTAAATACGGATTTTGCAGTGCAGGCAGTTCGGTAACATCCATTTCTCCAGAATCTTTTGGTCATCATTTCTACTTTATGTAGTTTTTAATACTATTTTTATTGACAAATATCCTGTGCCGCTCTATAATTAGTTTGATAATCAAAATATTACAGAGGAGAATAACATGAAACCTTTACAAATTGGAGATAAACTGGCAAAACTGCCGCTGATCCAGGGAGGCATGGGTGTGGGAGTCAGTCTCTCACGTCTGGCCGGAGCCGTGGCTCGCGCTGGCGGCATCGGCATCATATCCACTGCCCAGATTGGATTTCGGGAAGCAGATTTCCAGAAAGATACAAAAGCTGCCAATCTGCGTGCTATGGTGGCAGAACTAAAAAAAGCCCGCGACATTGCTGCAGATGCAGACGGCAAATGCCAGGGACTTATCGGATATAATATCATGGTTGCCACGAAGGACTATGCGGATTACGTAAAAACGGCTGCCCACGCCGGCGCCGATGTGATCATCTCCGGTGCCGGTCTGCCGGTAGATCTGCCGGAATATGTGACAGGTACTGACACCAAGATCGCACCTATCGTCTCTTCGGAAAAAGCAGCACGTATCATCCTGAAAATGTGGGATCGTCGATATAAGCGCACTGCAGACTTTGTAGTCATTGAAGGAGCTCACGCAGGCGGACATCTGGGATTTTCCAGAGAAGAGCTGAATCATCTGTACGAACCAGATTACGAGGCTAACTATGATGATGAGATTCGCCGGATCATCGCCTGCGTCCATGAGTATGGTGAGAAATATGGTGTCCATATTCCGGTTATCACTGCCGGAGGCATCATGAATGCCAGACAGGTACAGCATGCTTTTGCGCTTGGTGCTGAAGGTGTTCAGGTGGCTACTCCTTTTGTCACAACAGAAGAATGTGATGCTGCTCCTGCCTACAAACAGGCTTATGTAAATGCAAAAAAAGAAGACATTGAGATCGTTACAAGTCCGGTAGGTATGCCGGGCCGGGCGATTCACAATGCCTTTCTTGAAAAAGTTGCACAGCAGAAGGAGCACATCACCCACTGCTTCCGTTGTCTGGAAAAATGCAATCCCGCCCAGGCTCCTTACTGCATCACCCAGGCTCTGATCCGCGCCGTAGAAGGTGACGTAGAAAATGGTCTGATCTTCTGCGGGGACAATGTGCAGTATCTTGATCATATCGGAACGGTGGAGGAAGTGGTGCATGCTCTTTTTCCGGAGAGTTAAATAAAATGAGGGACTGTGCCAAGTTGTTGCAGTCCCTCAAAAAAACGTGACGTTTTTATTTTGCACTTTTCTGTGTCTCGATCTGCTCCGCCAGATCTGTCAGATACAGATACCGCTCCATCTTCTCATCCAGGAGAGCTTCCTGTTCTTCCTTCTCCTGGGTGAGTTTACCAAGCTTTACAAAATCTGTAGCGGAAAGATTGATCTGTCGATCCAGCTCTGCAATATGATCTTCAATACCCGCGATCACATCCTCAATGGTCTCATAGTCTTTCTGCTCCTGCCAGGTAAATTTAAGCTTTTTCTGTCTGACCTTCTCCGTCTTCTCTGAAGCATCCTTTTTCGGTTTCACAGCGATCCCCGGCTCTTCCCACTGCTTCTTCGCCTCCAGATAATCAGAATATCCGCCCTCATACTGCCGTAGAAATCCACCTGTCTCAAAAGCAAAGATCCGGTCTACCACTTTGTCCAGAAAATACCGGTCATGGGATACCGTGATCAAAATACCCGGAAATTTCTCCAGATAATCTTCCAGGATCGCCAATGTCTGAATATCCAGATCATTGGTCGGCTCGTCCAGGATCAAAATATTCGGTGCCTCCATCAGCACCTTCAGAAGATAAAGTCTTCTCTTTTCCCCACCAGACAACTTACCGATCAGAGAATACTGAAGTGTTGCGTCAAACAAAAATCGCTCCAGCATCACAGAGGCCGACACCATGCCATCCTCCGTCTTCACATATTCCGCCGTATCACGGATATAATCAATAACCCTCTGGGACGGGTCCAGGGATTCATTTTCCTGTGAAAAATAACCCAGCTTTACAGTAGGGCCAAGGATTACTTGACCTTCGTCCGGCTCTTCGATTCCCATGATCATCTTCATCATGGTTGTCTTTCCACATCCATTGGCTCCCACAAAGCCGATCCTGTCCTGTCTGCGGAACGCATAGCTGAAATCATGGATCAGTTCACGTCCTCCAAATCCCTTGGAAATATGTTCTAATTCCAACGTCTTTTTTCCAAGCCTTGATGAGACCGTATTCACTTCTACCTTCCCATCCTGCACCGGCGCCTTTGTTGTATTTTTCAGTTCCTCATATCTCTGAATATGAGCTTTCTGCTTGGTGGATCTGGCTCTGGCTCCCCGCTTCATCCACTCCAGCTCAATACGCAGGATATTCTTATTTTTCTGATAGGTTGCCAGTTCCATATCTTCCCTGGCAGCCTTTGCCTCCAAAAATCCTTCAAAATTCGTCTGATAGTTATAAAGTTTACCTTTGTCAATCTCCACGATCCGGTTGCAGACCCGATCCAGAAAATACCGGTCGTGGGTCACCATCACCAATGCTCCTTTACGCCGGATCAGCGTCTGTTCCAGCCACAGGATCATATCGCTGTTCAGATGGTTGGTAGGCTCATCCAGCAGCAAAATATCGCAGGGTGCCATCAATGCTGCCGCCAGTGCCACTTTCTTTTTCTGTCCGCCGGACAGATGGTCGATCACTTCATTTTCATCCAGAAATCCCATCTGATTTAACATGGCCTTGCTGTCACCTGCAATGCTCCATTCATTATCCTCTGTCTTATTGGCAGTCACTACATAATCATAGATAGTCATGCCCTTTGGAAATTCAGGATTCTGTGGCAGATAACGCACATACACCTTGTTGCCGCGCACCACTTCTCCCTCATCCGGCTCCTCCACTCCTGCAAGAATCCGTAAGAGCGTGGATTTTCCGGTTCCATTGATACCAACGATTCCTACTTTATCTTTCTCTTCAATGCTGAAATCCGCCCCGGTAAACAGTTCTTTATCCGTATAATGTTTGGTCAGCTCCTTCGCTGTTAATAAATTCATGTTTGCTCCTTCTATCTTGTTTCATGTATAAAAAGAGCCGCCGCTTCTGGCGGCAGCTCCTGCTTATGCTTCAAAATCCTGCTCATGCAGCAGACGATAGCCTTCTTCGTCCACGCTCTTTCCGGTGATCTTTGCAAACAGCTTGCGGACACCACCTTTTTCCGAATGTTCGATGGCTGCGTCTACCATGTCTTTCACCTCTGCCACTGATACCCGGTGATCGTTCGTCTGACCATTTCCAATCCGGTCATAAAGTGCCAGCACGGCAAATTCATCATAAGAGAATCCCAGCTCTCTTGCATAAGATCTTGCAAATGCAATCAATTCATCATTCGTAAATACCGGAATATCTACCTTGTACTCAAACTTGGATGCCAGATTGGAATTCTTGTGAAACAGCCTCTGGATCTCTGCCTTCTGGTCTTCCAGTATGATCAGAAGACCTCCTGTATCACCCTCCATTGCCAGACTCAGTGCCATCATAGATGCATCAGACAAGCCTCCTGCTTTCTCAATGATCAGCGCTCCGCCTTTCAGTTTTCCAAGTGTCTCATAGATATCTCTGGTGTTCAGCTTCTTTCCGCTGATCTTGGCAAGTCTGCTGCTTTCTACACGCTGCAGCTTCTGTAATGCTTTTACAATATCAATGGCAAGCGTTGTCTTTCCATTGCCGCTTTCTCCGGTAACGACCACATTTCCGCAGGCAGAGTTTACTTTGGAAGCCCCAGCCTGTCCCTTAAACAAAGAGGCCAGCTGCTCACCAACTCCACGAACTGCCGTAAAATAAGCAAAGATCTTTGCCTGTTCTCTGGTCAGATGGCCTTCCTTGATGGTCATATCAGCAACTTCTCTCGCTAATGACTTTTCAAGCTCCTGAATCATATTCATGGAACCAGTCTCAGAAGTAATCTTTTCTTTGTTGCTATTCGCCGGCTTTGTCTTCGGTTCACTTTCTACCATCTCATGATCTGGCTTGGCTGCATAGACAATGTCTTCCGGCACTGACAGTTCCTGGATCGTCAGATCCTCTGCTTCATCCAGATCATCCAGCGCATCAATATCTTTTGGAAGATCGTCCTCAGTCACCACCGCATTGACCTGCTTCTGCTCTTCATCAAGATCTTTCAGAATCTGCTGTACATCCTCTGGAATATCATCAGATGTACCAGAAATCAGTTTTACAAGCTCTGCAGTTTCCTGACGGACTTTTTCCTTCCGTGCTTCCTCTTCCGGCTCCTTTGCTTTCAGAGCAGCCTCTGTCTCGCTCTTCTTATTGTCCCACTCCTGAAGGATCTTGTCGATCTCGATTCTTCCAGTGATCTGCTTAATGAGCTGCGGCTCTTCCGGTTCCAGTTCGATGTCCTCGACAACTGGTTCTGGCTTAAGCTCCTCAATAACCGGTTCTGGCTCCGGCTCGATCTCCTCAACAACCGGTTCTGGCTCGATCTCCTCGACAACTGGTTCTGGCTCGATGTCCTCGACAACTGGTTCTGGTTCGATGTCCTCGACAACCGGTTCTGGTTCCGGTTCTGGCTCCGGTTCCTCGATAACCGGTTCCGGATCGATCTCCTCCGGCATCAATTCTTCCATCTTTAATTCTTCTGGTTCCAACTCTTCCATCATCAATTCTTCCGGCTCCATGGATTCCTCCATCGGTTCCGGCTCAATAATCTCTTCTATAGCTGGAATATCCGGCACCGTCAGCTCTTCCGGCTCAATGGACTTCTCCACTGGTTCCGACTCAACGGACTCCTCCACCGGTTCCGGCTCAATCTCTTCTACTTCAGGAATCGGCAGTTCTTCTGTAGCTCCCAGCCCCAGATCTGGAACATCAATATCTCCCTCATCCTTCTGAAGCATCTCATCCAGGTTTGCTGCCAGTTCCGCCTGAAGATTGATAGTGCTGAATTTATCTGTATTTACACTTACTTCTCTCTCTTCGTAGTCATCTTCTCCCACGTTTACAGATGCGCCTGTCTGATAACGATGATCATATTTATCCTGCTGAACAGGAGTCAGCGGCTCATATTTCATCTTCAGCTCCATGGCCTTTGTCACATACTCGCCTTCGCTAAACCAGAGAATCAGCTCATCGCACTCACGGACACAGTCTTCCTGCATCCCGGCCTGGTCATAGAGAGATGCCAGCTCATAGGCCCATTTCTCCTGATATTCATGGGTCTTATATTCCTTCAGGGTCTTGATCTGATCGTCCAGACTGGATCCACGCTCCCGATAGATCTGATACTTCAAGATATATCGGCTCTGATCATGAGGTGCAGCCTTTACAAATTCCCGATAAAGTTTGATTGCTTCCTCAAAATTATGAGTTCTGGTAGCAATCTCCGTCATCTTATAAAGAAGCATTCTTCCCACCGGTGCGCGGTCATAAGCAATATTAAGAATCTCCATACAGTCCTCATACCGTTCAACGGCCTCGTAAAGATCCGCTACAATATAAAGCATATTCAGATTCTTGACCCGGCGCCAGTCAATGGTATCCGAAATCTTGACTGCTGTCTGATAATCTTTCTTTTTTACGAGTTTTTCTATTTGCTCCGCTTTCAGGCGATATTCATACTTATCCAATAAATTTCCCTCGTTTCCTTATACTTCCGGGATTCTGGAACATGCAACTGCCAGTGCTCCGTCTCCAATATGGCACGCAACACTTAAAGACAGCTCATTAACAATAATTTCCGGGTATCCTGGGAATTCTTTTTCCAGTTCCGCCTTGAATTCCAGTGCCATCGCTTCATTATTTGTGTGAGCAATGGCCAGCTTCATGGACGAACCTGCAAACCGGTTCTCCAGATCATTTCTTATGGCATCGATCATGGTTTTCTTTGCAGCACTCATGGTACGCACTTTAGAAAATGCATCCAGCTTCTCACCATGGATCTGCAGTACCGGTTTCAGACGCAGCATGGTTCCAAGAGCCGCTGCTGCCGGTGTGATACGTCCGCCTTTTTTCAGATATTTCAGCGTCGTTACCGTAACATAGATGCTGGACTCCAATGCTTCTTCTTCCAGTTTCTTGCAGATCTGCTCTGCATTCATGCCAGCTTCCGCAAATGCTTTTGCATCTTCTACAGAATAAAGCTGTGTCACAGAGATTCTCTGGTTGTTGACAACCTGTACTTTTCCATCGTAATCATCCGCCAGCATCTTAGCAGTCTGGCAGCTTCCGCTCAAACCGCTGGACATAGGGATGTGTACAATCTCATCATATTCTTTCAAAAGTTCATCCCACAATTTCATCACCGAATCCGGGGATGGCTGAGAAGTAGATACATCTGCATCTTCCTCAAGAAATTTATAAAACTCATCCGGAAACAGATCGATTCCATCCAGATATTCTTTTCCATTGATCAGAAATGGCATAGGAACTACATAAATTCCCATTTCCTTTGCCTGTGTCTGACTGATTCCACTATTACTGTCTGTCACTATCGCAATCTTACTCATACATGAACCTCTTTTATAATTTTTCCCAACAAAAATAGCAATGATAATGATTCCGGCTTCCCACGGGTACAAAATTCTGTGCTCCGCAATAACCACAGCGGATTCGTTCCATACCATTCGGAGTAACTGTCTCATAATCGCCACGGCCACCGACTCGATCCGGCTTTCCTTTGGAATATGCCGCCTCATAAGTACATGCCTGACTGGATGCTCTTGACCGGGTCTTCAAGGCTTCCTCTTCCCTCGTCAGCTTCTGTCTGCGCGGCTTATTCGGAACTGCAGTTGCCTTTCTTGGCTTGCTTATCGTCCTTGCCTGTCTTACTTCTCTTTGTACTTCTTCTCTCACCGCAGCAGTTGAAGGTGTTCTCTGGATCGGTCGTTCGGATGTTCTGTCTTCTTTTGTCTTTCTGACATTCTTTTTGCTCCAGACAGACAGTCCCCAGATCAGGATCATCGCTAAAAATATTTCCATCTTGTTTTCCTCCTGCGGTTCTATTTGTGCAAAACACACACTCTTCCTTATTATAGCAAAATCAAGCACAGAAAACAAGAATGGCAGAAACCTTTTTACAGGTTTCTGCCATTCAATTAAGCGCAGTAGATAGGGGAATCGAACCCCTGTTTCCGCCGTGAGAGGGCGGCGTCTTAA
>ERZ1035006.1849-NODE-1849-length-13026-cov-5.514224_pt1 | contig 13026 bp, 14 predicted proteins | sample MGYA00520694_ERZ1035006 | MGnify/ENA primary metagenome ERZ1035006 (study PRJEB33766, sample SAMN09781746) | gut metagenome | biome: gut microbiome | host: Homo sapiens | place: Madagascar | study: EMG produced TPA metagenomics assembly of the PRJNA485056 data...
TAGAAGCAGGATTTGTGCTTACAAATTTATACGAAGATACAAGTGGTTCAGGTATGCTGCATGAGTACAATGTACCAACTTATATAGCCACCAGATCCATTAAGTAAATTCCAGTTTATCGAACTAGCTCTCCCGGAAAACCTCTCCGGGAGAGCTGTTTTTCATCCCGCCGCTTCCAGCATATTTTCAATAAAGATGCCATAGCCCGCCGCAGGCTCATTGATCAGCACATGGGTCACCGCACCCACAAGTTTTCCGTCCTGCAAAATGGGACTGCCGGACATTCCCTGGACGATGCCGCCGGTGGCTTCCAGCAGCTCCGGGTCGGTGACACGCAGGAGAAAATTCCGGCCGTCGGTACGCTCCCGGGGATAGATCTTCAAAATTTCCACAGAATACTCCTGTACACGGTCTCCGGCAACGGTGGAGCGGATGGCTGCCTTTCCGGTATGCACGTCGGCATAGTCCGCCGCAGGCAGCGCATTTCCCTGCCAGCCTGTGTCGGTGACGCCAAAAACGCCCTGGGGGGTGTTGTCCGTCAGCCTGCCGCAGATTCCGTCGGCGCAGCCCTTGAGCACCCCGGGATCCCCGCATTTTCCTTTTTTTACCCCAACCACCTGAGCCCGGAAAGCCTCTCCCCCGGTCATGGCCAGCAGGCCGCCGCCGGTTTGGCTGACACCGTGGCCCAGCGTTCCAAACCGTCCCGTGGCAGGATCATACCAGGTGACGGTGCCGATGCCGGTGATCCCCTGTTTCAGATGGATCCCCAGCCGGGGGCCGTCGGCGGTGGACTGGGGAACCATGCAGACGGTGCGTTCTTTTCCGTTTCTGCGAACGCAAAGGGAAATTTCCCCGGTCTGCCGGGACAATGCCCTGCGCACATCCTGGGCGCAGGTAATGGGCATTCCGTCGATTTCACAGATCTGGTCTCCGATCTTTAGCCCCGCTTCCCTGGCCCCTGCCCCCAAGGCATCGTCAAACGCCGCCACGGTGACACTGCCGTTTTGCAGCTGCAAGCCCACCACCTGACCGCCGGGGATCAGATACGCCGCCGCCAAAGCTGGGGTGATTGTGATCCATAAAAAACATATCGCCAATGCAACGCGATAACACAGCCGTTTCATTTTCAGCCCTCCTTTTCGCTCTGCTCTTAATATGACCCTGCATCCGGAATGTAACCGCTGAAAAAGTCGAAAAATCAGGAAGGAACCGGAAAAAACGGCAAATTATCCCTTGCAATCTCAGGCGCTGCCCTGTATGATGGGGAGTATCCCAAAATCCGGGAGCACTGTTATGCAGGTATGCACCGTGTTTATACTATATAAATAAGGAGATCTTTGCAATGGAAGTTAATTACAAATTCATCGCCCAGCGGCTGGTGGCCCTGACAGACGGGGTGCCCTATGAAATTTCCAACCTGGCCAACGCCTCCGCTCTGCTGTGGCAGCACCTGCCGGATATCAACTGGGCAGGCTTTTACAAGCTGGAACAGGAGCTTCTGGTGCTGGGCCCCTTCCAGGGAAAGCCTGCCTGTGTCCGCATCGCCATGGGTAAGGGTGTCTGCGGTACCGCCGCCCAGCAGGACAAGTCCCAGCTGGTGTACAATGTCCACGATTTCCCGGGACATATTGCCTGTGACAGCGCCTCCAACGCCGAGGTGGTGATCCCCCTTCATGCTGGCGGAAAAATCTGGGGCGTTTTGGATATTGACAGCCCCACCGTGGGTCGGTTCACCCCGGCAGATCTGGCCGGTTTGGAGCAGGTAGCCCAGGTGATAGAAGGGTTTTTGCTGCCCTGACCGTAACCCTGAAATTTTTTATTGACAAAGCCTGGGGGCGGTGGTATATTACCTACAGACTTAGTAGGTTAATAGGTTAATCACATTTGGAGGTATTCCTATGCAAGTATATGCCGATAACGCAGCCACCACGGCCATGAGCCAGACGGCCATTGCCGCCATGCTGCCCTATTTTGATAAAATCTACGGCAACCCTTCCAGCCTGCACTCTGTGGGTCAGCGGGCCAAGGAAGCGCTGGACGGGGCCCGTGCCACCGTTGCTGCCTGTCTGGGCTGCGACCCCAAGGAGATCATCTTCACCTCCGGCGGCAGCGAGGCCGACAACCAGGCCATCATCTCCGCCGCCCGGTTCGGTGCCATGAAGGGCAAGAAGCACATCATCACCACTGCCTTTGAGCACCATGCCGTGCTGCACACCCTGAACAAGCTGGAAAAGGAAGGCTTCACCGTCACCTATCTGGATGTTCGCAACAACCACAATATCACCGCCCAGCAGGTCAAGGATGCCATTCGGGAGGACACCTGTCTGGTCACCACCATGTACGCCAACAACGAGATCGGCTCCATCCTGCCCATCCCGGAGATCGGCGCCATCTGCAAGCAGGCCGGTATCCCCTTCCACACCGATGCCGTCCAGGCTGTGGGTCATGTGCCCATCAACGTCAAAGAGCAGAACATTGATATGCTCAGCCTGTCCGCCCACAAGTTCCACGGCCCCAAGGGCGTGGGCGCACTGTATGTCCGCAAGGGCATTCCCCTGGTGAACATCATCGAGGGTGGCGCTCAGGAACGGGGCAAGCGGGGCGGCACGGAGAACATCCCCGGTATCTGCGGCATGGCCGCCGCCATGAAGGAGGCCTGCGACCGTATGGACGAGCAGATGCCCCGGGTGGCTGCCATGCGGGACAAGCTGATCGAGGGTCTGAGCAAGATCCCCCATAGCGCCCTGAACGGCGATCCGGTGCATCGTCTGCCCAACAATGTCAGCTTCTGCTTTGAAGGCATCGAAGGAGAAAGCCTGCTTCTGTATATGGATGCCATGGGGGTATGTGCCTCCTCCGGCTCTGCCTGTACCTCCGGCTCTCTGGATCCCAGCCATGTGCTGCTGGCCATCGGCCGGGTACACGATGTGGCCCACGGCTCCCTGCGGCTTTCCCTCAGCGATTACAACACCATGGAAGAAATGGATCACATTCTCAAGGTGGTCCCCCAGGTGGTGGAGCATCTGCGGAGCATGAGCCCTGTGTGGCGGGATCTGCAGAACGGCAAGAGACAGTATATCTTATAAGTTAGGAGATTTGCGATATGGCACTTTACAGTGAAAAGGTTATGGACCATCTGATGCACCCCCGGAATGTGGGTGTTCTGGAGGATGCCAACGGCATCGGCGAGGTCGGCAACGCCAAGTGCGGCGATATTATGAAAATCTATCTGAAGATCGAGGACGACATCATCAAGGATGTAAGCTTTGAGACCTTCGGCTGCGGCTCCGCCATTGCCTCCTCCTCCATGGCTACGGAAATGATCAAGGGCAAGCCCATCTCTGAGGCCATGGCCCTGACCAACAAGGCCGTCACCGAGGCTCTGGACGGTCTGCCCGCCCACAAGATCCACTGCTCCGTTCTGGCTGAGGAAGCCATTAAGAACGCCCTGCGGGATTACTACGATAAGAACAACATTCCCTACGACAAGAGCCAATTCCCCGACTGCGCCAGCTGCGGTCACTGCCACGAATAGCTTATGATCGTATCGACGAAGGGACGCTATGCCCTGCGGGTGATGGTGTGTCTGGCCTTGCAGGACAGCGAGGATTACATTCCTCTGAAGGAAATTGCAGGGACTGAGGACATCTCGCAAAAGTATCTGGAATCCATTATGGCAACCCTTTCCAAGGCAGGGTTTGTAGATGCCCTCCACGGCAAGGGCGGCGGCTACCGCCTGAACCGCCGGCCGGAGGAATACACCATCGGCAGCATTTTGCAGCTGATGGAAGGCAGTCTGGATGCCGTCTCCTGCACCGCCCAGGGTGCCGCCGCCTGTTCCCGGGCAGAGTGCTGTCAGGCCAGGCCCATGTGGAACCGGCTGGACAAGATGATCCACGACTTCTTTGAAGGGATCACCCTGGCAGACCTTCTGAAGGACAGCAAAAACGAGACAGAATAACAAAGGGTGTGCTGCATCTGCGGCACACCCTTTGTGTTATAGGACTTCATACGATTATACTATACAGTGCTACATCTGGAAGATGTTTCCCAAGACAACGCCATCGCTGCTCTGGCGGGGCTTCAGGGCATCGTAGGCCTGGGCGTAGACCACTTCCACGCGGCTGCGCAGGAAGTACCAGGTAACAAACTGGAGGACAAGGTACGCACCCATGAACAGGAAGTAGCCTGCATCCTTGGGAAGGGACAAGGAAATTCCCAAAGCTGCCAGAATCTCCTGGCCGTAGCACACCAGCATCGTCAGCAGGCTGATGACATACCACCACCAGAAGCTCAGATCCAGCCGAAACAGCCGCATCCGGCTGCCCTTGGTCATTTTCCGGCTCTCGCCAATGGCATAGAGAGCGCCCATGCCCGGCTGGTCGATGATGACATAATCCGTCATCCGCATGGAATAATACAGCATCGCCGCCAGAGGCAGAAACAGCACTGCCGTCAGCACAAACATGGGGATCATGGCCTTGACGATCTGCATCATCAGCGCCTCGTCCGCCAGCACCGCCAGAACGGCATTGGCATCGGACAGGTAGGGCATCAGCAGTGTCTGGGCTTTCTGAGAAAGCGGGGTGAACAGATAAATCTGCATCGCCACCCAGAAGGCCACAAAGCCCGCCCCAGAGTACATCAGACTTTGCAGGATCCGGCACCGAAACAGCACCCAGAACCGGCTGAAGCCCAGCTTCAAGGTCTGCTGGGAAACATACTGCTCCCGGGAGACCCGCAGCATGGCTGCCAGATACCCAAGCTCCAGGCACATTACGATCATGCTCACCACCATGGGAAGCACGGACTGCACCGTGCTCAGCACCGACCGCAGACCCATATTGCTCAGGCCGCCGGTCTGGGAAATTTTCAGGCCCAGTCCGTAGGTCACAACTGCCGACAGGGCCATCAGTCCCGCCGTGGCACCGGCAAAGGCAGCCGTCACCCGGCCTGCATTTTCCGATGCACGCAGCCGTTCCGCCGCCCGGGATTTCATCAGCTTAAAACTGGGGATCGTCATGGGGATACCTCCAAAAACATAAAAACATTTTGTGTATTATTACAGTTATATACCAAATACCCGAAAATAGCAAATGAATTTTTTATGACAGTGGAAAAACGGGGCAAACTGTGCTATAGTGGGGTAAATTAGGATTACCCGGAGGGATCGCCATGACATTGGGGCAAAAGCTTCTGGCTGCACGGCTGGAGGCGAAACTTACCCAGCGGGAGCTGTGCGATGGGATCATCACCCGCAATATGCTCTCCCAAATTGAACACAATACCGCCCATCCCTCCATGGAGACCCTGCGCCGTCTGGCCGGACGGCTGGGAAAGCCGGTGAGCTTTTTTCTGGACGAGGATGCCGCCGTTTCTGCCAATCAGGACTGCATCCAAAAGGCAAGGCAGGCCCTGAACGCCGAATACTATGCCGCCGCCCGGGAACATCTGGCGGTCTTTCGGCAGCCGGATCCCATGCTGGAGTGGGAGCGGCAATACCTTTCCTTTGCCGCCGCCCTGGGGGCCGCCCGGCAGGCATTGGCGCAGGGGCAGGAGCCCTTCGCCCGGCAGCTGCTGACTGAGGCTGTCTGCCCCATTGCGCAGCTGGAACGGCAGCGGCTTCTGCTGCTGGGCAGAACCCAGGGGGCAGATCTGTGCCAAATCGCCGCCCAGCTTCCTTCCCTGGATGAAGAACTGCTTCTCCGGGCTCAGGCCGCTCTGCATGATGGGAATCGGGAGCGGGCCGCCTCCCTGCTGGCCGCCGCCGAGGATCAGAAGCACCCCCGGTGGAATCTGCTGCAAGGGCAGCTCCTGTACGAAAAGCGGTGCTATGACCGGGCCGTCCCCTGCCTTACCCTTGCTCAGACCCAATACCCGGAGCTGTGCCTGCCCATGCTGGAGATCTGCTACCGGGAACTGGGAGACTTCCAGAATGCCTATCTGTGTGCCTGCCGTCAGCGTAACGGATGACCGTCGGCAAAAATGTTAATTTTTTCTTAATAAATCCGCCGCTTTTTTCTTAAAGCAGCCTCTGTTATAATAGAAACAGAAAATGAAAGAAAGGGAGTGCCGCACCAATGTACAATGTTCTGATTTGTGACGATCAGCCGGATATCGTGAATGCCCTGAAAATCTACCTGGCCCCGGAGGGCTACAATCTCTTGGAAGCCTTCACCGGCAAGGAAGCTCTGGAAGTCGTTCAGAATCACGACATTCACCTGATCCTGCTGGATATTATGATGCCTGTGATGGACGGCATCACCGCCACCGCCCGGATCCGGGAGATTTCCAACGCCCCCATTATTCTGCTCACCGCCAAGTCCGAGACCGAGGACAAGGTGCTGGGTCTGAATGTGGGTGCCGACGACTATATCACCAAGCCCTTTGTCCCGGTGGAGGTGCTGGCTCGGGTGCGTTCCCAGCTGCGCCGCTATGCCCGGCTGGGCAGCCGGGAACCGGAAGCCGGAACCGAGACCATCACCCTGGGAGGCATCACCCTGGATGACCGCACCAAAACCGTTCAGGTGGATGGAGAGACGGTGGCGCTGACCCCTACGGAGTATGCCATTTTGCATCTGCTCATCGCCAACCCCGGCAAGGTCTTTTCCACCAAGGTTCTATATGAATCCGTATGGCGGGAGGCTGCTCTGGGCAGCGAAGGTGCCGTTGCCGTCCATATCCGCCACCTGCGGGAGAAAATTGAGATCAACCCGTCCGAGCCCCGGTATTTGAAAGTGGTCTGGGGTCAGGGGTATAAAATGGAGGGGGGGCGATAATTTATGAAATACAGCATTCCCTTAAAATTCATCGCCCTGATCCTCTGCGCCGCCAGCCTGCTGGGTATGGCCTTCTGCGGGGCTTCCCTGTTTGCCCTGGCAGAAAGCGGCGTATACCCAAAGGGCTATGAGGCCGCCACCCAGGAGTATTTCCAGAACCGGGCCGTTCCCTTTGCCCAGTGGGTCAGTCAGGCTTACGCCTCCAAAGCTCTGGGAGATGCCGATGAATCCCAGATCCGAAATTACTTCCACACCTATTCCTGGTTTGACGAAAGCCGCCTGAACTATGTGATCCGGGACAAGGACGGAAAAACCCTCCATGAATGGCAGAGCATTGACAGCGAGGAGGTGGCTTACACCTTCACCATTCCCACCAATGTCCGCTACCTCAACGTCACCAATCTGATGACCACCGATGAATACTGGGCCATCAATGCCGAGCCCTCCTCCCCCACCTCCAACGCCCAGGTGGTCACCAGCCCCATGCAGTCCGGGATCTCCGTGGGAAAGCTCCTGCTGGATTACCTGGACGGCACCCAGCGGCTGTATACCTTTGACAGCCGTCCCGGCTTCCTGTTTGTCCAAGACGGGCAGACCTTGATCTTCAAAACCACTGCCCTGAACGCCGAGCAGCTGGGTGACTACTGGTACATCAATCACATTCTGATCACCGATACCAAGAGCAATGTGGTATATGAGGCCTTCGGTCAGGGCAACTTCGACACCGTCACCGGCTATTCCGTTGCCGGAAATGTGCTGGAAATGTACCTGCCTGCGGGAGAAGCCCCTGCATTCCCTGAGGAAACCCAGGCTCCTGCCATGGAAACCACCGTCATGGATGCCATTCCCTCCCAGGGCAGCACCGTGGCCCAGATCGACATGACCTACGCCAATGCCCGGGGAGAGGAACAGGGTACAGATTCTGTCAGCGCCGTGCTTCTGGGAACCATTTTCCACGATGACGACGGCACCGTGCAGTTCCAGTCCCTGAACCCCATGAATTTTGAATGCCCCCAGGGCAGCATTCTCACCCGGATCTCCTTCCTGGATGCTTCGGAAGCCGTTCTGTATGAGGCCTCCAACCCCATGGGTGTGGGCGCACTGAGCAATGACGACCGGGGCTATCTGATTTTCCGCGCCGCCGGGGATACGGAGCCTGCCCTGACCGATATGGGCACCGATACCCTCCCCCCCGCCGGACAGGCTGCAATGAAAACCGCCCCTACAGAGACTGCATCGACAGAAACCACCGTGACCGTTCCCATGGAGACCCTGATCCCCGCTGTTGCGGAGACTGCCCCGGCAGAGGCCGTCTCCGAGGAAGCTATGCCTGAGGAAACAGCCGCCGGTCTTCCCGCAGAAGAGGAAGATGCCGCCGGTCTGGATCAGGACTCCGCTCCCCTGGAAGCCGCCATGGTGCGCAGTGAGCCTCAGTACCTTCTGTATTATGACAGTCAAACCGACACCAACATGGTGGCAGAATACACCCTGAACACCGCCCCGGAGTACACTGTGGAGATCTCCTTTGCCGCCGATGCGGCGGAAAGCTCCTGGGTATGGGGTCTTCTGCGGATCATTGACGGTATCCGGCGGTTCCTGGTACCGGTGCTGGGCGCCTGCGCTGTGGTGTGTGCCGTCAGCACCGTATACCTGTGCTGTGCCGCCGGTCGAAAGAAGGGCACCCAGGAGGTCTGTGCTGCCGGACTGAACCGGCTGCCTCTGGATCTGTACTTCCTGTGCGCCGGAAGCATCGTTGCCGGAATGGTAGCCCTGGCCGCAGCCGGTCTACAGCACATGACCGGCGAAACCATGGCAATGGGGATCCACGCCATTCTGGTTCTGGGCTTTATTGCCTGTCTGGTGATCGTTGGCTTCTGCTACGCCTTTGTGGCCCAGGCCAAGACCCCCGGGGGCTTCTGGTACCGCCGCACCTGCTGCGGCTGGATCCTGCGCCAGATGCAGACCCTGCTGAACCGCTCGGTAGGTGCGCTGCTGTGGCTCCTGCGCTGGCTGCGAAACGGCTTCTTCCCCTTTGCCGTCACCCTTCTGAAAGCCCTTTGGGCAAGAGGCAAGGCGGTTTCCCTGTGGGCAGTGACTCAGGTGAAGCGGTGCTTCCGCCGGTTCCTGGGGCTGCTGTCCCGGCTCTTCTCCATGCTGCCGGTGACCTGGCAGTTCCTGTCCGCCGGTTTTATTCTGGTTTTCCTGATGTATGTGATGCTACGAACCTATCGGATCGGCTACATTCTGCTGGCCTTCTGCATCTTCTTCGGCGTGATTCTCTACGCCGCCAGTGCCTTTGCCATTCTGCTGGAAAGCGCCCGGCGGATGCGCAGCGGCAATCTGGACAGCAAGGTGGATGACCGGATGCTGATTGGCGGCTTCAAGGACTTTGCCAATGAGCTCAACGGTCTGGCCGATGTGGCGGTGATTGCCGCCCAGAAGCAGCTGAAATCCGAGCGGATGAAAACAGAGCTGATCACCAATGTGTCCCACGATATCAAGACCCCCCTGACCTCCATCATCAACTATGTGGATCTGCTGGAAAAGCCCCACAACGAGCAGCAGCAGGCCCAGTACCTGGAGGTGCTGAGCCGCCAGTCCCAAAGGCTGAAAAAGCTCATTGAGGATCTGATGGAAATGAGCAAGGCCAGCACCGGCAACATCCCCGTGGACATCACCCGGATGGATGCCGCCGAGGCCGTGAACCAGGCTCTGGGAGAATTCTCCGACAAGCTGGAACGGGCTCAGCTGACCCCGGTATTCCGTCAGCCTCCGGAGCCTGTGGAAATGATGGCAGACGGCAGACTGGTCTGGCGGGTCATGAGCAACCTTTTGGGCAACGCCGTCAAATACGCCCTGCCCGGCACCCGGATCTATCTGGATCTGCTGGAAGTGGAGGGCAAGGTGTTCATCTCCATTAAGAACATCTCCCGGGAGGAGCTGAATGTCAACGCCGATGAGCTGGTGGAGCGATTCGTCCGGGGAGACGCTTCCCGCAACACCGAGGGCAGCGGCCTGGGTCTGAACATCGCCAAGAGCCTGATGGAGCTGCAAAAGGGTCAGCTTCAGATCCTGGTGGACGGCGACCTGTTCAAGACCACCCTGATTTTCCCGGGTGTATCAAATCGTTCATAATTTGTACCAATTTTGTTTTCAATTCTGTTATTTCCCGTTCAAAAGCCCCAGATACAATATCATCAAGAAAGGCGGCGGAAGCCGTGAGCCGCAACCTTTCGATTTGTAGATCCTCTTTTCTACCTCTCTTCTTTCCAATACCTATGAAAAAACCGCCGTCCGAAAGGACAGCGGTTTTTTCGTGTTATAAGGTCACATCCATCCGGGATTCCAGGTGAAGGGGGTTTTCTGTGATGGGGTGGGTCAGATCCAGGCTGTGGGCACACAGCTGCTGGCTGGCAAGACCCAGCCGGGCAGAGAGGGACTGGGATTCTTCCGAGCCATACTGGGGATCCCCCAGGATAGGAAAGCCCATGTAGGCGCAGTGGACCCGGAGCTGGTGGGTTCTGCCGGTGATGGGGCGCAGGGCCAGGCGGCTGATCCCCTGGTGCCGTTCCAGCACCCGGTATTCCGTCACCGAGGGCTTTCCCTCCGGGCCGACAAACCGCAGAAGGCTAGGCAGAGGGCGGCGGTCGATGGGAGCGTCAATGATCCCGCTATCTGCCGCCGGGCCGCCATAGACCAAGGCGTGATAGGTTTTCTGCACCTGGGATGCCTGGAGCAGAGCGTGGACATGGGTGTTCTTTCCCAGAAGGACAATGCCGAAGGTGTCCCGATCCAGCCGGGTCATGGGATGAAAGGCGCACTTCTGCCACGTCCGCCGGTAGTAGCCCAGGACGAAATTGGCCAGGGTTCCTTCATTTCTTGCCCGGGAGGGGTGGATCAGCATCCCGGCAGGCTTATCCACCGCCAGAAGGTAGTCATCCTCATAGAGAATATCCAGGGGGCCATCCTGGGCCGGATAGTCGGCTTCCTCCGCTTCCAGCCGGACACGGATCACATCCCCCGGCTGCACCGGGTAATTGGTGCGCTGGGGAATGCCGTTGACCTGCAAGGCGTCTCCCCATTTCAGCTTGTTCATCAGTCCTGCGGACATTTTCAGCTCCCCCAGCAAAAAGGAGGACAGCCGTCCTGCCCGGGCGGCGGTGTGTTCCAGATCCATGGTGTTTCCCCCAGCGTAAAAAAAGAGTGTGCCGAATATCAGCACACTCTTTCAAAATTCTTACAGAGAAGCCTTAGCCTTCTCCACGATGGTTGCGAAAGCAGCTGCATCGTTGATAGCCATTTCGGACAGGCTCTTGCGGTTCAGCTCGATGCCAGCCTTCTTGACGCCGTTCATGAACTTGGAGTAGTTCAGACCGTAGGGAGCGACAGCAGCGCTGATACGGGTGATCCACAGGCGGCGGTAATCACGCTTCTTCTGCTTGCGGCCGACGAAAGCGTAGTTGCCGGACTTCATGACCTGCTGCTTGGCCATCTTGAAGTGCTTGGACTTGGAACCCCAGTAGCCCTTGGCCAGCTTCAGGGTTGCGTTTCTTCTCTTGCGCGTCATCATTGCGCCTTTAACTCTTGCCATTTTTCAGTATCCTCCTTCTGCCTTACTTGTAGGGAATCATTTCCTTGATGGCGCTGACGTTGGTCTGGTCAGCGTAAGCGGTAGCACGCAGATGGCGGGTACGCTTGGTGGTCTTCTTGGTCAGGATGTGGCTCTTGAAAGCGTGTGCTCTCTTAACCTTACCGTTGGCGGTCAGGTTGAATCTCTTCTTTGCACCGCTATGGGTCTTCAGCTTGGGCATAGGTAGGTTCTCCTTCCAGTTATCTTTTATAAAATACTTACTTGTTATTCTTGGGGGTCAGGAACATCGCCATAAAGCGGCCTTCCAGCTTGGGATTCTTTTCCATGGCGGCGATCTCAGAGCAAGCCTCGGCAAAGTCCATCAGCAGCTTCTCACCCAGGTTGGTGTGTGCCATTTCGCGGCCGCGGAAGCGGACACTGACCTTCACACGGTTGCCGTCTGCCAGGAACTTCTGGGCGGCCTTGACCTTGGTATTGAAGTCATTGGTATCAATGCTGGGGCTCATGCGGATCTCCTTGATCTCCACGACCCGCTGGTTTTTTCTGGCGTCCTTTTCCCGCTTCTTCTGGTCATAGCAGAACTTGGAATAGTCCATGATCTTGCAGACCGGAGGAACGGCGTTGGGCGAGATCTTCACCAGATCCATACCCTGCTCCTCTGCCATGGCGTTGGCCTGTGCAGCGGACACAATGCCCAGCTGGGCACCGTCGGCACCGATCAGACGGATCTCCTTATCGCGGATTTCCTCATTGAGCTGATGATCTAACTTTGCGATGGTAAGCACCTCCAAATTAACAACAAAAAAGCGGATGCCAAGCATCCGCACATACCCGCACCGACCCCAAAGGGACGATGGAATATTGACCGTTTTGCCATTGCTTACGGTGAGGCGGATGTTCAGCCTTCTTTATTACCCCGGTATTTTACCACGGGATACCGGGATTGTCAAGCCCTTTTTTCAGATTTTTGGGCCTTCCAGCGGTTTTAGCGGTCTTTGATCATTTGATAGTAGTCAAGGCCCTCGTAGCCCAGTCTGCGGTACAGGGCGATGGCCCGTTCATTGGCAGGGGTAACTTCCAGACGGTAGCGCTTGGCGTTGGGGTAGTTCTCCTCCACCCAGGAAAATACCCGGGTGCCGTAGCCCTTGCCTCTGGCCTGGGGACGGAAGAACAGTTCCTCCAGCCAGATGGTCTGGCCGCCGGCCTCGTTGCTCCAAGTGATGGACATATTGAAATATCCCACCACCCCAGTCTCATCCTCCAGCATCAGGATCCGGGTGTACTGCCGGCTGCGCAGGCACTCGCGCAAGGTTGCTTCAAAATTCTGTGTAGGCACGGTATGGTCGCAGGCAGGGCCGCTGTAAAACTCCGTTTCCATCTGAAACAGGACTTCCCGATCCGCTTCCCGGGCATCTCGAATGGTAAACATGAAAACCTCCAAAAATTTGTTCTGTCTGCCATTATAGCGCATTTTTCCCATTTTGTCCAGTCCAATGGCACTTTTGGCAGAAGAATCTGATGCAGCACCGCATAATTCGGCAAGAGACAGCAGTGAGAGATTTTGTCCCAAGATAAAGTTTGGAAAACGCAGGAATACTGGATGTACCCGCAAGGGGTATGCCGCATCCGTAAGCCAGCTTACGCTGGCAACGGCTG
>ERZ1035006.1850-NODE-1850-length-13026-cov-4.657544_pt1 | contig 13026 bp, 10 predicted proteins | sample MGYA00520694_ERZ1035006 | MGnify/ENA primary metagenome ERZ1035006 (study PRJEB33766, sample SAMN09781746) | gut metagenome | biome: gut microbiome | host: Homo sapiens | place: Madagascar | study: EMG produced TPA metagenomics assembly of the PRJNA485056 data...
GGGTTTAAGTTGGTTTAGGTATATGCTATTTTTCATTTTGCTTTTAATGAAAAAGCATATCAGCATTATAAGAATAATGGTAATCAACCGATGGGTAATTACGACTTGTTAGACGATATTTCTTCTCGTCCTGATTCATATATACCTTTTCGACATGCTTTATATCTAATTTTATTTGGCAAGGAGGAAGAGCCGATTAGACCGTATTTTGAGTTTTTGGCCTCGCGGTACAATTTGGAATACCGAAGAAAATATTTAATAGATGCGTTTTTCGCTTTGGATAATCTAATGGGGAAGTGACTGCCAAGAAACTAATAAAGATCTTTCAATTCGCAGAGTTTTAGAGCCAATGATGGTATTTTTAGGATTGCTCAAAATATTTTTAGTGTATTGAGAATGTCGATTGACAGAGGTGCATTAATAAAAAATCCAACTTAGCCTGTTGATCTGATGACTTAGTGAACTTTTTGATGCCCGAACGAACACTTTCCCCACTGCCGTTAGGCATGTCCGATTTTGAGTCCATGCGCGCTCAAGGCACCGTCTACGTCGATAAAACTGATCTCGCGGTGCAACTTGCCGCACCTGTCGCCAAGAAAGTGTTTTTAACGCGTCCGCGACGCTTCGGGAAGTCTTTGCTGGTATCGACCTTCGAGTCCATCTTCAAACACGGAACACGAGACTTTAAAGGACTCGCAGCCGAGAAGCTTTGGCGCGACACTACCTATACGGTCATACGGTTGGATTTTTCCGAAGCGGCCATGTTTTCGAGCATCGATGAATTTCGGCAACGATTGCTTGAAGTGTGCCTTAACGGTTTTATGCCATGCGGCTTCGTTTATCGCCCAGACGCGACTGTCGATCGGCTCTCGCAATGGGGCGCATGGCTCAAGGCGCAGGATGCGCAATCGCTCGTGGTCTTAATCGACGAGTACGACGCACCTTTGACCTCGCATTTGGGACAAGCGATATTGCCTGAAATTGCAGGCGAGCTTTCCAAGTTTTATGAAGTCCTAAGTCAGTCGCAAGATCGACTTCGGTTTCTCTTCGTGACGGGTATCGTCAAGTTTCACGAACTGTCGCTTTTTACCAAGTTCGATGACTTGGAGGATGTTTCCTTTGATCCGATCTACGGTACCTTGACGGGATTTGCCGAGGAAGAGTTACAACAATTTTTCGGTCTTCACTTGGACAGCGCTCTCGAACCGATGCATCTCCCCGACCGTTCGACTTTGATCGATCGACTGCGTCGCATGTACGGCGGTTTTTGTTTTGACAGTTCCGCTCAAACACAGGTGTACGCGCCGTGGTCGATTCTCAACTTTTTAACCAAGCCTCAAGAAGGGCTTCTGCCATATTGGTTTGAAAGCGGAGGCTTATCCACGGTCAAGCATATCTTGGTTGCCGATGCGGCTTTTGATCCCGAGTCGCCTTGCGTGACCTTGCCGCTTTCACGCTTGCGACAAGGCCAGTCCACACAATCTATCGACACGGTGCTTTTGTTGACCCAGACGGGGTACTTCACCATCCAGCAAGCACAGGGAGATGGGCAAGTTAAGGTGGGCTATCCCAATCATGAAGTCGCCATTTCCGTGGAGCGAGTTCTCATGTACGAACATTCCCTTTACTTGAATAAGAAAGGAGGTCTGTCGTGATGCAATCATCGAATCTTCCGAAACTGTCCTTTGGAAGCTCCACCTTTGCCACGCTGAGGTTTTGTAACGAGCTCTACGTTGACAAAACCGAGCTGATTTTTCGTTTGGCTCGCCTCGATAGAAAAGCGCTTTTCGTGCGCCCGCGTCGCTTTGGAAAATCGTTGTTGGTCTCAACGTTGAAAACTCTTTTTAAGCACGGCTTACGAGACTTCACGGGGCTCGCTATCGAAAAGCTGTGGACGGACACGACCTACGACGTCGTGCATCTCGATTTTTCAGAAGTCAAAGAGTTTTCAGATGCTCAAGCCTTTGCACGCAAGTTTTCCGAACATATTGTGCTGAATTTCAAGGATGCAGGATTTCAATACTCGAGCATCGCCAATGCTGTTTGCGATCTTACTTGGGGGCTGAAAACGCGCCCTGCCAAATCGCTCGTGGTACTGGTCGACGAGTGGGACGCTCCGTTAACGGCAACGATGGATCGTCCGGAATTGCACAAAGAAATTTGTGGCATCATGCGAGACTTCTTTGAAGCCTTGAACACTGCCGACAAGGCTTTGCGTTTTTTGTTTGTGACCGGCATCACGACTTGCGACAGCAAAGCCGTTTTAAGCGCCGTTGAAAATCTCACCGACATCTCTCAAGATCCCGAGTTCGCGCACCTCGTCGGTTTTACCAAAGAGGAAATTGCCGATACGTTCGCGCAGCATATCGAAAGCACTGGCGCAATCTTGGGATTGACCGAACAAGAAGTCATTGCCAACTTGATGCGCTATTACGGCGGCTATCGGTTCTCGCCGACACAATTGCAAGAAGTCGCTTGTCCTTGGGCTGTCCTTTATTTCTTCACGGTGCCGCAAGCGGGTTTTGAGAACTATTGGTTTGGAACCGCAGGCAACGAGGCTCTCCAATCGATTTTAGAAAGTGCAGGGCTCGATGCGCCCGAGTCTTTTGCGCCAAGCCTCACAGGGGCCTCTATCACCAATGCCGAGCCAACCGACGCCCGTCAACGCCTTTTGTTTGAAGCCGGGTATTTGACCATACGTTCTCGCACTTCGGCGGGCAAAGTCGTCTTGGGCTATCCCAATCAAGAAGTTGAGATGTCGATGGCCAGACTCTATGGTTCGGAGCTTTTAGGGGGGAGACGATGGTATATGGAGGGCGTGCCGTTTGTGGCCGAATGTTTGGCACAGGGCGACGCGACAAATGTCATCCAACAATTTAACGGCGCCTTTGCCATGATGGACGCTGAACATTTTCCTGCCACGAATGCAACAACGGTGCTCAAGTACTTGCAGGTGCTCTTAATGGGGATGGCGCTCTTACCCGATGTTGCAGTGCGTCAGACGCCCGAAGGTCATTTCTTGGATGTCAATGTCGGCACCGTCCGTTGGGTTTTCGAGGTTCGAATGCTTGAAAACGAAGTCGATGCCGACAGCCTGCTTTCAGCGGTCGACGACGCAAACGATCACAGGGACAACCCGATACGAGTGGCGATGGTATTTGACTCCCACCGACGTCAGTTCGAGAGCAGATAGGCGAGAGATATTCTTACAGGTGTAGGTTACTGGTCAATGTTAGGCGCCATCTTCCCGACACGATAACGAATATCGGCACGCGGCCTAAAGGCCTTCAATTCCACACCGTCCAAGTGCGTCAACTGCGGATGTACCGTTCCCCTGTCCTGACGCGAGATATAAAAGCGACAGGCTTCAGAGGGGCTGATGGTCAAAATGTCTCCCGAGTGCCAAGAAATGGCGGTGCGTTCAGCTAAATTCAATCCAAACGTGCGCACGCAGTCCACATTCGGTACAAAGCCGTTATGCATCAAGGTGGAGTGCATTTCGGAGGCAATGTAGCGGTAGGTGCGGTTGCTGTCAATCGCAGGCTGAAAAAGCGCCAACGCAGTAATCCAAAGCACCGTCATGCCGCTTGCAGACAACCAGGGGCCGTTCCAAAACACGGTCGGATGCTTTTTGAGGCGCTGAACGCAAAGCGTCAACCAGAACGACAAAACCATCAAAGCAACAATGACGCCCAACCAATCGGATTGGCTAGCAGATTCGTTTGCGACCAGTCGCAATACGGAGTAGTGCATCTTGGGCGGCCATTCCAGTGTGAAGGCCAACCAATAAATCCACATGCCTGCTAGAGCCAGCGTAAAGACGGCCACGCAGAAGCACTCCAACATGCTCTTGCCGTTACGTTTGGAACTCATCAAACCGAAAGCGGCCAAGGTACAAATCGGGGTAATGGCAATGGGTAACAGCGTTTCGGCATCGATGTTGTTGCTAATCAAAACACCCAAGAGGCAGGTGAGCACAAAGGATAGGGGCATCGCGATTTGCGTTACCGACAAGTCCTTGCGCCAACGCCAAATCGCCAAAGCGGCAAAGGGCCACGCCGGGCACAAGTACCACACGAAATGCTTGATAAACCAGGTGGCGTCTTGTCCGTTTATGAAGCCAAACGCTCTCAATTGGGCTTGTGCCCAAAGGTTAAAGTAGTCGCCTGCAACTTCGCTTGCCACCAAATAGGCGGTGGCAGGCCACAGGCTCAAAGTGATCAGTGCCGTGAAAAGCGTGGTCAAAAGCTTACGATTCAGTCTCCCAACGCCGTGCACAAAGATGTGAGAAACCAAGCATCCGGCCAACACGGTCATGCCCACCAGGAGGGAGGAGGTGAGCATCAAAAGACCGCAAGCAAAGCCCGACAAAGCACTTGCCCAATAAGGACGCGTCAAGCCCCAAGCACAACCGAAAAACGCTAGGCTCGATAGCGCAAGTTCAGCCGTCGTAATGGTGGGTTCATGGAGAATCACCACGAGGCCGAATAAAGACACCACAAAAAGCGTGGCGCTGTCGGCCACCAAACGGCCGTAGTCTCGATACTGTGCTTCACGACCAAAGACCAACGCCACGGGCTGAGCTTCTTTGCGGCGGGCCAAAAACCACGTTCCGTACCAAATGCTTGCGGTCGTCATCGCAAACCAAAGAAGCGCCGTGATACGCATGCCGAAAAGCGGAGAGAAAACACCCGAAGTCAGTTTTGCAAAAAACGCACCCACCCAAATTGCCAAGGGGCCGTGGGAGACGATCACTTCGCCCGAAGCCCAAGGAAAGAGCCAGCCCACCGTGTCGGTGGTGATCATGCCGAGCACTTCGCCCAAGGTGCGCGCTTCTTCCGACGACCAAAGGTCGCGACCGAAGAGGCCGGAAAGGGCAAAGACGACGAGTACGGCCAAAAGCAAAAAGCGCGGCAACTTGTGTGCAGCTTCCGAAGAGACGCGTACCGGAGAGGGGTTGAGATCGAGCATGTGGCGCAAGAAGTATTCAATTAACGACTAATTTGTCGATTTTAGTCGCTTTTTCAATTGTTTTAGCTTAAAGGTAAAGAAAAAAGGCAGCTGTCGTCGCAAAACTCTTTCTTTGCGTAGATAGCTGCCTTTCGTACCAAGACGCGACAAACGTCGGTCTTGGTCCCGATAACCGAGAGCCGATTAGGCCTTCTTGGTCACGTGAGCGTACTTGGCGCGGAACTTTTCAACGCGGCCGGCTTCAACGATACGGGTCTGAGCGCCGGTGTAGAAGGGGTGGCTTTCAGAAGAGGTATCGAGCTTGAAGAGCGGATAGGTCACACCGTCGATTTCAACCGTTTCCTTGGTCTGAACGGAAGAAGAGATGATGAACGTCTTGTTGATGGAGAGGTCCACGAAAGCAACGGGACGGTATTCGGGATGAATGTCTTTTTTCATTTTTAAAGGATTCCGAGAAAACTGGGTTTTTGTCGGTCGCCCTGCCTGCCTTACGAAACCGCCCTTATATAAAAGGGTCTTACGCCAGGTATGCACACCACGTGCCGAACGGAAAGGCGTGATTATCCCCGATTTTTGCTTAAAAATCAAGTCTGTAGGCAATTTCCGACGCGGAGATTGTTTCAATCAAAGAGTGTTGTGGCATTGAGTGCTCGTCTGGAAAAAATTATGGGGATAACGTTACCGTCATAACGTTATGGGAATAACTGTACAGCGATAATCCTATGACCATAACTTTTTTGATGGAACCACGAATATCAAATGAGAATGAAACTCATTTAGAAATTCTTTATCGCGGTTGAGATGACGAAAAAAGAAAACTAAAAATCGTTGAAGGCTATTGAAAATAAAGGGAAAAATAAGAGTTTGGTTCCAAAGAGGCGAAAAAGGTGCTTTGACACGCAAAAATCCTGCTGTATACAATGGCGGACAAATGTTTGATGTATCTAAACCTGAGAATGATTCACAAACTCATTCGTGTTTAGAAACGCATCCACTCGATTGACAAACGCGCCAAGCCTAGGTTGGTGCCAATTTAAGCTCATCATGACAAATACAAAAGACGCGCAACGCCCCGCTCCCACCACGTTTGAGTCGGGTGCCAAAGCGATGGGAGAGGCCATTCGCACAGGCGACATCTCCGCTTACTTTGCCAACGGCAAGGATCCTTTGCACGCCGCATTTGCGGCCAAAGCCGTGATTCACTCCGGTCCTGCAGGCATGCCCCTCATGGGGCCAGAAGCCGAAAAGAAGCTCGAATCTCTTTGGGAAGAAAAGAGAAGCGGCAAGGCCTTGGCTTATTTTCATGTACCGTTTTGCGAAACCCGTTGTCTGTACTGCATGTTCTATCAAAACCCGTTGAAAGAAGATGCCAGTCACGCTTTTGCCCAACGATTGATCAAAGAAATCCAACTTTGGAGTGACAAACAAGCTCAGAAGTCGGGTTTGGTGCACGCCGTCTATTTCGGCGGTGGTACGCCGACCGCCTTGGCGCCGCAGGACATGAAGGATGTCTTGAAGGCTGTCAAGACTTATTTGCCTTTGGCCAACGACTGCGAAATCACGCTTGAAGGTCGTATTCATAACTTTGGCGACGCAAAGATGGAAGCGGCCTTAGAAGGTGGTGTGAATCGCTTCTCTTTGGGGGCTCAAACCTTTAACACCCAAGTGCGTCAGTCCGTGCAGCGTGTGGACGATCGCGAAACCATGATTCGTCGCTTGGAAAAGCTGTGTTCCTACGACGATGCCGCAGTTGTGATCGACTTGATCTATGGCTTCCCCGGTCAGACCATGGAAGTTTGGGAAGACGACTTGAAGACCGCCATGTCTTTGCCCTTGGATGGCGTCGACTGCTATCAATTGAACGTCTTTGAAAAGTCGCCTTTGGCCAAGTACATCGCCAACGGCAAGTTGCCTTCTGCTGCCGACACGGCCATGAAGGCCGATATGTTCGCCAAGAGTGTCGAGATGCTCACTGCCAATCAGTGGCATCGATTGTCCAACAACCACTGGCGTCAAACCAACCGCGAACGCAACATCTATAACGAACTGGGTAAGAGCGCATGTGACTGCTTGGCCTTCGGTTGCGGTGCTGGCGGTCGTTTGAACGGTCACAGCTTCATGATGCAACGTAAGCTCGCCGACTGGAACGAAGGCATTGACGCCGGTCGCAAGCCCGTGATGGTCGTGATGGCTCCGGGCGAACATTGGCATTTGCTTCGCACCGTTTCTTCTCAGATGGAATTGGGGGCAATCAACTTAAAGCGCATTGCAGCTGAATTTGGCGTTCCGGTCGATACGATGACCGCTGACGTCGTTGCTCAGTGGATCGAAGCAGGTCTCTTAACGCGTGTGGGCGACTGGCTGGTGCAAACCTTGGCAGGTCAATATTGGCACGTGACGCTCGCTCAGCTTCTCGTCGATTTGATCACAAAGCGTTTGTCCGGCGAAAAGATCGAACCGCAAGGTGCTTCTGGCAATCATGGTTCTGAGGGCGGACATCCGCACGCCATGATGAATCTTTCTCCCAAGATGATCGAAATGGCCATGAAGATGATGGGTGCCAAGACCTTGGACGAATTGACGTTGCCGGGCGGCACTCCGCTTCCTCCCGGAATGAAGGCCGCTTTCGAAAGAACGCTTGCCAAAGCAAAAGCCGAAGGCATGACGGTTAATACCGATAAAGCCACGATGCAAGTGCATCACAGCGGCATGCCGGTGAGTATGTTGGGCGACAAAAACTCGGCCATCAAGCTTTAAAGATTTCACAAAAGAAGTGCCGAAGGTATCCCCGTACTTTCGGCATGTCCTGAACCTTGATTTGAGCCAAGGAAACCAAAGCTCGTTATTGTCCGTCAACTCTTGCATGGAGAGCTCAAGAGTTTGATGTTCAACCAAAGGAAACTAAACAAATGATCAGCCAACAGCTGAAATTGACTCAGACGGCCATTGCCGTTACTGTCGCATTGGTTGCAGGTGCATCCTCTGCCGTTTTTGCTCAGGAAGCCGATGTTACGACTGAAACCGTGAAGGTGACGGCTTCTCGTGTTGAGCAGGAATTGATGGAAGTGCCGATGAGCGTGTCCGTTGTGACCGCTGAAGATATCAAGAAGTCTTCAGCTAAGACGGTCGGTGATTTGCTTCAGGACGTTGCCGGTGTGCAGTTGACTAATGCGGGATCTCAGGGTTTGAAGCGCGTGAAGATTCGTGGTGAAGATACGTTCCGTACACTCGTTTTGATTGATGGTCAGAAGATTTCCGAACAAAAGTCCATGGACGGCACGGCTATTTTGATGTCGACTGACAATATCGAACGTGTTGAAGTGATCAAAGGCCCGGCTTCCGTGCTCTACGGATCCGATGCTATCGGCGGCGTAATCAACATTATCACGAAGAAGGGTGGCAACAAGCCTTTTAGCGCTGACGCTTCCGTGGGTTGGAACGGGGCTGGTCACGGATGGTCTGAAAGCCTGTCTTTGTCGGGTAAGGTCGGTCGTTTTAGTTACCGTTTGTCGGGTAGCTACGAAGATCAGGATGACATGGATACGCCGGAAGGCCGTATGCCGCACACAGCCTTCCGTCAAAAGAGCGCAGGGCTTTTCTTGAGTTATGACATTACCGATAACGTGACAGCTGGTATTCAGGCTGATATCTTTGATGCTTATTTGCGCTCCGGTAGCATTACGTATAACCCTGAAGATTTTTACGTTGATATTCCGACGTGGAAACGAGAGAAGATTGGTGTGTTTGTTGATGCCAAGAATTTGACTGATGTCTTGACACGTGTTCGTTGGGATGCATATTGGCAGAAAACGCGTAAGAACATGAATAATTTTGTGCATTCAATTGATAATGAGCCGGGAGATGTAACGATTAGTGGCACAAAATACGAATACCAAACAGCTGAAATGAGATTGGACAATTGGGCTGACAATCGACTCACAACCATTGGTACTAGTGTTCAAAGTGATTGGCAGTTGAATGACAATCATTATTTGGTTGCGGGTTATGAATTTTCACGGGACACCCTTAAGGCAAATACACACAGAGATGTGTACAACTACATGACCGATGTGAAAGTTGGTCAGATGTCTTTACAGTCGCTGACCGCAAATCCAGTGACGGATTTGTACACTGAAGGGACTCTGGATACGCATTCCTTGTTTGCATCTTTTGAGTCACAGTTACCGCATGATTTAGTTGCCTCTTACGGTATTAGATATACATACACGTCGACTGACTTATCGGATAATTCTGGCTTTACAAATGCATCTGTGATTATGGTGATGCCGAATGGCACGACTATACCGGCAGGTGGAACTGCTCCCGCAAGTGGGGGATCAACAGGTAAAACGCATAATTCTCGTGCCGTTTTCAATGCTGGTTTAACTTATAACGGTATAGAAAACACTTCCTTGCGTGCAACGTGGGCTCAGGGTTTCCGCTCTCCGTTATTACAAGAAATGTATCTTGAAAATTCTATGGGAGGTGGGACGGTTATCGGCAATCCGAACTTGGATCCTGAAACTTCGAATAACTTCGAAATCGGTGGTCGTTACTCCGCCAACGGTTGGAACATTGATGCGGCAGTCTTCTACTCTTTGGCCAAAGACTACATTACGACTGAAATCATTGATGCGGGTACCTCGACTTCGAGATACATGAATGCCGATGAAGCTAAGACCCATGGTTTGGAATTGTCTGTTAGCAAGACACTTTTTGGCAACTATACGCCGTATGCGACAGTGACTTGGATGCGTCGTAAGATCGAAGCTAGCGACTACTCGACCTATGATTCCAATACACCGGAATTCTTTGCTCGTTACGGTTTGAGAACCAGCCATGACGTCTTTGGTGGCAATCTTTATACCGACACGTATGCACGTTCGCAATCCGCTACCAAGTCGTTCTCTCCGTCCACCGGCGAAACGACGCGTATCGCTGGCTTTACGACCGTTAACTTCGCCGCAGGCTACAGCTTCGGTAAGGATGGCAATTACTCGTTGAACGCCGAGTTCTTGAACATATTCAACCAGCTCTACCAGTACAACACGAACGGTTACGAACCCGGACGTCACTTCAACGTGAAGTTCACGGCTCGCTACTAATCAATCAACTCAACCGACTGGAGACGCATCTCTCTGCTCTAAAAAGAGAATGCGTCTCAGTCACTAAACAAAGACCGCCATCATGACAGGCCTTACTCAAACAAAAAAGCGTCACTGGGAATCCCGCGAGCTGGTGCTCGTGGGTGTTTTCGCAGCTGCCGCCAAGCTTTCAAGTCTCTTGATTGCACTGGCTGGCGGCGGCATGAACCCCGTGAGCTTGATTGCCAAAAACCTTGTCTTTACGACGTTGTTGATCGTGCTTTTAACGAAAGTTCCCAAGAGCGGCACGCTGTTGCTCTTTACGGCCGTGAGCATGATCGTGAGCGTCTGTCTGATGGGCGGAAGTTTGACGCTGCTACCTGCTGCGCTTCTCGGTGCCTTGGTGGGTGAAGCAGTTGTGAAACTTACTGGAGGCGCATCTAAACCTTGGGCACCGTGGGTGGCCGCAGGTCTATACGACTTTGTGGGCAAGGCGATGTCCTTGGGTGTTTCCTTCCTATTTATGCGCGAAAGTCCGCAATTGATGACGATGGTCGTTCCCATTGTCTTACTGGGGTACGTGGGCTCCTTGGTGGGCCTGTGGTTCGGATACAAAACCGTCGGGGAATTGAAGCATGCGGGATTTGTTCGCTAAGGCTGCGGCCGATCAGGATAACTTGATGCGCCGAATGGATGCGCGCACCAAGTTGACCGTTACCTTAATGACTGCCATCTTGACGGTGGCAACCTCGGGTCTGGTGGCCCAATTGGTGCTTTTTGCAGCTACGCTTTTTTACGTCGTTCTCGTTCGCAGAACAACGCTTTTAATTATTTTGTACGTCGCCATGGGCGCCATGATGCTTTTGGCCGCAGGCTGCGGCGTACTTCTTGAACAGTTCTTGCCCGGCATGGGCGGTTTATCCTTGAAGTCCTTGGTGATTCCGTTCTTGCGCGGCCTTTCCATGATGAACGTGGTGATGGTTCTGGCCTTAACCACGCGCGTGGAAGATTTGATGGCAACGCTTGAAAGAATGAAGTTGCCTTTCTGCATTTTCTTACCCACGGCCGTGATGTTGCGCTTTATCCCGACATTTACCAACGACATCCGTCAGGTGTGGGAAACGCTTCGCATCAAAGGCTGGCCCTTGGGACCGGCCATGCTCACAGTTTCTCCTTTGTTGTCTGCACGTTTGATTTTGGCTCCGATTCTTTTTAGAGCACTGAAGTCCTCCGAAACGTTAGGCGTTGCTTCTGAATTGAAAGGTTTGGGCACCAAAGACAGAACGATGCGCGGCGACGCACAAACTATGACCACATTGGATGCACGCGTTTTGGCAGCAGTCGTGATGGTCACGGCAGGTGTGATCGTGTGCGAAATCCTTTGGAAAAACCTCTTTTTAGCCGGCACTGTTGCCATGCCCTAAACGGATAAGGAAAGCTATTCATGATTGAATTCAAGAACGTTACTTACCGCTACGCGCATGCCGCAACCAACGCCGTCGAAGACATTACGCTTACCGTCATGCCCGGCCAATTGAAAGTGGTAACGGGTGCTTCGGGTTGTGGCAAAACCACATTGATGCGTCTGGCTAACGGTTTGGCTCCGCAAATCTATGGCGGCGAACTTCAAGGCACGGTGACGGTGGACAAAATCAATGTATCCGTCACGCCCGTTGCCGAATTGGCCGAAACCATCGGCACGCTTTTCCAAGATCCGGAAGAACAGTTCTTTGCTTTAAACGTGGGAGACGAAATTGCCTTTGCCCTGCGCAGTCGCGGAAAGACGTCCGAGACCATCAACGAACGCGTGCATGAAGCCGCCAAGCGCGTCGGCATTGACGGGCTTTTAAAGCAAGACATCCATGCACTCTCCGAAGGTCAGAAACAAAAGGTAGGCTTGGCCGACATCTTGGCATTGGGGCCGCGCGTGTTGATTCTCGATGAGCCGAGTGCGAATCTCGATCCCGAAGCCACCGTGGCCTTGGCCAAAACCTTAGCAGAACTCAAAGCCATCGGCTGCGCTATCTTGGTGGTGGACCATCGCCTTTATTGGCTCAAAGACGTTGCCGACGAAGTGATCGTGATGTCCAAAGGTCGCATTCAAGAGGCCGGGCCCTTCTCCATCTTAGAAAACAATGCACTTCGCTCAATCTGGGGCTTGCGCGAAGCCGATGTGGCAGATGCCCGTTTGACGCTACCGCGCGTTGCCGTGGCGCTTGGCGCCGGAGAAGACACAAAGGACGTTGACGCGGTCTTCAGTACCCGTCACATGCACTTTGCCTACAGCCCTGAGAAAGAAATCTTTAACGACGTGAGTTTTTCCGTACCGCAAGGCATTACCGCTTTGATTGGCGACAATGGCACCGGCAAAACGACCTTGGCTCGCATTCTCACGGGGTTAAACAAAGCGCAACAGGGCGAATTCTTTGTCAAAGGCTGTGAGTTGGATAAAGCCGCCTTGATGCCGCACACGGGGCTTGTGCTTCAAAACGCCGATCACCAGTTGCAGATGCGCTCGTTGCGTGAAGAAATCGCAAGTGCCGTGCTCGCCAAAAAAACGAGCGAACTGCACAGCCGCAAAGGCTTTTTGTCTCGCTTTAAAAAGGCGAAATTAACGCAAGACGACGAATCGCTTGTGAGCCACATTTTGCAGGAACTCAACCTCACGCATTTGGCAGATCGTCATCCGCAAAGCTTGTCGGGTGGTGAAAAACAACGCGCGGTCATTGCCTGCGCTTTGGCCAAGGATCCTGCGATTTTGATTTTGGACGAACCGACGAGCGGCTTGGACGGCGCCAACATGGCCGCCATTGCAGGACTTTTGAAAAAAGAAGCCGCTAAGGGGCGCGCTGTCTTTTTGATTACACACGATTTGGAATTGCTTGCCACTTGTGACAGAGCCTTGGATATGAAGGATCTGCAAAAGAGGGCAAGTTCCTAAAAGTTTCGATTCACCATTTTGATTTTTAGT
>ERZ1035006.1858-NODE-1858-length-13010-cov-3.429641_pt1 | contig 13010 bp, 9 predicted proteins | sample MGYA00520694_ERZ1035006 | MGnify/ENA primary metagenome ERZ1035006 (study PRJEB33766, sample SAMN09781746) | gut metagenome | biome: gut microbiome | host: Homo sapiens | place: Madagascar | study: EMG produced TPA metagenomics assembly of the PRJNA485056 data...
CTTTTTGGGAGCCTTAGCCGGCATCGCGCTTACTGCTACAGCTGCGTCAGAGTTGATGTCAGCTATAGTCTCGGCAATGGACTCGGCGGTCGGCTCTACGATTGTCTTGTCGTCCTGCTTGAAGCTGTCCGCGATAGCTGCGGCGCTCTGCTCAACGGACTCGGAAGATGTTACATTTTCAGCAGGCTGATCAGCAACATTATTTCCCTCGGTGGGGAGCTCAAACTCTTTATCTGTCACTTCTCTAACCTCCTTAATCATTCTCGTAGTAAACGAACCTGTTGATTATCACGCAGATAATACCGAGGCACGCACCTACTATTGCGAAGTAGATCCACGCAAGCGCTGCGGAATAGCCGTACTCCCAGTTTCTGGACTGTGCCAGAACGTATTCCATTACGACGTTATCGGTTGATACGAACGCATCGATAACGGTATATACGAGGTTGGACAGGATCATCGGTGAGATGTACGGGAATGTGATCTTCCAGAAGAACTCCCATGCAGTTGCACCCTCGATGCTTGCCGCTTCCTTTGCAGAAGGCGGAATAGTCTGCAGTGCGGAGAGGAAGATAAGTATCTGGATACCGGAGTTCCAAACGAGGTTCAGAACGTCGGAAGTAATGGTCTTGATGACGTCTGTGAATGTCTGGTTCAGGTTGTAGATACCTATAAACTCCATCAGCTCAGTTACAAGGTCGGTCTTGAACAGAGTGGAGAACTGTGCTGCGTCAGATACGCCCTGGGAGGTCATATCACCGTTGATAACGCTGATGACAGGACCAGTCGCGATAAGAACCGGCAGGAAGAAGACCGCTCTTGCAAGAGTTCTTCCTCTGAACTTCTGGTTCAGGATAACCGCGATGAACAGGGAGAATATCATGATTACGATGGTGTTCGGCAGGATCTCGCCGAGCGCCGTACCAAGTTTCGGAAGGAACGTGGTATCAATCGTGAATGCCTTTGTGAAGTTGTAGAAGCCGTTCCACTCGGTGTAGATACCTGCGGAAGTCATGCCGACATCGAGCGCGCCAGCCTTATCAAGCAGCTTGGTATTGCACAGCGAGTACCACAGGGAGGTCAGTACCGGCATGATGAACAGCCACAGTGTTCCGATGAACCAGAGCGCTATGAAACCGTAGCCGTAAAGACCTTTTTTCTTCTCGTAGGGGATCTTGGTGGTCTTGATCTTGACCTGAGCCTTTTCTCCGCCTTTGCGGCGGATATCGACCTCCTCGTTTGCTGCGTTGAGCGCAGCAGCGGCGGCCGTGTTGTGAGCAGACACTCTCTGAACCGGTGCGGGAGCCGGTGCCGGCTCTGCGGCGGGTTCAGCCGCTGACTCTGCGGGAGCGGTGTTCTCGCTCTTTCCGCTTAATTCAAGTTCTTCACTCATCAGTCAGTTGTCGCTCCTTTCTGTTCAAAATCGGAAAGCTTTACCTCTGTACCGTTGACCCAGATCTGGAGGGTGCTGGTATCCGCCTCTACGACCGTTCCATCGGAGAATGTGGTCTTGCAGTGCACGCCGTCAGTGATCTCGAAGTCATCAATGGTCTCATCGGTGAGAGGAAGCACATACTGCTGCATGAGCTTATATTCAGCTGTCATGTCGTTCAGCCAGCCGCTGTAATGAGTGTAGAACAGCTCATCATAAGAGCAGTCGGTGAACTCGTTCGGATCCTGATACATCACCTCGTAGTGAAGCGGAGTACCGGTAGCAACGGAGTAAACGAACAATTCGTCTGCGCTGGAGCTTGCGTTCTTCGCCTTGGTGGTGTAAGGAATATAGCCGTGGATCACGATCTCGTAGAACGGGATATCGTAATCGTAAACGTCGAAGTTACTGCTGTAGAGAGGAACGTCCTTCAGATAATCAACATATGGCAGTGCGTAGTCATTGGCAGCGCCGGACACGAATGTCATACCGCTCTGGTTGATCATTTCGTATCCCTTCTTCAGCTGCTCGACAGCCTGCTGTCTGGAGGTCTTTCTGGAGGTGTTCGCGGTGTAGTCGCTGTAGAGCATGTTGGTGCCGTCTGCGACTGATATCGCGTTGATTCCGTTCTTCTGGCAGCTGGAAACTACCTCGCCGTAAACCTTCTCATAGAAAGCCGGTGAAAGAATGTACCAGCTGGAGCGAGTGTCATGCGGTGTGCCGAACGCCAGTTCGTAAACGCCCTGTGTTGCGTAAGCCTTTGTTATCGCGATCGCGGAAGCGCCGGTCTTGGTATAACCATTGCCGCTGCGCTCGTAGTTCATCAGGTCGAAGCTGGGGGTCAGTATAAAGCCGCTTGCGTCACAGTAGCTCTTCAGCTCGTTCCACTTGTTCTTGCCGCCGAGCGTTCCGGAATAGTCAACGCCGCTGGAGATACGGCTTGTGATTCCGGCTGCGTTGAAGTCCTCATAGGAAACTATGATGTTGTTCACGCCGTTAGCGGAAAGCTCCTGGAGTATCTGTTTCGCCTGCTCGTAGGTAGTAGCCGCGGTCTCAAGCTTTACCGGGAAGCCGAGTATGGACTGCTCCTTGACTGTTCCGCCCCAGATATCGAGAAACAGCGGAGCTTCTTCCTTGTCTGTCTTGGTGAGACCCTTTTCCTCAACGAGGTACTGCTGGTAGCGCTTAGCTACGTCAACATAGCTTACATCGTCCTTAACTATCGGATAGTAGCGGACTGTAAGTCTGTCCTCGGGAATGATGTCTTCCTGATAAGCGTTCAGCGCGGAAGCATTCTGACCGCCCATGAAGTAAGTATCGGTAGCGCGCAGCTGGAAGTTGAACCATGCGGAGTTGTAGCTTGTAGACTTCTGACCGGAAACTGCCGCTCTCGCGGTAGCGTAGGCAGAGCCCTCGGTGACTACCTCCAGCAGGGCGTTGTCGCTTCTTACGATACCCATTACCGGCAGGTAAGCCTGCTCAGTCTTCGCGGGAGCCATATCCTGGCTCTTCGCGAGGTCGCGTCCGTAGATGCGCTGTGTGTACTCGTTAGCCTTGCTCTTTCCGTTGTTGAAGTTTATCACTGCGCCGGAGCCGTCCGGTGTGATGATGTAGCCTTCCTCATCGGAATAAGCAGCGCCCAGATCCTGGAGCAGGTTCACATCAACGACAGAACGTGAGCTTTCCTGGATCAGTGCGGGGTCGCTCTCGGTCTCGGTGATCTCGTCCACGGCGATGGAAGCCTGGATATAGTCACCCTCGAGAGTGATGTAGTAGGGTATCGTGATACCCTCGTTCGGGAATGTGTACTCGGCACGGAAGCCGTTGTCCACCATCGTTACGGCAAGACCCGGTCTGATGTCGTCAGCGGTCTCAACGATCGCATTTACGCTGTCTTTCCAGGAACGCACCGTCGTCGAGGGAGACTCGGTATCTGTTACCTTTACTGCGTTGATTACGAGAGAAGACTTGAGATCCTCTTTCTTGGAGTTGTTCGCAACGGGGTCGTCATCTGCATTGTAGGGATTGCTCCACCAGATGTGCTCTCCGTCCTTCGTGCGGAATGCGAACAGTCCGGTCTTTGTGTTCACCAGCAGTTCGTAGTTAGCGTTGGAAGCTGCAAGTTCGCACTCAGCAAGAACATCGTCTTCCTGAATGAGCTGCTTTTCCTCTTCCTCAGCCTCAGCTGTGGAGGTCTCCGCCTCTGCAGTCTCAGCGGCGGATTCCTCGGAACCTGCCTCTGCGCTGCCCGCTTCTGCCGTCATGCTGTTGCTCTCAGACCATGCAACGCTCTGGCTTGCCGAAAGCACCATGCTTGCGCAGAGTGCGCCGACAAGTATTTTCTTGCGGATATGTAGCATTTTTACACCACCATTTACTATATTTACGCCTTTTCCCCTACATGAGGAACAGGCTCGCCAATGTTCTTGTTCGTCAGGACTTCAGCTTCTTGCGCTCCTTGGCGATCTGATGCTTCTCAAATGCGGTGTATGCTGCGACAATGATTGCGATAAGCGCAGCGATAACGCCGATGAAGATGAAGATCAGTGCAGTAGGCTCAAGGTTGGAGAATCTGTACAGCAGCTCGGTATAGATCGAGTAGATGAATACATAAACCTGCTGGAACAGGGAAACCAGAAGTACCAGAAGAATAAGGATTACTACCATTGCAAGAATGGTGATAAGCATGAACAGCAGGGTCTTGGGGATCGAATACTGATGAACTGTCTTCATGCCGGAGATCAGCAGGACTACAGACCAGAGTATGGTCACATAGGAAACGAATGTGATGAATGCAGACTCAGTTCTGAGCAGGCAGTTGGACAGGATTATGTTGATGACCTGACCAATGATGTAAGGAACGAGAGCATACGCGGTGTTAACGCAGATGTTCTTCATCGTGCCCTCACCGTCGAACAGTGTGCAGAGGGACCAGTTGCCTATTACCCAAGTGAAGAATATTACGATCGTGCGAATGATTATCGGAACGATGTTGAAGATCTTTACCGCTGAGGTGTTGAACAGGAAGCCCGTCATAAGCTCGCTGCACACGCTGACGATAAACAGCAGCGCAACGATAACAAGAGCGACTTTCATGTTGTAGGCTTTCTTCCAGCGAAGATCCTCAAAGCCCTCGAACGGATGACGCATGATGTAGAACGGCCATTTCCATGCCGGCATATCAAGATTGAATCTCATAGATCAGACGTCCTCCTTTCCTTTATTCCGTTCCTTGAACAAACGATCCTGTTCTGCACGCTTCTTTGCGCGGACCTTGTTTCTCCAGGAGGAGAATACATAGATGCCGACCAGCAGCACCAGAATGACCACTGCGAAGAGTGTGAAGTTATCTCTGATGAAGTTCATACGCCAACTCTTGAACGCATCGTTGTAGCCGGACTTGGAGTTGTAGTAGAAGTACTTCATCGCGGTGTCGTAGTCGCCCTCGTTCAGGTAAGCGTTACCGAGACCGATGTAAGCCAGCCAGTAGTTGCTGTCGCGGCGGAGCGCTTCCTCCCACGGCTGTCTTGCTTCCTCGTACTTGCCTTTGTTGAACAGTGCGATAGCGTTGTGGACGATAGAACCGAACTCAGTCTGCTTGAATACTGTGATGGAGCACTTACGTCCATCGAGTACATAAACGTTGTTGCCGCGGCTCTCGACTGCGTTAACGATGTTGAACGTACCCTTCTGCTGACCAATGCCGCCGAAGATAAACAGCAGCTGGCACTCGTCGTCGTACTGGAACACGCGTCCGGTCTTCAGGTCGAGCAGGTTTATCGTTCCGTCATCGGAAACGTCGATATCGGTTATCTGCGAGGAGTAGGTCTGACCTCTGTAGTACTTGGTCAGCGCGTCGCCGAATGTGTAGTCAGAATAGCCAAGATTTGTGAAAATGTTGGTACCTGCGGAGTTCAGCTTCTTTAAGATATCTGTATCCGCGGACTTGGATTCGGTAACGGTGTAAATAAAGTTATCTGTGTCGATATCGAAGTTGGAGATCTCGACAGGAACGCTTCTTCTCATCTTCTTCGCCTGTTCACGGCTGAATATGAGCTTCCAGAACGCGTTCATCAGCACCTCGCCGGTAGCCTCAACTCGGTTCGCACCGAAGTATCCGTTGAAGTCGCCCTCCTTGGAGAATACTACTGCGCCCTTGGTTATCGACTTAATGCAGACATATACGTTCTTAGCCGCGTCAACGAGCACCTTGCTGGGGTTGAACGTTACGGAAGAATCGTACATAGAAGCGTCAGGTCTTGTGTAAACCACCTTTACCTTGCCAACTGACTTCTTCTGACTGTCATTGCCGATTTCATCGACTGTGAAAGCAACAACGCGGTCGTTGGAGTTATCTGCAACGTAGATCGTGGACACATCTTCATCAACGTCAACGTAAACGCCGGTGGGTCCGTTGAAGTAGGTGTTGGTGATCTTATTGTAATCCGCCTGGCTTATCGCGCCGGAATTCAGTTCGCTCTGCTTGTAGTCGAGCCAGTCCTGCACGCCGGAAAAATCCAGGGATTCGATAGTGTACTTGAGCTGGAAGTTTTCATCGGTCGCGATTATTCTTCCCTTTGCCGACTCAGATACTCCCTCTATCTTATAAGCGGAATCCGCAAGAAACAGGTCGCCAGTGTCAGAGAAGAACATATCGCTCGGCTCGGAGAGATTGCCAACACCGATGTCCGCACCGGTGATAACCTTATCTACAACGTAGCCGTTCTGTGAGGGAACCGGATCGCCCCACCAGTCGTAGTTGTATCCGTCATATGGCTCATCTGCATATGCAACGCTTGTCATGAGCGTAACCGCAGCCATAGCCGCAGCCGTCACGCGCGAAGCAATGCGCTTGATTGATGGCACTAAAATCATCCTTTCGTAAATAGAATCGCTGTTCTGTACAGCAGGTCAATCCTTCAGACCGGAGTGAGCCATCGTTTCAACGACGTTACTCTGGAGAATGAGGAAGAGTATCATAGGTGGCAGCATCAGTACAACAACTGTCGCTGACGATACGCCCTGTCGTGCAATACCTGCCGCTGCGATCTGCTGCATTACGATAGGAATAGGCTTGAGCTGTTCGGAATAAACGAACAGGTAGCCGGTTATCTGCCAAGCGCCCTGGAACGCGAAGATCATCAGGGTGAGCCATGCAGGCTTTACGTTCGGCATTACGATCTGCCAGCAAACTCTGAGGTGGCTCGCACCGTCCAGCTTTGCCGCTTCGATCATGCTTTCGGGTATCTGACCCATGAACTGCTTCATAAGGAACAGACCCATAGGAGTTGCTATGTACGGGAGCATGATAGCCCAGTATGTATCGATCATGCCCATACCAGCCATAACGATGTACTGTACGATGTAGGTTACAGAAGAAGTGAACAGAAGCGCGATCTCGATGACCTTGTTCATCGCCTTTACGCCGGGAGCCTTAACCTTGGACAGCACATACGCTGCGGAAGAGGAAAGGAACAGCTGGGCAACTGTAACGACTATGGAAACAAATACTGAGTTGAAAACGTATCTAGAGAACGGTACATCGAGAGAGCCTGCCACCTTCAGCATGTCCTCGAAGTTCTGTGACGTGGGACGCTGAACGTAGAGCTTAGGCGGGAACACGAACAGTTCCTCGACAGGCTTGATGGACTGAATTACCGACAGGTAAATCGGGAAGAGCATGAACAGACCGATAAGCACGAGCAGAATAAAGATCGCGATATCGCCGCCGCGGGATCCTCCCCACTTTTTTCTTTTCTTAATAATGCGCATCTTCCGTCCTCCTTAAGTATCGAGTATTCCTGCCATCGCCTTGCGGATAACGTTGTTGACGATTATCATTACGATGAACAGCAGGAAGCAGATAGCGCAGGCGTAACCCATTTCGTAGCGGACTGAACCGTAGTCGAAAGCGTGGGTCATGATCGTGTGCGCTGCGTAGTCAGTAGACGGGAATGCGGTCAGGAATCTGCCGATATCACCAGCGGTGAAGGAAGATGTGATCTGCATTACTGCCGCGAACAGAAGCTGCGGACCCATAGCCGGGATAGTAATGTAAAGCAGTTCCTGGAAGCGGTTCTTGATACCCTCGATTGCGCCCGCCTCATAGCCGGACTTGTCGATACCCTGGAAGCCTGCACGCAGTGAAAGGAAGCCAGCGCCAAGGGACATCCACATCTGCACGATGATTACGCACATCAGAATGTATCTTGCATCGGTCAGCCACTGCTGAGGACCATTGATAAGACCAAGGCTGATAAGAACAGAGTTCAGGAAGCCGTAGGTATCGCCTGAGAAGATGAGCTGCCATGTTGCGTAGATGTTGCCGGCAAGGGTCGGAGCGTAGAATATGTATGTGAATACAGTTTTCAGCGGACCGGGCATCTCATTGATGAGCCATGCCAGCAGGAAGCACGCGATGTAGCTGACAGGACCGGTGATAATAGCAAATACTAGCGTATTCTGGATTGCAATAAGGAAAACGTCGTCCTGAAGGAACAGAGTATAGAAGTTGCTGAGTCCTACCCACTGCGGGAACTGAACCATGTTGAAGTTCGTGAAGCCTACAGGGAGGGAGATAACGACCGGTATACCTGTGAATATCAGGAACAAAAGGAAGTACGGGAGAGCGAGTATGTACGCGCTGCCGTTCTTCTTCATCTCACGCATCGTATAGCGGAACTTACTGTCCTCGATATACTGCGATTTCTCTTTACCGAACAAGCTGATTCCTCCTATTTTTCTTATGGTACGGTATCCCTCCCGCTTTCGCGGGAAGGGTATTGACCTTAACCATTGTAGTAGCCGAGATCCTTCAGCTTTCTTACGATCTCAGAGTTGATGTCTCTGTTGTAGGAGCTGAGCTGGTATCTGGGGTTCTTCTGGTTGTTTACTACCGCTCTGAATGCGTTGTAAACATTTCGTGTAACTGCGTAGGAAGCCGGAATGATCGGAACCTCTCTCAGGTTGTTCATCTGGTCGCTGATTTTTGCATACTCAGATGTAGACCAGTTGAGTCTGGACAGTGCCTCAACGTTCGCAGTGTCGTAACGTCCCATCGGACCCATGATAGCCTCGATGGTCTTACCGTACTCTACCTGAACCTCAGTGGTCGTGAACCAGTCTATGAAGTTCCAAGCTGCGCCTACGTCCTTGCAGCTTGTGAAGATAACTGCACCGGAGGAACCGGAGTTTGCCGTGTAGTTGATCTTGTAGTTGCCATTTTCGTCCTTGATCTTGTTGCCGTTCTCATCAGTCATATAGGAGCCGGGAACGTGTGCAAATGACCAAAGTCCCTTGATCTCAGGAGCCGCAACGCTCAGCTGGTTGTAGAACGCGTAGTTCTGGAGCAGCATGGGCATCTCACCGGTTCTGAAACGTGTGAATGCGTCGTAAGTCTGGTCGAAGTCATATACGGTGTAGAACTTTGTCCACTTTGTGAATGCTTCAACAGCAGCCTCAGTGTCGAATGTTGTCGAGAGATACTGACCGCTCGTCTCATCATAGTTGTAGAAGTCCTGACCGGTCTGGAGCATCAGCAGCACGAAAGTGTTACCTGCGTCGAATACCTGGGAGGAGATGTTGGACGGAAGTATCAGACCAACCTCGAGGTACTTTCTCTGGAGGTCGGGGAGCATGTTGATGAGGTCGTCCCATGTTGCGGGAGGCTCTGTGTAACCAAGCTCTTCAAGAACGTCGGTGCGGTAGAACAGCATCGGGAAGTTCTCGGTGAGCGGCAGACCGTAAACACCGCCGTTGAACTCATAGAGAGTTGTTACATCAGGTGTGAATCTGCTTACAATGGAATCGTAGCCGGGCTGCTCCTTGAGGTTTATGAGAAGTCCTCTGGACGCGCAGACTACAGGGAAGTCGCCGCCGATGAACAGTGCGACTTCAGGACCCTTGCCTGCGAGTGTAGCCTCAAGAACGGCACCCTGAACCAGCGAAATGTTTACCTTGGTATCGCTGTTGGGGTTATACTCGGAGCTTACCAGCTCGTTAACAACGGTAGCCTGGTCACGGCCGAGGGAAACCCATACATTCAGAGTCTTCTCAACGCCGGTGGAGTCGGAAACGGAGGTGTAGTCCTCAAAGAAAGAGCCGATGAACGCCTGGAATCCGAATGCGAGAGCGGAGAAGAAATTTGTAGAACTGTCGCGGAAGTTATCGTGAACAGTCTTTACTTCGATGTAGTCAATTTCAAGAGGCTGGTCGCGGTAGTCTCTCATCCACGCGGATACAGCGGAGATCTGATCCTTGATGGAGGAAAGCATCTGCGGGAGATCCTCAGGGTGATCGACCGCCATCTGGAGAATGACCGCCATAGTCTGCAGCGTGGAAGCCTCAGAGCCCTGACCGGTCAGCGACTCGATGCCAGCCTTCTCTTTATAAAGGGTGTCGATCGCAGTCTGGAGGAAGTCGAACAGTCCGTCGATCTGGTCCTCGAGGTAATAGTCGTTGTACTCATCAGGCGAAGGACCTGTGATCATGAGTATACGTCTATAATAGTAGTTCATCTGGAAGATGAGGTCGTCAAGACGCTCCATAACCGGACCGATATCGCCCGGTATAGCTTCAAGCGCGATCTCGTTGGTGCCCTTGTGGAGCGGAACGTAGATCAGGTTGCCGTCGCCGTCCTTGAGTTCAACAGTCTGCCAGTTGGGGTTGTACTGGATCTTTATATCGTCAAGTTCCTCGCAGAGTACTTCGCCGTTGATGTAGACGCGGCGGTTGGAGAAGAATCCGCGCATCGTGCTCTGACGGCATCTTATCTGCATCTTGTAGTATCCGTCCTCAGGGACTTCGACCTGCCAAGCTATGGTCTGGGTAGCCTGATCCCAGGTATCAGCGCCGACTGTGTTGTAGCGCTTGTTTACCGGGTGCGACGGGCTTACGGAATAATCGGTTCTGTCATATGTAGGATACAGTGTGGACGAGGTAGTGTAATAAGTGTTTTCTGCCTCGATGTGACCGATATCCTCATTGCTGCCGAATGCAGGCGTTGCCTCGATCTCAGCCTCGCTGGGTGCGATCTCAACGTAGCTGGGCAGCTCTTCAGTGTTATAGAAGCGCATGCTCTTCAGATAGAAGTTTGTCTTTACGCCTGTGAGGGAGATCTCATGCTCGCCCTCGGAAAGGTAGAAGAAGTAAGGAGTGTTGATAAGACCGTCCTTATCCTTGATCGGATATGTTACCCAGGTGTTATACTCGACCTGGGGAGGGCGCTTCTGATTCTTCTTGCGTGCGTCCCAGCCGATCTGGGTCTCGTTCTGCCAGTAGCGGTCAAGCTCGACCAGCTTAACCTCATCGAACGGATACTCGCCGTCTATCTTCATCTCGACCTCGATGGTGGTGTTGGTCGCGGTGATGGGATGATAGAACATCTCAAGGTTATAAAGTCCGGCGGTCTTTACGTCGAACTTCCAGGTGAGAGTGCCTTCGCAATCCACCCATGCAACGCACTTCTTTTCGCCCTCGTAGTCCTCAAGCTGTACATCAATATCATCGCTCTGTTCGAACTTGGTGACATCGATATCGACTTCTTCCATCGGCTTTATAGCGTCAGGATACCTTGCTATGTACTTTCTGTACGCGTTTTTGTTGCTGACGATGCTCAGGCTGTCTGCTTCAACGGTTGTCGAGGACGACGTGTCCTTTTCCTCCTCCGCAGCAGCGCCGGGCGCCAGCTGGACCTGTACGAGAGTCGCAGCCATTACAGCTGACATGAACAATGATGTGACTCTCTTCAGTCTGGCTTTTCGCTCATTTGCCACAGTGAAATCCACCTTTCCTAAATACTGCTTTGCAGCAAATCGGGTTCTCCCTCCCGATCATTTACTTGCCTTGTCCGCATATCCGCGCGGGTAAATGGATATCTTTCCTTCCTCAAGCTCCAGGCGGACTTTATCTCCGCCTTTAAGCCCCAGTTCTTCAAGATATTCCTTGGGGATCTGAAGCCGCCCTGCCCTGTCGAGCACAGTCAGTTCCTCGTGGAGGGTTTCAGACTGTTCCTCATTCAGTTCGCCGAACGACTTTGCAATGCCGGGCTTCCGCACAAGCTCAGTCGATGTTTTGCCATCTCTTATCGCGACCACTCGGTCGATCTGTGCCGAAAGCTTAGTATCATGCGTGACGATTATTATCGTTACGCCCATTGCCCTGTTAAGTTCTCTGAACACATCCAGGATCAGCTTTGACGTTGCCGTATCGACTGAGCCTGTAGGTTCGTCTGCAAGAAGCAGCTTCGGGTTATTTGATAGCGCGATCGCTATCGCAACTCTCTGTTGCTCGCCGCCGGACATTTGATCCAGCCGGCTGTTCTTGCGGTGCGAAAGTCCGACCATATCCAGCAGTTCATCAGCACGCTGGCTTCGCCCATTGAATCCCGAAAGGAGCATCGGCATTTCAACATTCTGCTTCGCTGTCAGGTACGGGATAAGGTTTCGTGCGTTGTTCTGCCACACAAACCCGACCGTCTTCCGCTTATATTCTATGAAATCCTTCTCGTTGAATTTCAGCATATCCACACCGTCAACGTAAAGGCTGCCGGCTGACGGTCTGTCAAGTCCGCCGAGCATATTCAGAAGCGTAGATTTGCCGCTTCCGCTTGCTCCGACTATTCCCATCAGCTCCCCTCGCTCGACCGTAAGGTCAAGCCCCTGGAGCGCCATTACTTCAACATCGCGGGATTTGTATATCTTCACGAGATTTTCTGCCTGCACCATGATGTTTTCAGGCGGAGCCAGAAGCACTTTTTTAGGCATCTTCTCCCTCCTCAGGCCGATTCTGTTTAACATCAGAAATCACGCCGTCTTCCAGCGTGTAAACGATATCAGCCAAATCCATCATAGCGGTATCATGCGTAGTCATAACGATGGTCAGATCATTCTGCCGAACCAGATCTCTGAAAAGCTTCATGACTGCCATAGCAGTAGGCGAATCAAGCTCAGCAGTCGGCTCATCTGCGAAAATTATCTTCGGCGAATGCGAGATCGCTCTAGCAATGGCAACTCGCTGCTGTTCGCCTCCTGACATCTCGCCCGGCCGATGATCCATTCTCTTTTCAAGCCCTACCTGGATAAGACTCTGTCTTGCACGCTCAACGCGCTCTTTATACGGCAGTTTTGTCAATCTCAGAGCAAACTCGACATTTTCAAAAGCAGTCATTGTCGATATCAAGGCTACCGATTGAAAAACGAAAGCCATATCCACACGCCGCAGGCTGTCCCTTTCCTTGTCGGAAAGCTTGGTTATGTCCTTGTTCAGGAACAGCACCTCGCCCGAGGTCGGCCTATCAAGCGCTCCGAGAATGTTTATCAAAGTGGTTTTGCCTGAGCCGGAACGTCCACGGAGAACAGACAACCTGTTCGGCTGTATGCTCAGGTTGATTCCTTTGAGTGCATGCACAGTGCTTCCGTCCCCGATTGTGAAGTCCATACAGACATTTCGGGCTTCAATTATACTATTCATTTCAACCTCTCATGTCTGCGGAATCCTGACGGAATATACACCATTCCATAACACCGCCATCATATATACCGTTTTAATTATATCAAATTTAACCGCTAATGTCAATAAC
>ERZ1035006.1861-NODE-1861-length-13004-cov-5.186346_pt1 | contig 13004 bp, 7 predicted proteins | sample MGYA00520694_ERZ1035006 | MGnify/ENA primary metagenome ERZ1035006 (study PRJEB33766, sample SAMN09781746) | gut metagenome | biome: gut microbiome | host: Homo sapiens | place: Madagascar | study: EMG produced TPA metagenomics assembly of the PRJNA485056 data...
GTTGCAAATAATTTAGCAGAATTATTAATTAAATACAGCTTCTATCAGGAAGGCATCGTTGATGGAATCAACTACAGCAAATGGGACAATGGTGGATATACCAATAATTCTGTTAAAGTAAGTTACACTGCTAATGGACAGGAACAGTATGCATACTTTGATTATGTAACAGTTGATCAGAATGGAGTTGCTCTTACAAATCCTGATGGCTCTGCACTCAAGAATAATGGCTCTCATAATCCTAACAACGTATCAGGAATTATGATTGTAAAAAAGACTGTTGCATATACAGACAATGGAAAGGTTCTTACTATTGATATTCAAGAAGAGAAAACTGTCTATAAGGTTGACGGACAGGAGATTCCAGCGGAAAATGTACGTTTGAATGAAGATGGAACATATACTGTATCTTATAAAAAGTCAACGGAAACAGCAACTGGTTCTACAGAGGCTGCAATTTCATATGATAGAAATGCAAGCTGGGGAAATCAGTATTTTGATGAAAAAGGAATCATCAAGAATGCAGAAAGTATAAAAAATACTAATGGTAGTGATTGGAACAATGATTTTACAGAAGCCTATTATACCGGTGATGGTACATTAGGCGTTATTGATATGCTGAAAGACCCACAGGGGAATGAGCGATATGGAACTGCCAGATTCAGAACTCTTGTTGATGAGAATGGAAATACAGTATCTTTACAACTTAAAGATTTTCGTTGGAATAATAATACGTGGCATTGGGAAAATGTTACAAAGGGAGTTTTGGTTATTAATAATGTTGAATATTATTATAATACTGCCAGTTTGGTGGACAAAGGAAATGGTCAATATGAATTAAGTGCATACCGTGTGGATGGAGAACATTGGTGGGCTGACACAATTAAGCTGACTGCCCAGGGAACAAGAGTGTCCAATGAAGAAATAAATGGTAGCTTTAAACCATCTTTTGTAGCTAGTGGTAAGGAAACAACATATGTTGCTAAGAATGGCGAAACAAAGAATGGTAATTTTGCAGCAAAGGGAGATTACTATTTTAGTCAGGATGATTACGAAAAAGGAAAAGATGCATACGGGCAAAAAAGAAGTGAGCTAACATCTACATCAAAAAGACTGAGTGAAGCTGAGGCTTCTGCTGCAAGCTCTGATAGTATACGAAAGAGTATCTCTACAAGTATATCGGCGAGCTTGAGTGATTCGGCAAGACTGAGTGAATCAGTAAGTACATCAGCAAGTACATCGGCAGGTGAGAGTTTAAGAGATTCGGCAAGCTTAAGTGAATCACGCAGTACGTCAGCAAGTGACAGCGCAAGCATATATGGAAGCATATCTGCTAGTCTGAGTGAGGTGAAGAGTGCAAGTATAGCAGCGAGTGAAAGTGCCTCAATAAGCACAAGTGAGTCACAGAGTGCAAGTGCATCAGTAAGTGCAAGCGAGTCAGTAAGCACAAGTGAGTCACAGAGTGCAAGTGCCTCAGCAAGTGCAAGTGCATCAACAAGTGCAAGCCAGTCAGCAAGTGCAAGTACATCAGCAAGTGCAAGCCAGTCAGTAAGCACAAGTGAGTCACAGAGTGCAAGCACATCAGCAAGCGAGAGTGCATCAACAAGCGTAAGCGAGTCACAGAGTACAAGTGCCTCAACAAGCGCAAGCGAGTCAGCAAGCACAAGTGCCTCAGTAAGTGCAAGTGAGTCGGCAAGTGCAAGTGCCTCAGCAAGCACAAGTGCCTCAACAAGTGCAAGTACCTCAGCAAGCGAGAGTGCTTCAACAAGCGTAAGCGAGTCACAGAGTACAAGTGCTTCAGTAAGCGTAAGTGAGTCACAGAGTGCAAGTGCCTCAGTAAGCGCAAGCCAGTCAGCAAGTGCAAGTGAGTCACAGAGTGCAAGTGCATCAACAAGTGCAAGCCAGTCAGCAAGTGTAAGCGAGTCACAGAGTACAAGTGCCTCAACAAGCGCAAGCGAGTCAGCAAGCGCAAGTGCTTCAGCAAGTGCGAGTGCTTCAGCAAGTGCAAGTGAGTCAGCAAGTGCGAGTGAGTCAGCAAGTGTAAGCGAGTCACAGAGTACAAGTGCCTCAACAAGCGCAAGCCAGTCAGCAAGCGCAAGTGCTTCAGCAAGTGCGAGTGCCTCAGCAAGTGCAAGTGAATCAGCAAGCGAGAGTGCCTCAACAAGTGTGAGTGAGTCACAGAGTGCAAGTGTTTCAGCAAGTGCAAGCCAGTCAGTGAGTGAAAGTGCCTCAGTAAGTGCAAGCCAGTCAGCAAGTGCAAGTGCCTCAACAAGTGCAAGTGAGTCAGCAAGCGAGAGTGCCTCAGCAAGTGCAAGTACATCAACAAGCGCAAGCCAGTCAGTAAGCGCAAGTGAGTCACAGAGTACAAGTGCCTCAGCAAGTGCAAGTACATCAGCAAGCGAGAGTGCATCAGTAAGTGTAAGTGAGTCGGCAAGTGCAAGTACATCAGCAAGCGAGAGTGCTTCAACAAGCGTAAGTGAGTCACAGAGCACAAGTGCCTCAGTAAGCGCAAGCCAGTCAGCAAGCACAAGTGCCTCAGTAAGCACAAGTGAGTCAGTAAGCACAAGTGAGTCAGCAAGCACAAGTGAGTCACAGAGTGCAAGCACATCGGTAAGTGCAAGTGAGTCAGCAAGCACAAGTGAGTCACAGAGTACAAGTGCCTCAGTAAGTGCAAGCCAGTCAGCAAGCACAAGTGAGTCACAGAGTACAAGTGCTTCAGCAAGTGCAAGTACATCAGCAAGCGAGAGTGCTTCAACAAGCGTAAGCGAGTCACAGAGTGCAAGTGCCTCAGTAAGTGCAAGTGAGTCGGCAAGTGAAAGTACATCAGCAAGCGCGAGTGCCTCAACAAGTGTGAGTGAGTCACAGAGTGCAAGTGCCTCAACAAGCGCAAGCCAGTCAGCAAGCACAAGTGCTTCAATCAGTGCAAGTGAGTCAGCAAGTGCAAGTGAGTCAGCAAGTGCAAGTGCATCAGCAAGCGTAAGTGAGTCACAGAGTGCAAGTGCCTCAACAAGTGTGAGTGAGTCACAGAGTGCAAGTGTATCAACAAGTGCAAGCCAGTCAGCAAGCACAAGTGCCTCAGTAAGCGCAAGTGAGTCGGTAAGCACAAGTGAGTCACAGAGTGCAAGCACTTCAGTAAGCGCAAGTGAGTCAGTAAGCACAAGTGAGTCACAGAGTACAAGTGCCTCAGCAAGTGCAAGTACATCAGCAAGCGAGAGTACTTCAATAAGCGTAAGCGAGTCACAGAGTGCAAGTGAGTCAGTAAGCACAAGTGAGTCACAGAGTGCAAGCACTTCAGTAAGCGCAAGCCAGTCAGCAAGCGCAAGTGCTTCAGCAAGTGCAAGTACCTCAGCAAGCGAGAGTGCTTCAACAAGCGTAAGCGAGTCACAGAGTGCAAGTGCCTCAGTAAGCACAAGTGAGTCACAGAGTACAAGTACCTCAGTAAGCGCAAGCGAGTCAGCAAGCGCAAGTACCTCAGTAAGCGCAAGTGCCTCAGCAAGTGCAAGTGAATCAGCAAGCGAGAGTGCTTCAACAAGCGCAAGCGAGTCAGCAAGCACAAGTGCCTCAGTAAGTGCAAGTGAATCAGCAAGCGAGAGTGAGTCAGTAAGTGCAAGCCAGTCAGCAAGTGCAAGTGAGTCAGCAAGCGTAAGCGAGTCACAGAGTGCAAGTGCCTCAACAAGCGCAAGCGAGTCAGCAAGCACAAGTGCTTCAATCAGTGCAAGTGCCTCAGCAAGCACAAGTGAGTCACAGAGTGCAAGCCAGTCAGCAAGCGTAAGTGAGTCAGCAAGCGAGAGTGCCTCAGCAAGTGCAAGTGAGTCAGCAAGTGCAAGTGAGTCAATAAGCATAAGTGAGTCACAAAGTGCGAGTGCCTCAGCAAGTGCAAGTGAGTCAGCAAGCGTAAGCGAGTCACAGAGTGCAAGTGCCTCGGCAAGTGCAAGTACATCAGCAAGCGAGAGTGCATCAACAAGTGCAAGTGAGTCACAGAGTGCAAGTGCCTCAGTAAGCGCAAGTGAGTCAGCAAGTGCAAGTGAGTCAGTAAGCGTAAGTGAGTCACAGAGTACAAGTACATCAACAAGTGCAAGCGAGTCAGCGAGCACAAGTACTTCAATCAGTGCAAGTGAATCAGCAAGCACAAGTGCATCAACCAGTGCAAGCGAGTCAACAAGTGAAAGCACTTCAGCAAGTGATAGCACTTCAACAAGCAATAGCACAAGCACTGGCACCACTACACCAGCGGCTCCAGCAACACCAGCTGCAAATGCTAACATAGCACCAACAGTCACACCGTTGGCAAATGCTAATGCAGCACCTGCAGCACCAGCAGCGAATACCAACGCAGCTGCAAATGCCAACGCCAATGCAGCCCAGAACAATGCAGTTGCAATAGCTGATCAGCAAGTTCCTCTTGCAGTTAATGGACAGGAGGATGACCAGACACAGGACGACATCCAGACAATTGAGGATGACAACGTTCCACTTGCATCAGGCGGAACAGCCAAGGATGGAATCAGGAACTGGTGGTGGTGGATTGCAGCAGGAGTTGCAGCAATTACCGGAAAGGGCGTATACGATAATCAGAGAAGAAAACCTGCCAAGAATAAGTCAGATGATTCTTCCGAAAACGACAAATAACAGATAGTAATTGATGATAAAATTGCTTATAATATTAGTGACCATCGAAAGATGGTCACTAATGCTATAGAGATATTTTCAGGAGTTAGAATTTGAAGAAGAAAGCAAAAGAACACATTCTGTTATATAAGATACTGTATTCACTGATGGTTATGTTTGTATATATGATTGGCAGAAATATTCCCCTGTATGGAGTGGATGTTGAGGCATACCGGGACGTTGACATCAATGCCCAGTCTATTATCATACAGGCAGTATCCGGAGATATGAAGAATTGTTCTATTTTTATTTTAGGTCTATGGCCATATATGCTGGCATCGATGCTTATTGTTCTTGTTGTTGCAATTGCAACTCTGGACAAAACCCGCAGAATTTCACCGAAAAAAGTCAATATATGGACTGTAACCCTGATGCTTATAATAGGTATTCTGCAAGCCTATGAGCGAGTGCAGAACTATATCTATAAGGTAGATGGTGCAGCTCTTATTCAGGCAAAGGCCATAGCCTTTGTGGAATTGATTGCGGGCATGCTTATTGTGGTATATCTGGGAGACCGGGCAACAAAATACGGAATTTGTGGAAAAACCAGTGTTTTTCTTGTAAATATTGTTGATGGCATGATGACAATGCTGGTAGGACAGCCTTTCAGAAAACTATGGCTCATAATTGTGATTGGTATTATCGAGATTGCAGTCATGCTTGTGTTGGAAAATACAGAGAAGCGTATCGCAGTGCAGAGAGTTTCAATCCACAATATCCATGCAGACAAGGATTACATTGCATACAAGATGAATCCGGTTGGTGTGACTCCTATGATGTTTGCATCAGCAGCGTTTATTCTGCCTCAGTCAGTTTTTGGGCTTTTAAATAAAATGTTCCCAGAGAGCGGTACTATTGAATGGATTTATCACCGGATGAACCTTACATCAGTGCTTGGAGTCTGGGTATACATAGCAATTATTGTAATACTTACCATTGCATTTTCATTTATCATGCTTACTCCGGGCAAGACGGCAGAGGATTTGCTTAAGTCTGGTGATTCCATACTTGGAGTATATGCAGGCAGGGAAACCAAGCGATATCTGCAGGGCTGTGTGCTCAGCTTTTCCCTTATCAGCTCAGTTGTGATAGGTATCTGCGTAGGAGTACCGCTTTTCCTGCAGTTTGGAGGTTATATAAATTCCAAGCTTGCCATGTTTCCCTGTTCAATTATGATGTTTACTGGCATCTGGATTTCCTTTGGCAGAGAGGCAGAGGTATACCGCAATATGGATAGATATGAACCATTTATCTAGTAATTAGGAGCGACTGTTATGTTATATTTTATACCGGCATGGTATCAGGAGAATCAATGGAGCGAGAGGGAGCAGTACTGGTATGAGCGCAGGACAAAGTCTGAGTTTGATGAGACTATCAAGCAGATTACACTTTTTCACAGAAATGTGAGGACTGACTACTGTATTTTGTCACTTGCATTTTCACCTAATCTGCGCCATTTTCTGCACAGGCAGGGCATGTACAGATCTACATACTGGTCATGCTTTGATGCAATCTGCCAGATAAAGAGGACTAAGACTGCGGTTTTATCCTATATGGACATCAAGTGGCCGGAAGGGGTTGAATTTGCATATTCTCCCTTTGCTGTGGTGGCCTATATGAAGGGACAGAAGTACGCCCAGGTGGAGTTTGGTGAGGATGGCAATCCGATTTCAATCGATATGTATCAGGATAATCAGATTATCCGTAGGAATTATTATGATGACAGGGGCTTTGTGTCCGGCTCCATTGTATATGAGCAGGGTCTGCCACAGTATCAGGATTATCTGACCATGCAGGGTATATGGAAGCTGCGCTGCTTCATGTCGGATGGACATGTGGAGCTTAATCCTTCATTTCCTGACTATGATATTACTGTAGATGGGGAAACTAAAGAGATTGCATTCCAGAAAATTTATTATGATTCTCTGGGAGAAGTGATTGCGGAGGTGCTGACCTCCTATCTGCGGCATACCCAGGCAGATGATAAGTTTTTCGTGGCGGCACATCCGTTACATATTCATCTGTTGGAGAACTGCCTGCAGGGCAGGAGGGTTGTTACTACTTTTTTTGAAAATAGATTTGATTATAGTCAGATAGGAAACATACGGGACTTTCTGGAGAAATCTGACTATGTCATTACTGATTCCAGGCAGACTACTGCAATTATTGAAGAGAGGCTTGGAGAGGACAGCCTTAATATTACAGACATACCTCCCTATGATACACGAATGGATTTTGGTATCAGCTCGCAGCTTAAGGTGCAGAATATCCTGATACCAATTGATGGAATAGGAAAAGATGATTACCGCCAGATTATACTGGAGGCGGCTCATTACATGACTGCAAATGAGCTGGCAAGAGTCCATATTTTTACCAGAGAAGCTGCCTGGGGACGAGAGGAAAAGCTTACAAACGAGCTCGCAGATATATTGGAGCAGGCGGGCTATGACAGGCGCTGGGCGAAGCGTGAAAAGCCCCGCCTTGTGGCAGAAAATAAGATAGATGAAGATGATGTGGAACCAAGATTTTTTATAGATACCTGTGTGGATGAGCGTACAATCAGCAAATGTATCAATGAGCAGCGTGTTATTCTGGATTTGAGACAGATTGTAGATGTCTATGTTGACATTACGGCTATCAGCAAGGGAGTTCCGAGAATCAGCCTGAGTGAGGATCAGTTTTTTGAGCATAAGAAGAATGGTTATCTGATTCATGATTTTTCACAGATAGGGGAGAGCCTGAACTTTTATCTGGACAGCTTTGAAAACTGGAATGAGGCTCTGGTGCAGTGCTATAAGATAGGGCACAAATACACGACCGGTGTTCTGCTTGGAGCCTGGAGAAAGGTGTTAGGTATCAGTGAGTAATATACATGTATTAGTAGTGAGTGAGGAAAACTGGATAGAGAAATATCAGATACCTGATAATGTGGATCTGGAATGGTTTGATGAGCTTGCAGATAAGCCGGATAAGCTCATGGATTTGGTTATACTGGATAGAAATATAAGCAGGGAGGATGCCCAAATCCTGCAGAAAATCACCAGAGGCTTCTGCCTGTATGCTACAGAGCAGGTGGATATGCAGCTTAAGCCCATCAAATTGTTTTTCGAGAGAAAGATGGGACAGTACATCTATACAGGGGATATTCAGAAATTCCTGAATACAGAGGTCAGAAATTATTATACCAATCCATATGGCGAGAAGTTTAATTTTCATAATCTGACTGTAAGCCCATTTTTTAAGGGCGCGATTTCCTGTCAGGGAAACTTTAATATGCTGCTTGAGGGGCAGTTTGGGGAGGAGTTCAGCCAGATTGCCTATTGGAAACACAATATTCCTGTCTTTGAGGGTCAGGCACTGGACCTGTATCTGGAATACGAGAAGACAGGGAGCGTTGAGATTGAACTTCATATATTAAAATTTGTAAATGGCTCAATCGGAGAGCTGGAGCGGGTCTGGGTATTTAACGAAGACCAGCTGCAGGAGTCAATATGTATTGATAATGAGGGGGCTTACGGACCTGTGTCTGCATCTATCCATGCAAGGGGCGATGGCAGTCTCAGGATTATTTCACTGCATGACAGACATTCCCGCAGAGGACATGGATTTTTTCTGCCGGGAGGAAAGCGGCTGGTGTCAGATAAGGGAGAGGAGATATTCAGTTATTTTGAAAGAGGTGACATGAAGCCTCCCTTTGCAGTTTATTTTTCAGGCTACCGTTCCCAGGAGGGCTTTGAGGGCTACTATATGATGAGAAGCTTCGGATGTCCTTTTCTCCTTCTGACAGACCCGCGTTCAGAGGGTGGCGCTTTCTATGTGGGGGATGGGAGCTTTGAGCATATGATTTTAGAAGAGATACAAAATTATATGAAAGACCTGGATTTTTCTACAGATGACCTGATTTTGTCCGGGGCCTCCATGGGAACCTTTGGCTCCTTGTATTATGGTTCAATGTTAAGGCCTCATGCCCTGCTGCTGGCAAAGCCTCTCACAAATATGGGAAATGTAGCCCGCAATGAGAGACTGCTCAGGGCTGGCGGCTTTGCCACATCCCTGGATATTCTGGTGAAAAACTATGGTTCACTGGATGATAAGGCGATTGAGCAATTTAACAATCGTATGTGGGAGCAGTTTGATGTGGCAGACTGGTCAAAGACGAAGTTTATTGTTTCCTATCTCTATGAGGATGATTACGACCCGGATGGCTACAGCAATATTCTGGAGCACTTACAGTCAACCGGTGTAGAGGTATATGGCAAGGGCTCACATGGGCGTCATACAGACAACAGTGCCATGGTTATGGAATGGTTCAAGAGCCAGTACAAAAAAATGTTGGAAGAGGATTTTGGCAGGATAAAAAATGAAAGATGATACATGGGTAATACGTTGGAGAAATTTTTTGACCAATGCATATGTATATGGTTCTAAAATAGAATTTAAGGATGACCTCTCAGTGGTGTATAGCAACCGGCTTATGCCTCCGGGAACTGTAATCCACCGCTGGTATTCAAAGACTAATTTCCAGCGTCAGAGGGTGGAGCCGGAGCTTCCCCTGATTGACGGGGAACGGGCTTACGAGATAAAAACGCGTATTGATTATAATAGTCCTGAGAGCAAGAACCTGATGCTCCGCATAGTGTTTTATGACCGCTATGATGTGGAGGCGGAGAGTATGATTGTCCGTGGTGGAGAGACAGTTTTCAAGCCATCTATCAAGACCTATAGTTATTGTATCGAGCTGATTAATGGTGGAAATGCAGACTTTACATTTCACTCGTTGATTCTCAGGGAAATATCAGAGGAAGAGTATAATGAGCAGCAGGAGAGAATTAAAAAACTTAAAGAAGGTGCTTCAAAAGGTAAAAGAAAGCGAAGAAAAGATAAAAAATCTTAGTGACGGCGAGCTTACTGCCTTAACAGATGCTTTTCGCGAGCGGTATAGGAATGGTGAAAGCCTTGATTCCATACTGCCGGATGCCTTTGCAGCAATGATGACTGCAGATGAGCGGGTACTGGGAAAACACCCCTATGATGTACAGGTATTAGCAGGCATTGCCATGCACCAGGGTTATCTGGCTGAGATGAATACAGGCGAGGGAAAGACACTGTCTGCTACGATGCCGCTCTACCTTAATGCCCTCACCGGGAAAAGCTGCATACTTGTGACCACCAATGAATATCTTGCTTCCCGTGATGGGGAGGAGATGAGCGAGGCCTACAACTTTATGGGGATTTCCTGCTCCTATCCCAGGACAAATGAGAAGGAGGAAATGACAGATGAGGAGAAAAAGGAATTTTATCAAGCAGACATCATATATATGACAAACGGAATGCTGGGCTTTGACTATCTCTTTAATAATCTGGTCAAGAACAAAAATGAGCGTTTTATGTGTGACTTTTACTATGTGATTATTGATGAAGCGGATGCTGTACTTCTGGACTCGGCTGTCATGCCTCTGGTGGTGTCCGGTGTGCCCCGGGTGCAGTCTAACCTCTATGATGTATGCGACTTTTTTGTGACAACACTTGTGGAAGAGATAGATTACGAGGAGGAGGACAATGCTGTATGGCTTACACCTAAGGGTGTTGAGTTTGCGGAAAACTTTTTTGGAATAGACAATTTTTACAGCAAGGAAAACTTTGAGATTAATCGCCATGTGACCCTTGCCCTGCGCGCCCACAAGGCGATGAAAAATAAAAAGGATTATGTCGTGACAGATAAGGGAGAGGTGGAATTATTCGACGGAGCCACAGGCAGGCTCATGCATGGTGTAAAGCTAAGAGGCGGTCTGCATCAGGCAATCGAGGCAAAGGAAAAGGTGGAGATTTCACAGGAATATCGTACTGTGGCATCTGTTACCTTTCAGGACCTGTTCCTGATGTTTGATAAGATGGCAGGAATGAGCGGTACCCTGACAGACGCCAGGGATGAGCTGTGGGATGTATATCACAAGAAGGTTGTGAAGATACCCACCAACCGCCCTGTTATCAGGAAGGATTTAAAGGACAGGTATTTTGTAAACGCACAGGAGCAATTCTGGACAGCGGCGGATGATGTCATAAGGCTTCATGAGACAGGACAGCCGGTGCTTGTGGTTTTAAATTCTGTTACAGATACAGACCTTTTTTCCAGACTTATGATACAAAAGGACATACCGCATAATGTATTAAATGCAAGCAACGCCTTCTGGGAGGCACAGATTATCTCTGGCGCAGGACGGCTTGGCGCGGTGACAGTTGCAACCACCATGGCAGGACGAGGCACAGATATAAAGCTTGGCGAGGGTGTGAGAGAGCTTGGCGGGCTGGCAGTCATAGGTGTGGGCAGGATGGATAATTCTCGGTCAGAGCGCCAGACCAGAGGCCGTTCTGGCAGGCAGGGAGACCCGGGCTTCAGCCAGTATTATGTGAGTCTTGAGGATGACATAGTTGGTGCCGAAGATGATGAGAAGCTGCAAAAGTACATAGATGGGAAAAAGCACATAAGCAAGTGGAAAATCAGGCAGATTGTCAACCAGAGTCAGAAATTCAATACAGAAACCGAGGAGATGGGACGCAAGAAGTCGGTGCAGTATGACCAGGTGCTGCAGAGGCAGAGGAATCTGATTTATGAGACCCGTGCCAATCTGCTGGATGGTGCCAAGGTTAAGGAGGAGACTCTGGCGTCTATTGCAGAAGAAAACATCGAATCCTATCTGGATGAGAGGAAGACCCTGGAGCTTCCGGACTTAAACCGCTACATACTTGATAATCTGTCTTATTCCCTTGATGGCAGGATAAAAGCTGAGGACTTAGCTGACTATGGGAAGGTGAAAAGCTATCTGGCAGACTGCTTTCACCATGGACTTGACAGGCAGCAGGAGCGGATTGGCAATAGTGAGTGCTATGAGCAGTTTGTCAGGGAGGCTACACTTAAGGCTGTGGATGACGGCTGGGTTGAACTGATTGATTATCTGGAGCAGTTTAAGTATGCAGTGTCAGGTCGTGCCACGGCTCAGAGAAATATTATGTTTGAGTACCAGAATGAGGCTTTTGACTTGTATTTGGATACAGAGAAAATGGTAAAAAAGAATATAATCCGAAATATACTTATGAGTGACGTAAAGGCGGATAAGAATAATCACCCTGTAATTGTTTACCCATAAGCAGTTTAGGTTAGGAGAAATGAATGGTTTATAATTTTAATTTGGGAATCGGCTGGGCGAGCAGCGGTGTGGAGTATGCTCAGAGCTACCGTGCCAACCTGCTCAGAAGGGCGGGGATTCCTGCACGATTTATTTTTACGGATATGTTTCCAAGAGAAAATATCGAGCATATGACAAGCAATCTGAATTTTACGGACGAAGAGGTTATATGGCTCTATACATTTTTTACAGATGTGAAGACGGCTCCGGTTTCCTTTAGTAAAAGTGATTTGGAGGCTGGCTTTGCAGAGGAGAATCCTGTATTTTCCAGAGAAGGCAAAAGCGGCAGGTATACCTTTGAAGATGGGAAAAAATATTATACAGTTTATTTTACCAATGAGACAGATGAACTGGTACACAGGGTGGAGCTGGTATGTGACGGCTGTCTGATACGGAAGGATTATTATACTTACTGCAAAATCTATTCTGAGTACTATGCACCCCTGGATGGCAAGGCACACCTTTATGGCAGAAGCTACTTCAATGAGGATGGTTCTCTGGCCTATGAGGAGATGATTGATGGTGATGATTCTGTCTGCTATAGATTTCAGAATGAGATGCTGTATTCCAAGGCTGAGCTTGCAGGCTATATGGTGAGACGGCTTGGTCTTACAGAAAATGATGTGGTACTCATAGACCGTACAACAGGAATTGGCCAGGCAATCCTTGAAAACTGTGGTCCTGCCAGAGTGGGGATTGTTATACATGCTGACCATTTCAGTGAGTCGGGCACTGACGAAAATAATATATTATGGAACAATTATTATGAGTATGCCTTTGCCCAGACAAAGCACATTGATTTTTATATTACGGCTACGGATGCACAAAACGAGCTGCTGCGTGAGCAGTTCAAAAAATACAGGGGATTTGAACCTGACGTGGTCACAATTCCGGTTGGAAGTCTGGATGAGTTAAGATATCCACAGGAGCCTAGAAAGCACCATGCCTTAATCACAGCATCAAGACTTGCCACAGAAAAACACTGCGACTGGCTTATTGAGGCTGTGGTCAAAGCTCATGAGACCATTCCTGACATATCCCTTGATATATATGGCAAGGGTGGAGAAGAAAATCAGCTTTCCAGGCTGATTGCAAGGCTGGGCTGCCAGGATTATGTAAGACTCATGGGACAGCACAAGCTGGATGATGTGT
>ERZ1035006.1862-NODE-1862-length-13003-cov-16.056534_pt1 | contig 13003 bp, 12 predicted proteins | sample MGYA00520694_ERZ1035006 | MGnify/ENA primary metagenome ERZ1035006 (study PRJEB33766, sample SAMN09781746) | gut metagenome | biome: gut microbiome | host: Homo sapiens | place: Madagascar | study: EMG produced TPA metagenomics assembly of the PRJNA485056 data...
ATACTTTTTGCCCGGGGCGGCAAAAAGTATCCAAAAAACGCCCTTAACGGCTGCTTCGCCGGATTCCGGCGACTAGATTCGCAGAATTTTTCACGTCGCTGATTTTTGCGTGCCGTGCGTGCTATGATACTTTTTGCCCGGGGCGGCAAAAAGTATCCAAAAAACGCCCTTAACGGCTGCTCCGCCGGATTCCGGCGACTAGATTCGCAAAATTTTTCACGTCGCTGATTTTTGCATGGCGTTCATCCGCAGGATGCGTCAACACTCCAGCGAAAAATTCCTGTGCCTGTCCGTTGCTTGCGCAGTTCGCTTGACATCGATGTGCTTGCATGCCCGTCGTCCGTTCCGGTCTGCGCAGCGCCAAGGATAACATTCTGATTGTCGGAGCGAAGGATTGACTATCAAGCGCAATGAAAGTTTGAGCGAAGTGTATTCTGCGCAGCGCCGAGGGTGGTGTGCTGTTTGTTTGAGCGAAGCAAAGACTATCATGCTTTACGATAGTTTGAGCGTAGTTTAAGTGAAAATTCCTAATTACAAAGCCTATTATTTATATTCTATTACAAATGGGAAGCCTTGTACGAAGTAGCAGCGTACTTTTTGTCCGGCGTCGTTTTTGGCAGCACTGAAGCGCCATTTGTAAAAGGCGCTGAGGGCATTGTTGTCCAAGGTGCTGTTGCCGCTGGAGCGTACTACTACGGCGCTTTCTACGCGCCCATCGATGCCTACAACGCCACGCACGACAACGCGCCCGCCGATGCCCGCATCACGCAACGCCTGCGGATAAACCGGAGCTGCAGTTGAGACTACGCGCGGAGGCACCTTGGGATTACGCGCAATGCCTGGGCCCGCGCCGTCGCCAATGCCGCTACCGTGTCCCGCACCGTGACCGCCGCCGCTGCCACTACCGCTGCCTGCACCAATACCGCTGCCGCTGCCTGTGCCATGGCCTGTTCCGTGACCGCCGCCGCTGCCACTGCCGCTGCCTTTTTTTGCACCTGCAGGCACATGCTTCACTACATGCTTCACAACCTGCTTATGCTCTATCTTGCCGTCAGGCAGAGTAACCGTTTCTTCCTCCACGACTTCCTCCACCTGCTCCTCGCCATCGTCGGAAGCATCAGCGATAGCTTCATCGGCGCCACCTCCGCCTCCGCCGCCAGCATCAAAGAACACAACGGTGTCAGCATCCGCAACCGGCGGCTGCATAGCAAAAACGCCGGAAAACGCCAGTGCGACGAACAATATAAAATGTATTATCAGTGAACCGCAAAAGCCAAAGCGCTGACGTGCCTTCGCCTGCAGCTTTTCTATCTGCTTCATCGTTACTTACCGCCATCCGTCGCCAGGCCGAAGCGTGCTACGCCTGCGCCCTTCAGCTTATCTACCAGCTTAATCACCTCGCCGTACTCCAGCGCCTTTTCCGCACGGATGACAACGGCGAAGTTTTTGTTCTTCTTCTGCTCCAGGCCTGCCTGCAGCGCCAAGGCCTCCGCATCCGTTTTGGCATCGCCCAGATAAATGCTGCCGTCGGCCTTCATCGTCACGGCGAAGGTTGTCGTGGTATCCGTCGCCGCATTTTTAGCCTGCGGCAGCTTCACCGGAATCGTTTTCAGGTCAATCATATACATCGTGCTCAGCATAAAAAAGACCAGCAGGAAGAACATAATATCAATCATCGGGATAATCATCAGCGGCGGCGTTTTCCTGTTACGCACATCTCGCAGCTTCATGATCTTGCTCTCCTTGTTTCAGCCTCCAGCAGCGCGCTGAAGCACTGCTCCATATCCGTAATCATATTGTCCATACGGTGAGCGAAATAGGAGTGCGCGCACAGTGAAAGAATGGCCACGCACAAGCCTGTCGCCGTCGCAATCAGCGCTTCACCAATACCGCCGGTAATTGCCATCGGCGCACCCGCTTCCACGTTGAAAATGCTGAAGGCGCCAATCATGCCCACGATGGTTCCCAGGAGGCCCAACAGCGGGGACATAGTTACGATAATGCCCAGGTAATCCAGCTTATCGCGCAGCGTCGCCATAAAAATACCGGCACGGCTTTCGAGGAAGGCGCTCTTTTCTGCCTTACCGCCTGCCACAGCCTCCACATCGGCAAGCATCTGCGCGCACTGACCGCTGCCCTTGCGCGCCAGCTCCGTCGCCACAGCAAAATCACCGCTGCGCACGGCGGCGCAATAGCGGGAGGCAAAGACAGCGCCGCTGTCCACGCTCTTATAATATATAAACCGCTCAATGGCGATTGCTATCACAGTTATAGAACAGGCGAGCAACGGCCACATGACCAGTCCGCCCTTATGAAAGTACATTATCAAATCTGTTATTGCCTGCATATTTTCCTCACAAATCTACAAATGCTGTCGTACTTTTACAGGAGGTGCATACTGCTCCCCAAAGTACATAAAGGAGCAGTATGCTGTATATTATGTAATCAAAACTCTAATTAAAAGGTCATCTCTGCGCCTACACGCCAGGTGCGGCCGTCGATAGTATAGCTATGATTTTCATCATAGGGTAAGGTCTTGTCAAAGATATTGTCTACACCGGCATAAACATGCAGGTTTTTAGTAATTTGCTTGTCTGCAACAAAGTTAAACGTGTTAAAGGTATAGGTATTAACATTGCTGGAAACATTGTACAGATAATCTACATACCACTTAGACCACAAAGTTGCGGTAAACGGCAATTCTGCATTATCAGTATAACTTAATTGGACAACACCGTTTTGTCTTGCTCTGTTATTCAGACGAGCATTAGTGGTTTTATCCTTAGCATCCGTGTAGTTATAAGTAGCCTTCACATTCCAGTTATCGTTGAAATTGTAACCAACCTCTGCTTCTGCACCACTGATTTCCGCTTCGCCTACATTGTAGTATTTGCTCTTGACAACCATGCCGACACCGGGAACATAGCCACGGTAGAACATATCGGAATCAATAAGATTATCTATTTCATTATGATAATAACCTAATTTGCCGGACCATTTACCTTGCTCTGCTTCAAAACCGATGTCGAAATTAGTTGCTTTCTCAGGTTTTAAATCAGGATTACCTAATACCTGAACATTCATCATGCCCATGCGTTTATCCATGGTAGAGTACAATTCATATACTGTCGGCGCACGGAAGCTCTTGCCATAGTTGACCTTAAAGCGGCTATTATCGCTGAAGCTATAGGTAGTACCGATTTTAGGAGATGTATGACTGCCGAAGGCATTGTGATGGTCAAAACGCACAGCAGGAATAAGCAGCCATTTATCAGTAATTTTCCATTCATCCTGCAGATAAGCAGCATAAGTATCTACATCCTTTTCAGAACCTGCTTTAGTGATACCTGCAAAGGTTTCGCTATATTTGTTATCACCGCCACCGCCAAAACGTGTACCACGCATATTGGTCGTAGTCCATTCAGCGCCATAAGTCATAGTGTTTTTATCATTCAGCTTCATGCTGTTTTTGCCTTCAAACACCAAAGTATCATACGAGGTATGGTCAAAATCGGTAATAGCATTATTTTCGTTTGTTACGTTGCTTTTCTTTAATGTATTGTAATACATACGCAGATTATAATCGTTTTTATTATCCTTGCCATAATAGGTCAAAGCATAATCTGAACGGTTGTTATCATAATTATAAACACCTTTGTCAGTGCCTTCACTGCTATTACTGGTGAACTGTTCACGCATAAAATTCAAATCTAAAGCAAGACCACGGTTAGCATCAAAGGCATAATCAAAACCAAGATTTAAGAAACGGCGAGGTCCATACATATTGGAGCTGCTAGTATCATAACCTTTGGTTTTATTGTAATAGCCGCTAACCTCTTTACGGACATCTTCAATACCGCCGCTGGCTTTTACACTTACTTTGCCTTGACGTCCGGAAGAATAATAGAAGTTTGTACCCATTTCTTTAGTGCCGGTATGAGCACCGATACTTGCATGCTCTTGGTTGGCTTTCTTTGTAATGATGTTAATAACACCACCCATAGCATCGCTACCATACAAAGCAGAACCATTGCCACGAATAACTTCAATGCGTTCTACATCTGCAAGATTGATACGGCTCAGCTCATAGGCATTCATTGTAGAACCGGTGTTTTCGGCAGCCATACGACGACCGTCAACCAAAATCAACGTATGCTTGCTTTCCATACCGCGAACCATAACCACATTGCCGGTCATGCCAACCTCTTGCACATCAATGTTAGTTGCAAAACGCAAGGCATCGCGCACGTTATAAGCAGCAGTATTTTTGATATCCTCTTGAGTAATAACCTCAACGCTTTGCGGAACCTCTTTCTTCTCCAGCTGTGTCTTGGTGGCGGTCACAACATAATCCGCACCGCTGTATTCATCGTAATTATCTGCCTCTGCGGCAAAGGCCATATGGCCAACTGCACTGACAACGCAGGCAGTAAGTAATGCTATCTTCTTTTTGTTTAAATTTCTCATAATGCACCTCTTTTTTCTACTTGTTTTTTTATGGTATATTTTACACCCGCAAGGTCAGCTACCGCTAACCCACGGATAAAAAAATATCGGAAGAATTTATTTTCTGTCGAACCATACGACAAAATCACCGGCAGGCTGTGCGCCCTTTTGCTTGCGCTCCAAGGGTGTGATAACAGCCACCTTTAATTTCGGACGCAAGGCTTCCAGCTTCTGTGTTGTACCCAGATGCGCGTCGGAATGGAAGCAGCCGTTGATATGCAAAATCTGCATATCCGGATGTGCGTCGGCAAACGCCGCAATGCTCTCGGCCATCTTGTCATCCTTCAGGCATTGCGCCGCATACACGGCAGCCAGACGCTGCGGCGGCATCTTCATCGGCGCTTCCGGAGAGTTCATCTGCGCATAAAATTTTTCTTTATACGCGCCCTCGTGAGCATAGGTATGCTTGGGCAGCCATTGCAGATACTGCTCGGCTATCCCCTCTGTTGAAGCGTTGTTTTTCGCTACGTGCGCTGCCAAAAAGCGGGGTACATTGGCAGCAACAACGGGCATTTTCTTTTCTTTGGCAAAATTTACCAGCGGAACATAATCCGTGCGGTAGTTAGGCCAGGGGCGGGCGGTGGCCAGGAAATCCTCCTCGCTCAAAGCGCCTGCCAGAAATTTATTCAGCTTATCCTGATTATCTGCCTCAAACATTTCCATGGATAAGGCCAGTTTCGCGCCTTTTGCCTTATACATTGCCTTCAAAAGCTCTAATTCATATTGGTGTATTTCACTTTGGTCATGATATTCACCAAAGAAAACTACATCATACTTTTGCAGCTTGCTTGCCAGCTGCGCTGCTGTTAAATTTTTACCGCTCTGCGCATCACCGAACTGCGCCGCACCTGCGGCACCTGCGCCCAGGCACAGCATTGCCATGCTAAGAGCGATTGTTTTCATGAATTTATTCATCTTAATCATGCTCCTCTACACTATACGGAAAGCACACGGGATATTTCGTCCCATTGGCCTCGACACGCATAATCACAGCCTTCACATCGTAAAGCTCTTCAATCACAGACTGTGTGAACACCTCGTCCGTAGGCCCGTCTGCCATAATCGTGCCCTTTTTCAGTGCAATCAGGCGCTCACTGTAGCGCGCCGCATGGTTCAAATCGTGCAGCACCATGATAACCGTCAGACCCATTTCATTATGCAATCGCACAACCAGCTCCATCAGCTCCAGCTGATGATGCACATCAAGATAGGTCGTAGGCTCATCGAGCAGCAGAATCTTAGGCTTTTGCGCCAGTGCCATGGCCAGCCACGCGCGTTGGCGTTCACCACCGCTCAGGGTGTGCACCAGACGCGTACGCAGCGGTCCCAGCTCAGTAAAGGCCAGCGCTTCTTCAATCGCCAGGCGGTCCTCCTGATTGAGGCCGTCGAAGAACTTGCGGTACGGCAGGCGTCCGTAGCACACCAGCTCCTCCACCGTCGTGCCGCCGGGAGCGTTCGCGCTTTGCGCCATCACCGCCAGCGTGCGCGCCACTTCCTCGGTCGACATTTTATTGATGTCCTTGCTGTCGAGATAAACCGCACCTCTCGCAGGCTCCAATAAACGACATAACGCCTTCAGCAGCGTTGATTTACCGCTGCCGTTCGGCCCGATAATCGTCACAATCTCCGGCTTGGCTATATCCAGTGTCAGGTCCCTGATTATCGTGTGCTCGCCGTAGCGCAGGGTAATTTTTTGTGTATGTAATGTCGGGATATTCATAGCTTAACGCATCCTCCGTTTCAGCAGATACAGGAAGAACGGACCGCCGATGAAGGACATAAAGATGCCCACAGGGATTTCCAGCGGACTGAAAAGCGTTCTTGCCGCCGTATCAGCCAGTGTTACCACCGCACCGCCGGCAATCGCCGCACAGGGCAGCAGGTATTCGTGGTCGCTGCCGATTAACAGGCGCATGATGTGCGGCACGATGAGGCCCACAAAGCCCAGCATGCCTGCCACGCTTACGGAAACCGCCGCCAGCAGCGCGGAAAGAAAGATCAAAATAGTGCGCATACGCATGACGCGTACGCCCAAGCTCTTGGCCAGCTCATCACCTAACTGCAACGCATTTAGGGAACGCGCACACAAAATCGTACCTATAATGCCAATCGCGCTATAAGGCAAAAGCATCTCCACATGCCCCCAGCTGCGCCCCTGAAAGCCGCCGGCCATCCACATCACAGTTCCCTGGATTCTGTCACTGTAAAATACGTTCAGCGCCGCCATACCGCCGCCGAAGAAGGTGGCAACCGCCACGCCCGCCAGAATCATCCGCAAGGGGTTGATGCCCTTTTCCCACGCCAGGAAAAAGACGATACCTGTGGAAAGCACGGCGCCGACGAAGGCTGCCAGCGGCACCATGGCAGATTGTTCCGGGAAAAGCAGCATTATCACCATCGCAAAAAGGCCCGCACCGGCACTCACGCCGATGATACCGGGGTCTGCCAGCGGGTTGTGCAGCACGCCCTGCAGGTTGCAGCCTGCCAGCGCCAAGTTGGCACCCACCAGCACAGTCACAATCGTGCGGGGCAGGCGGATGAGGTTCACAATGCGGTCGGTGTCCGCATCTGCCTCGCCCAGCAGCGCCGCCCATGTTTCGCTCACGGAAAGGCTCACCGTACCGCTGCCGATGCTCACGAAGATGCCTGCGACGAGCAGGATGCACAGGCCGCAAAAGACCGCTATACGCATTTTTTCTTTTGTTTTGGCATCATTACTCATTACTTGGCCTCTCCATAGATATATTCTTTCATAATCTTCATAGCGTCGATGGTGTGCGTGCCGGGGTTAACGGTAAACAGGCTCGGCGGCAGCTGGTACACGCGGTTATTCTTCACGGCGTTTACGTCATGCCAGATGGCGTTGTCACGCATATTGGCGCGCAGCTTCTCGAGAATCTCCTTGCTGCCGCCCATGGTAATCAGCATCACGACATCGGGGTTTTCCTTGGCTACGAATTCCATGCTCAACGGAATGTAGCTGCTGTCCTTCACGTTCTCGGCCTTGTCCGCAATGTTCACAGCGCCCAAACGCTCTGCCAGGTCACCGCCGAAGCTCTTTTTGGTGGACATATTGAAGCTGTCCGGCGAGCCGAAGATGATCAGCACCTTCGGTCCCCTGCCCTTCTGCACGTCCTGCGTCAGCGCGGCATATTCCTTTTCTATCTGCGCACGCTTGGCGGCAGCTTCCTTTTCTCTGCCGGCAAAGCGGCCGAAGTCGTCTATGCTTTTCAGCACGTCCTCATAGGAGTTTATCATGTTCAGGTAAAGCGGCACGCCGGCCATTTCCAAGGGCTTGCGCAGCATTACGTGGAAGGGTACGTTGGTGCCTACAACCAGATCAGGCTTCAGGCTCATGATTTTTTCCAGATTCGGCGCGTGGATCATGCCTACTTCGGGGATGTCCTTAATGCTTTCCTTGATGTCGTCGGGATATGAAGTGCTGGTAGGTCTGCCGACGGCTTTGCCACCGATGGAGGTGAAGATTTCCAGATTGGAGGCGTTGAGAAAGACGATTCTTTTGGGCTCCGCGGGGATGTGTACCTTGGCGCCGGTGCTGTCGGTTACAGTTACGGCGGCGTTGGCTGCGAGCTTGTGCTGGCCTCTTGCCAGCAGGAAGTAGCCTGCCAGGGCTATGATTACGACAAATACGAGTAAGATATATTTTTTCATACGCAACTCCCTTTACAATATTAGCTATCGCTATCTTTAAAATTAAATTAGCCTAGTCTAACTTTACTATGACATTATCTTATAAGATGGGGGTTTTGTCAAGTTAAAATTAGCGTAGGCTAATTAAGCGATTTAGTTTGCGGTATAAAATTCTAGGGAGATATCCATTTTCAGCACTTCTTTTGCCTGCATGTCGCTTTGCAAGCGCAGCTCTTTAACCTTGCAACCGTCGCGTTCTGCCTGCCGCAGCCAGCGCAGCAGGGAATAAAAATTGCCGACAGCACTTATTTTCACTGTCTGCAGCTGCAAGCCCTGCTGTAAAGGCACAGGATTGCCCTCCATCTGCATGCTGTTTAGCAGAATACTTTGCGCTTGTGCCTGCTTTTGCAGGCGCTGCAGCCTATTATTCAAGCGCAGATTCTGTTCTGCCTGCTCCTCCAATTTCTTTTGCTTACCCAATAACTTGATTTTATATGTATTATAATCATGGTGTTCATCAGCAAAACGAATCTGCTGTGTCAGTTGCCCCTGCAGCTTCTGTGTCTGTTCTACCGCCAGTTGTCGTTCATTCCAAAGCTCTAATGCCTTTACTCCAAAGCCTGCAGACAACACCAGCGCTATGCAGGCAAGCAGATTAATTGTTTTTTCTCCTGCTTTCATTGCTTGCCCTCCTTCATCTGCAGCTGCAGTTTATAAACAAGAACGTTACCCTGCTGCTGTGATTGCAGAAGCTCCACTCTGCTGTAATTTCCACATTTTTGCAGCTGTTCCACAAAGCTTTCCAAGGCCAAATTATCCACCGCCTGTCCTTGCAGCACTAAAGGTTTTTTACTGCCGTTGTATTCCAGCAGTGTCAGCCAACAGCCGGGCATCATCTGGCGGCAAATGCGTTCCAACTCACCACCGGCCTCCTTCGAAGGTTTAAACGCTGCAGCTAACAGCTTTTCCAAATGCTGACATCTATGTTCCACAGCCTTGCTTTCCTGCATACGCTGCTCCCACTCCGCATACTGCGCTAATCGCTGCTCCACCTCCTGCAAATCGCGTTGCGCCAGATAACAGCCTCCCCAGGCCCCGCCATAAGCTAACAGTGCCAAAGCCAAGGCAGCGCCGCTGACCTTAGACAACCAGCGTCCAAAAGCAGCCGCTATGCCTTGCCACTGCTTTTGCTTCTGTCTATATACAGTCGGCAGCGGCTTACCGGCAAACCACTTCTCTGCAGCTTCATCAAGCGTCATATCGCTTAACAAAATGCCCTGCAGCTTTAAAAGCAGGCTGCTGCACAGATGCTCCAGCTCAGCACGTGATGTATCCTGTAAAGCCGTAAAAGTTACCCGACATTGCTGTTCTCCAGCTTCACTAAATTCTGTTGCTTCAAAGCTATAAGTATAGCTCGCTTCAGGCCAAGGAACACTCTGCTGTACTTCCCATTTTAAGGCAGCCTGCAGTTCACGCCGCCGCATTGAAGGCAACACCATCTGTTCAGAATACATCATTGCTGCTGCAGGCAGCAGTAAAACCATCGCACCTTCTTCTACCTCACGCTTTAAAAGCATTTCACGTAAAGTATCGGCAAGTCTTTGCTTATTTGTCAGGCACTCTTCATCCAGCTGCTCCTGCCAGCTATGCTCACCATTCTGCCAATATGCCACCTGCCCCGTTTGCAGTGACAACAGCAAAAGCGCCTGTTTACGGCGCCATCGGCAGCGCAAAGCGCACAGTACAGGCTCAAACAGCTCCTCAACACTAATACTTTTACCATACTTCATCATAAGAACATCCTCCAATACCATGTAATGATTTCTCTACCCCAAAAATATGCAGTAACTGCCGCCGCGCACAAAAACGGTCCGAAGGGAATCGCCTGTTTCAGCTTCCCACGCCTGCACAGCAACAGTAATCCTCCCACAATGCCACCGCTGATAAAGGCAAGCAGCAGACACAATAGTCCCTGCTCTAAGCCAAGCCAGATTCCTAATGCCGGTGCCAGCTTTACGTCCCCCTCACCCATACCTCCGCGACTGGCAAAATACAGCACCAACATTATTGCCAACATAACCACAGCGCCGTAAGCAGCATCAAAAAGCTGCCCCTCATACCACGCGCGTACTAAGCCAACTGCCGCTAAAAATAACGTTACCTTGTCATAAAGCAGCATGAACTTCAAATCGGTATAAGTGTGATAAAGCAAACTAAGAACAAAAATAAATGACAGCATATTTACCTCCTTAAAAGCATTTTTACCATAAAAACGCAAATAGGACCCCTGCATTGCATTACTACAACACAGGAGTCCTAAAACTCTTCACTACATATTTACTTTTTCTGCTTCCAGATAAAGCCAATGCGCTTAGCCAAAGAGCTGAAAGTCTTTAATTGCCTCTTACCAGTTCAGGTCCTCAACCTCTTGACGGCCTTTGCCGGTCAGAGCATCCATCATGATGCGTTGCTCGATTTGAGCAGCCAGCTTCTTGGTGAACTTAACAGTATCCGGGTTAACGGACATGCTGTCGATACCGCTCTTAATGAGGAACTCGCAGAACTCAGGATATACGCTCGGAGCCTGACCGCAGATAGAAACAGTCTTGCCATCCTTATGAGCAACCTCGATCAGGTGACGGATTGCACGGCGTACAGCCAGGTTACGTTCGTCATAGATATGGGAAACAGTATCGTTATCACGGTCGCAACCCAGAACCAGCATGGTCAGGTCGTTGGAGCCGATGGAATAGCCGTCAACAAACTTGTTGAACTGGTCAGCCAGGATGATGTTGGACGGAATCTCAGCCATCAGCCAAACCTTGAAGTCTTTACCACGGGACAGACCGCAGTCAGCCATAATCTTGGTAACCTTTTCGCATTCCTCTACGTTACGGCAGAACGGAATCATAACGTTCAGGTTCTTCAGGCCGAACTCTTCGCGAACTTTGCGAACAGCCATGCATTCGAGCTTGAATGCTTCGATATATTTAGGATCATAGTAACGGGAAGCACCGCGCCAGCCCAGCAGAGCGGAAGGCTCGTTCGGCTCGAATTCGTCGCCGCCCTTCAGGTCGCGGTATTCGCTGGACTTGAAGTCGGAGAAGCGCATGGTTACCGGTCTCGGAGCCATAGCCTGGCAAACTTGGCGGATGCCTTCAGCCAGTTGGTCTACAACCTTTTCCGGTTGACCGATTTTAATCAGATACAGCGGATGTTCATGGATATAGGTAGTCCAGATGAACTCTTCGCGCATCAGGCCGATACCGTCGCAAGGCAGAGTAGCATATTTTTCAGCCAGCTCAGGATCGCCCAGGTTCATATAAATCTTGGTGCCGGTCGGCGGGAAGTATTCAGCAGCAGCAACTACCTGTTGTGCCGGTTGTTCAGCCTTCGGCTCTTCGATGATGCCTTCGTATACAACACCATGAGTAGCATCGATGGTTACATCAATACCGTCAGGAATGGTGGTGGTAGCAGCTTCGCCACGGCTCTTGGTACCTACGATACAGGGAATGCCCAGCTCGCGGGATACGATAGAAGCATGGCAGGTCATTCCGCCGCTATCGGTTACGATTGCTTTCGCTTTCTTCATAGCCGGTACCCAGTCAGGAGCGGTCATTTCAGTTACGAGAATTTCGCCTTCCTTGAATTCGTCGATATGAGACGGATCCAAAATTACATGTACGCGGCCTGCTACATTACCAGGGCTGGCAGGCAAGCCTTTAACGATAACTTTGCGATCAGTAGTCACTTTCTTCTCCTCTTTCGGTGCACCATTTTCTTTGTTACGACGGCTCCATACGGTTTCAGGACGGGCTTGCAGGATGTAAACCTTGTTATCGCGCTCGTCAACGCCCCATTCCATGTCCATGTAGCAGCCATAGTGTGCTTCAATTTTCTTAGCGCATTCAGCCAATTGTTTGATTTGCTCATCAGTCAGCTTTTGCTCGTTTTGCTCATCCAGCGGTACAACAACCTCTTCGCAGTCGCCGTCAGCTTTGCGGATCAGCTTAATGTCCTGCGCGTTAACGTTCTTTTCAACAATCTCGCAGGTAGCTTTATTTACAGTATAGTTATCCGGAGTTACGGTGCCTTGAACAACATATTCGCCCAAGCCCCATGCGCCTTCGATGAGGATGTTCTTGTCGTCGCCGGTAGCAACGTTAACAGTGAACATAACGCCTGCAGCCTTGGAGAATACCATCATCTGTACTGCAGCGCTCAGTGCTACATCCAGATGATCAAAGCCTTGTTTTTCACGGTAGTAAACCGCACGGTCGGTAAAGCAGGAAGCATAGCATTCCTTAACCTTAGCAACGATGGTTTCTGCACCCTTTACGTTCAGGTAGGTGTCCTGCTGGCCTGCAAAGCTTGCATCCGGCAAATCCTCTGCGGTAGCGCTGCTGCGAACAGCAACGAACGGATCAGCCTGGCCAACCTTTTCACCCAGCTCTTTGTAAGCTTGGGCAATCAGGTCCTGCAGATCCTGCGGCATTTCTTCGTCCATAATTGCCTGGCGGACCTTAGCGCAAACCTCGCGCAGCTGAGCGCTGTTGTCTACGTCCAGACCGGCAATTAAAGCTTTGATCTTTTCATACAGACCGGTCTTTTCAAAGAAGTATCTGTAAGCGCAGGCAGTAGTTGCGAAGCCATACGGTACAGGTACGTCAACATGAGAAGTCAGCTCGCCCAAGGAAGAAGACTTACCACCGGCGATTGCTACGTCTTTTCTCTCCAGCTGGTCAAACCACAGCAGGAATGCTTTTTCTTTCTCCATAATAATTTGCTCCTTTTAAAATACTATACTTTTTTCTGGGGAAATCCTTAATATAGTGTATACTAT
>ERZ1035006.1866-NODE-1866-length-12975-cov-5.294505_pt1 | contig 12975 bp, 10 predicted proteins | sample MGYA00520694_ERZ1035006 | MGnify/ENA primary metagenome ERZ1035006 (study PRJEB33766, sample SAMN09781746) | gut metagenome | biome: gut microbiome | host: Homo sapiens | place: Madagascar | study: EMG produced TPA metagenomics assembly of the PRJNA485056 data...
GTATAACACAGATTTTCTGTTTTATATAGTGGAATAGTTGATTTTATATAAATGGATTGCTAAACTATCAGGTGATAATGAAGACGAAAGAATGGCTATGACAATATAATACGAGGAGGCATATTAATATGCAGGAATTATCAAAACGAACAGAGACATTCAGTGATTCCGTGATCCGGCGGATGACCAGAGTATCCGATGAATATGACGCAATTAATTTATCACAGGGCTTTCCGGATTTTGATCCGCCGAAGGCACTCACGGACCGGCTGGCTGAGGTTGCCGGGGAGGGACCGCATCAGTATGCGGTTACCTGGGGAGCACAGAATTTCCGGGAGGCAGTCGCACGGAAGCAGGAGCATTTTTCCGGAATGAAAATCAATCCGAACCGGGAAATCGTGGTAACCTGCGGTAGTACGGAGGCTATGATGGCAGCTATGATGTCTGTGGTGAATCCGGGTGAAAAGGTAATCGTATTTTCGCCATTCTATGAAAATTACGGGGCGGATGCCATTCTGTCCGGAGCAGAGCCGATTTATGTGCCGCTAAATCCACCGGAATTTACATTTGATGCGGATGTTTTGGAGGCGGCATTTAAACAGGGAGTCAAGGCACTGATCCTGTGCAATCCGTCCAATCCGTGCGGCAAGGTGTTTACGGAGGCAGAGCTTAAGACTATTGCAGAGCTGGCGATACGTTATGATGCCTATGTGATTACGGATGAGGTATATGAGCATATTATATATAAGCCGAATCATCATACCTATCTGGCTACGTTGCCGGGGATGCGGGAACGGACCATTATCTGTAATTCATTGTCCAAAACCTATTCCATCACTGGATGGCGGTTGGGTTATGTGATCGCAGCACCGGAAATTATTGAACGCGTGAAAAAGGTGCATGATTTTCTGACAGTGGGTGCAGCGGCACCGTTGATGGAGGCGGCAGTAGCAGGTCTCAACCTTCCGTACAGCTACTATGAAGAGCTGGCAGCCCATTATACGCACATGAAGGAACTGTTTCTGGGCGGACTGAAACGCATGGGTGTGCATTATACGGAGCCTCAGGGGGCATACTATGTTCTGGTTGATATTGATCCGTATCGGCATAAGGGCGAGAGTGACTATGATTTCTGTGTGCGGATGGTAAAGGAAGTCGGTGTGGCGGCCGTTCCGGGATCCAGCTTCTTCCGGGAGGATGTAAATAACCTGATGCGGTTACATTTTGCCAAGAGTGATGCGGTATTGCTGGAGGCACTAAACCGATTGGAAAAATTAAAATAAAGAACAAATATTCGCAAACAAATGTTCTGAAATGCCTGTACTTATAAAATTAGATGTGCTATAATGAGCATTGCGGCGGAATGTGCTTGCACATGCCGACATAATGCGAAAACGACATGGAGCCGGCAGGCGACATGCTATAATAAGCATTGCGATATAATGGAGTGATGAACTCACGGAATAAGGAGAAGATAAGTGGATCATTTTGAATTAGTTTCAGAATATGCACCGACCGGAGATCAGCCACAGGCGATACAGGAGCTGGTGGAGGGGTTCCAGTCGGGGAATCAGATGCAGACGCTGTTAGGTGTTACCGGTTCGGGAAAGACTTTTACTATGGCGAATGTGATCGCACAATTGAATAAACCGACTTTGATCATTGCACATAATAAGACACTGGCAGCCCAGCTGTACAGTGAGTTTAAGGCATTCTTCCCACATAATGCGGTGGAGTATTTTGTTTCCTATTATGATTATTATCAGCCGGAGGCATATGTGCCATCGACGGATACCTATATTGCGAAGGATTCGGCAATCAATGATGAGATCGATAAGCTGCGGCACAGTGCGACCGCTGCACTGATTGAGCGCCGGGATGTGATTGTGGTATCTTCGGTATCCTGTATCTATGGTATTGGTGATCCGGATGATTACCGGGAAATGATGATTTCTTTGCGTCCGGGTATGAACAAGGATCGGGATGATGTGATCCGGGAGCTGATCAATATTCAGTACGTGAGAAACGATATGGATTTCCGGCGCGGCACCTTCCGGGTAAAGGGCGATGTGCTGGAGATCATTCCGGTATCGACCTTTGAGAATGCGGTTCGGGTGGAGTTTTTCGGAGATGAGATCGATCGGATCACAGAGTTTGATCCGTTGACCGGAGAGATTCATAAATCATTGAACTTTACCTGTATTTTCCCTGCATCGCATTATGTAGTGGCGAAGGAGAAAATGAACCATGCCATTGAAGAGATTGAGGCAGAGCTGGCGGAACGGGTGAAGTATTTTAAGGATCGGGAGAAGCTGATCGAGGCACAGCGGATTGCGGAACGGACGAATTTTGATATGGAAATGCTGCGTGAAACAGGGTTCTGCTCCGGTATTGAGAACTATTCCAGACCATTGGCGGGTCTGGCACCGGGAGCCACACCGAATACCCTGTTGGATTTCTTTAAGGATGATTTTCTGATGATCATAGATGAGTCACATATCACAGTACCACAGATCCGGGGCATGTATGCGGGTGACCGTTCCCGGAAAATGACACTGGTTGACTATGGGTTCCGTCTGCCGTCGGCACTGGATAACCGGCCGCTGAATTTTGAGGAATTTGAGTCCAAGCTGGATCAGCTGTTGTTCGTATCGGCGACACCATCTGTCTATGAGGAGCAGCATGAGATGCTTCGGACGGAGCAAATCATACGGCCGACCGGATTACTGGATCCACCGATTGATGTGCGCCCGATCGAGGGACAGATCGATGACCTGATTTCGGAAGTAAATAAGGAAGTAGAGCAGGGGCATAAGATTCTGGTTACAACCCTGACGAAACGGATGGCAGAGGATCTGACCGATTATATGCGAGAGGTTGGCATTAAGGTGAAATATCTGCATTCGGATATTGATACGCTGGAACGTGTGGAAATCGTGCGGGATCTGCGTCTGGGTGTGTTTGATGTGCTGGTGGGTATTAATCTGTTGCGGGAAGGTCTGGATATTCCGGAGATCACACTGGTTGCAATTCTGGATGCGGATAAGGAAGGCTTCCTGCGTTCGGAGACTTCTCTGATTCAGACGATCGGACGTGCGGCGCGGAACAGCGAGGGTCATGTTATTATGTATGCGGATAACATTACACAGTCTATGCAGGTAGCAATTACAGAGACCAACCGTCGACGTGAGATTCAGCAGGCGTATAACCAGGAGCATGGGATCACACCGACAACCATTCAGAAGGAGATCCGGGATATCATTTCCAATGAGAATACACTGGAAAATGAGAAACCGGCGGAGAAGGATGCAGAGTCTATGACCCGGAAGGAATTAGAGGAAGCAATCGCAAGAAAGACAAAGAAGATGAATCAGGCAGCTGCAGAGCTGAACTTTGAGGTGGCCGCAGTGCTTCGTGATGAGCTGAAGGAGCTCAAGATCGCACTACGGGATATAGATGATTGAGACAGAGCAGAAGGAGAAAGATATGGCAGCGAAGAAGGAATACATTAAAATTCGGGGAGCAAATGAGCACAATCTGAAGCATATTGATATTGATATACCGCGAAATGAACTGGTTGTAATGACCGGACTATCCGGTTCCGGAAAGTCTTCGCTGGCATTTGACACAATCTATGCAGAGGGACAGCGGCGGTATATGGAGTCCCTGTCTTCCTATGCCAGACAGTTCCTGGGACAGGCAGAGAAACCGGATGTAGAACAGATCGAGGGCTTATCACCGGCGATTTCCATTGATCAGAAATCTACGAACCGGAATCCGCGGTCTACGGTTGGTACGGTGACAGAGGTTTATGATTATTTCCGATTATTATATGCGAGAATCGGTGTCCCACATTGTCCGAAATGCGGTCGTGAGATCAAGAAGCAGACTGTGGATCAGATGGTGGATGCGATCATGAAGCTGGAGCCGGGAACGAGGTTCCAGCTGCTGGCACCTGTGGTAAAGGGCAGGAAGGGACGGCATGAGAAGCTGCTTGCCAGTGTAAAGAAGAGTGGATTTGTGCGGGTGATCGTAGATGGCAATCAGTATGATCTGTCCGAGGAGATCACATTAGATAAGAACATTAAGCATTCAATCGAAGTAATTGTAGATCGTCTGGTAGCGAAGGAAGGAATCGAGGCACGACTGGCAGATTCGATTGAGACAACCCTGAAGCTGGCAGAGGGTAATATGACCGTGGATGTAATCGGCGGGGAACCGATGACATTCAGCGAGAGCTTTTCCTGTCCGGATTGCGGAATCAGTATTGACGAGATCGAGCCGAGAAGCTTTTCATTCAATAATCCGTTTGGTGCCTGTCCGGTCTGTCACGGACTGGGCTATAAGATGGAGTTTGATGTGGATCTGATGGTACCGGATCGTTCTTTAAGTATTAACGAGGGATGCTTTCAGGTACTGGGCTGGCAATCGGCAGCGAAGCCGGGAAGCTTCAGCCGGGCCATTCTGGAGGCACTGGGAAAAGAGTTCGGATTTGATATGGATACACCGTTTGAGCAGTATTCACAGGATGTGCAGGATCTTCTGCTGTACGGCATCGGGACAAGACCGGTGAAGGTACGGTATAAGGGACAGCGTGGAGAAGGTGTTTATGACATTACCTTTGAGGGATTGCTGGAAAACATCCGACGGAGGTATCGGGAGTCTTCACAGTCCATGCGGGAAGAGTATGAGAGCTATATGTCGATTACTCCATGCGAGGAGTGTCACGGAAAACGATTGAAGGCAGAGTCACTGGCTGTAACGGTGGATGATAAGAATATTGCGGAAGTTACGGAAATGTCGATTGCAGATCTGCATGAATATCTGGCAGAGTTACACATCAATGACCGGCAGCAGCTGATCGGTGGTGTGATTCTGAAGGAAATACGGGCAAGGATTCAATTCCTGATGGATGTCGGACTGGATTATCTGGCACTTTACCGGCCGACGGCAACGTTGTCCGGTGGTGAGGCACAGCGAATCCGGCTTGCAACCCAGATCGGTTCCGGACTGGTCGGCGTGGCATATATACTGGATGAGCCGAGTATTGGTCTGCATCAGAGAGATAATGATAAGCTGATCGCTACCCTGAAACGGCTGCGGGATCTGGGTAACAGTCTGATCGTCGTAGAGCATGATGAGGATACCATGCTGGCAGCAGACTACATTGTGGATATCGGACCGGGAGCCGGAGAGTACGGTGGAGAAGTTGTAGCCGCCGGTACGGCGAAGGATATTATGAAATGTAAGAAGTCTATTACAGGTGCTTACCTGAGCGGAAGAAAGAAGATACCGGTTCCGGAGAGCCGCAGGACACCGACCGGATGGATCACAGTAACCGGAGCACGGGAGAACAATCTGAAGAACATTGATGTGAAGTTCCCACTGGGTGTGATGACCTGTGTCACAGGTGTATCCGGTTCGGGAAAGAGTTCGCTGGTAAATGAGATTTTATATAAGCATCTGGCACGGGATTTAAATCGTGCAAAGGAGAAGCCGGGCAAGCATGATGATATTCTGGGAATCGAGCAACTGGATAAGGTGATCAATATTGACCAGTCGCCGATCGGCAGAACCTCACGTTCAAATCCGGCCACCTATACGGGTGTTTTTGATATGATCCGGGATTTGTTTGCGTCTTCCAAGGATGCGAAGGCAAAAGGCTACGGAAAGGGAAGATTCAGCTTCAATGTATCCGGTGGCCGCTGCGAGGCCTGCAAGGGTGACGGTATCATTAAGATAGAGATGCATTTCCTGCCGGATGTGTATGTACCATGTGAGGTATGTCACGGAAAGCGTTATAACCGGGAGACCCTGGATGTCAAGTATAAGGGCAAGAGTATTGCAGATGTTCTGGATATGACGGTAGATGAGGCATGCGTATTCTTTGAAAACCTGCCATCGATTCTACGGAAGATAGAAACCCTGCGGGATGTCGGACTGGGATATATTAAGCTGGGACAGCCATCAACAGCACTTTCCGGTGGTGAAGCACAGCGAATCAAGCTGGCAACGGAGCTGAGTAAACGGAGTACCGGAAAAACGATTTATATCCTGGATGAGCCGACGACCGGTTTGCATTTTGCAGATGTTCATAAGCTGATCGATATTCTGCAACGCCTGACAGAAGGTGGTAATACAGTTGTTGTAATCGAGCATAATCTGGATGTGATCAAGACGGCGGATTATATTATTGATATCGGACCGGAGGGCGGTGTCCACGGTGGTACGATCGTAACACAGGGAACACCGGAAGAGGTAGTACAGTGTCCGGAAAGTTATACCGGTAAGTATCTGGAGAAATATTTGACAAAATAACTTCAGACATACTATCATACTAGGATGAAGCGATGCTTGAAGCAAGGAACTAAGAAACAGGAGAGGATAAGACATGTATTATATAAGTGATCTCCACGAAGGAGATATGATCAATGCAATTTATTTCTGTAAGACGAAGCAGTCCCAGCAGACCAAGGCCGGCAAGACCTATTTTTCCATGCTGTTACAGGATAAGACCGGAGTGATCGATGCCAAGATCTGGGATCTGAACAATGGAATTGCTCATTTTGATGCTATGGATTACATTTCTGTGATCGCACAGGTAGTCAGCTTTCAGGGCAACCTCCAGCTGAATGTAAAGCAGGTGCGTAAGGCACAGGAGGGAGAGTATCATGTGGCAGATTACATGCCATGCTCTTCATTCAGTATTGATGATATGTACAAAGAGCTGACGGATTTAATGAAGAGTGTGAAAGATAAATATCTGCACCAGTTATTGCAGAATATATTTATCAATGATAAAGAATTTGCAGAGAAGTTTAAGAATCATTCTGCGGCAAAATCCATTCATCATGGATTTATCGGTGGCCTGCTGCAGCATACGCTGGCAGTTGCAAAGCTGTGTGATTATTATTCACTCCAGTACCCGGTTCTGAACCGTGACCTGCTGATCACAGCTGCCATCTGTCATGATATCGGTAAGGTGGATGAATTGTCTGAGTTCCCGGAGAATGATTATACAGATGAAGGACAGCTGATCGGACATATTGTTATGGGAACTATTTTCCTGGATGGAAAAATGAAGGAGATCGAGGGCTTTCCGGTAAAGCTTGCCAATGAGTTGAAGCATTGCATTCTGGCACATCATGGGGAGCTGGAATACGGTTCTCCGAAGAAACCGGCATTGATCGAAGCACTGGCATTATCCTTTGCGGACAACACGGATGCAAAACTGCAGATCTTTATTGAAGAGCTGAATAATAAGAATGAAGGCGGAAACTGGATGGGATACAACCGGAACTTTGAGAGCAATCTTCGGGCAACTTCCAAGCCGAATGTATAGTATAGGATTCATAAAGAAGAACCGATATATAATATGAATGAGTCTGTTACGGATTATCCGGGACTCATGAATCTGAAGGAAAGGAGGGGATTATATGACAGGATTATATGGACTTTCAAGCTATGCGAATATGTTTCGCACCAGTTCTTCATATTCCAATATGTTTGGCTCCGGTTCATCATCCACATCATCATTTTACAGTAACCTTGGGGAATACTCCAGCATTCGCAATGGAGCATACCGTAAGCTTGTAAAATCGTATTATAAGAAGATGAACAGTACGGATTCTGATACAACAGATAAGAGTACTACCAGTTCAACAAAAAAGAATACGAAGCTCAACAGTGCCGGTACAGTCGCTTTGTCAACGGTGAAATCAGAGGCATCGGATCTCGTTGCATCGACAAAGAAGCTGACAGCAACCGGAAAGGACAGTCTGTTTGCCAGTGAGGAGAAGTATGATGCAGATGCTACATACAAGGCAGTCAGCAATTTTGTTACACAGTATAACGATACCGTAGATGCATTGAGCAAGGTAAGTGGTACTGCGGTAAAGAATGCCGGAAATCATATGCAGAATATGACGAATATCATGAGCAAGGGATTGTCAAAGGTCGGCATTACAGTCGGTACGGATGGTAAGCTGACAGTGGACGAGCAGAAGTTCAAGGCTGCGGATATGAGTAAGGTGAAAGCGTTATTCAACGGAAGCAGTTCTTATGCAGGAGTTGTTTCTTCTGCGGCAGGTCGGGTTGCATCACAGGCAGGCAATCAGATCAGCCAGTTAGGCGGAGGTCTGTATGGAAGTAATGGTTATTATAACAGCTACTACAGTGGCTCGTTATATAACGGTTATTTCTAAGAGATAGTGCCTGATGGTTCCCTCAGGATAGGAATGATGTACTGACTCCTGAGGGAATTTTTTATAAGAGGAGGATAAAGCATGGAAGAATCAAGGGTATTTTCGTTAAATGGTGTCAGTCTGGAAACAGTAGTGAAAAGTGTTGAGACCTTTTTAAGGGATGAGAAGGGAATGGAGATCCAGAGTGCTCCCGTGGAACATGGATGTATCATTCAGGCCACACAGAAGAAGGATACATTAAAGATGCTGGTGGGAATGCGGCTGGCAACTACGGTACAACTGGTGGTGTCCGGAGAGAATCTGAATGTTGTGATCGGAGAAGGGCAGTGGGCAGATAAGCTGGGAGCCGGAGCGGTTGGTCTCTTTCTCGCATGGCCACTGGCAGTGACTGCCGGAATCGGAGCATACCAGCAGAAGAAGCTGCCGGAGGATGTTTTGAACGTGATCAGCCGAACCCTGATGTCGCCGGGACAATTTGCTCCAAGGGAAACTGCCGGAGGCATGATGACCGGAGCTGTGGGAATCGTCGGAACTGGAGTAGCTGCGGGCGGAACTGTCGGAAGTGAGACTGCCGGAACCGGTGCTGTCGGAAGTGAGACTGCCGGAATTGGAGTGACGGCAACCGGAACTGTTGAAAGCGGAACTGCCGGGACAGATGGTGGAGAAACCGGTGAAACAGCAACAGAGAAAGCGCAAGTGTGTCCGCAGTGTCATGCACCGGTACAGGCGGGAGCAAAGTTTTGTAGTAATTGTGGCGCAAAGCTGATACAGGTCTGTCCAGAGTGTGGTAAGGTGGTCGCACCGGGCAGCAAATTCTGTTCGGAGTGCGGATGTGCATTAAAGTAGGAAGATTGTACAGAATAAATGAGTTACAGAATGAATGAGTTACAGAAGCGGTTATTTGAACTGCAGGATATAAAGTATAAAGAGTTTCATAGTAAGCTGATGCCGGGGATTGATCCTGACAGTGTGATCGGAATCCGCGTGCCTGTCCTGCGTGCCTTTGCGAAGAGCTATGCGAAGACGGAGGAGGCGGGGGCATTTATACAGACACTGCCACATCAGTATTATGAGGAGAATAATCTTCATATGATGCTGATTACATCGATAAGGGAGTATGACAGATGTCTATGGGAGGTCCGGAGATTTCTGCCATATATTAATAACTGGGCAACCTGTGATTTCCCGGAACCGAAATGCTTCAGAAAGCATAAAGAGGAATTATTGCCGGTCATCCGCTCATGGATCGCATCCGGGGAGACCTATACGATACGGTATGGAATCGGAATGCTGATGCGTTTATATCTGGATGCGGATTTCAAACCCGAATATCTGCAGCTTGCAGCAGATGTCCGGTCGGAGGAGTATTATGTGAATATGATGATTGCGTGGTACTTTGCAACGGCGCTGGCGAAGCAATGGGAGGCGACGATTCCGTATCTAGAGAAACGACAGCTCTCAGACTGGGTACATAGGAAAACCATTCAGAAAGCGATTGAAAGCTACCGGATCACGGATGAGCAGAAGGTGTATCTGAAAACACTTCGATAATTGATTAAAAAATGCAGCAACAAGGTATAAATTTCTATAGCCGGATGCTGCAAGTGACATAGATGAAGGAGAAAGAGTAAATGACATTACGAAATCAGATCAGTTCAAACGAAACGATTATATGGGAAGGGAAAAAGGATGTAAAGGTATCTATATTGGAGGGAATCTTTAATCCATTACTCCCTTTTGCGATTGTATGGCTTTTGATTGATACGGGATTCATTGTTGTTTTTATGGGAGGCTTTGCGTCAAGTGGGACACCGGCTTTATTTACACTGGGAACGGCCGGATTTTTTCTGATTCATCTGATGCCGGTATGGCTTTACCTGTTTGGCGTTCTGACTGCCGGTATGAAGGCAAAGAATACGGAATATCTGATTACGGACAGAGCCATTTACATTCAGACCGGAGTATTTAAGACGGTGACGGAGATGAAACCGTTTGCCGATCTATCCCATGTAACCGTAAGTCAGGGAATATTCGATAAAATGTGCGGTACCGGTGATGTGATCACGGTCTGCAGTCATGTGTCTACAACATCAGAAGGCGGACACTCGCACGGAATGAATATTGATAATATTAAGGACTACGAGAGTGTATTCCGACTGGTAAAGGAATATCAGGAAGCAATCTATACAGATACTATGTATCCGAATGATTTAAGACCGAGAGAAAATCATGGATATAATACAACCTATGTCGGTAGTGATAGACGGAATCCATGGAATTAATGCGACCGGAGCGGAGTATATAGAAGACATGTATGCAGTAAGGTAGACACACGTATACAGAGGATATAAATGTGGTAGCACCAATGAGGAGCATGACAAATGATGACAAGAAAAGAAGCACTGGAATATGGACTTTCCTTTCCGGATACCTATCAGCAGGCACCGTTTCATGATGAAAACTGGCAGTTGGTCCGGGTGAAGGGAAGCAAAAAGGCATTCCTCTGGACTTACGAGAGGAATGGATATCTGAATCTGAATGTAAAGACAGATCCGGAGTGGAGAGATTACTGGCGCAGTGCGTTTCCGTCAGTGATCCCGGGGTGGCATCAGAATAAGGATCATTGGAATACGATCATTCTGGATGGCAGCATCCCGGATGAGGCGGTGCGGAAGATGATTGCGGAGAGCTATGAGCTGGTCACAGACAGCCCAACGAAGCGGATCTATGAGGCAGTAAAAAAGATACCGAGGGGACAGGTGGCTACCTATGGGCAGGTAGCAGAGCTCGCCGGCGATAGGAAGATGGCACGGGCGGTTGGAAATGCCTTGCACAGAAATCCGGATCCGGAGCATATCCCCTGCTATCGGGTGGTGAATGCGAAGGGAGAGCTGGCAGGCGAGTTTGCATTCGGAGGCGCAGGAAAGCAGGCGGCGATTCTGGAGGCGGACGGAATTGAAGTGATAAATGGAAAAGTAGATCTTACAAAATACGGTATCGATGTGGAGGCAATCAGGCATGAATATAGTAGTCAGAGCGTATAAGGAAGCGGATCTTTCTGTTATGATAGATATCTAGTGTCAGACTGTCTGATTCAGGGCAGAGAGCATGGATATGGTGTGCTGCAGTTTAATGCGGTAGTTGCCGGCAATATTCATGCCAGACATTTGTATGAGCGGCTGGGTTTCACACAGCTGGGTGTGATTCCGGGAGGTTTCCGGATGAAGGATGGACATTATGAAGATATTTGTCCGTATTATCATGTATTATAGGATGGATAGTGGAATGAAGAAAAATGATGTGATTGAACTGACAATCGAGGATATGGGAACAGACGGCGAAGGAATCGGACATGTAAATTCAGAAGCCGGGGAACGTGGCATAGCTGTGTTTGTAAAGGATGCTGTCATGGGAGATCACATTCAGGCAGTGATTACAAAGGTGAAGAAGCAGTATGCCTATGCCAGAGTTCTGAAGGTGTTGCAGCCTTCCCCGGATCGGGTGGAGCCGCGATGCCCGGTAGCCAGACAATGTGGCGGATGTACGCTTCAGCATGTCAGCTATGAGAAACAGCTGGAGTTCAAATGGAATAAGGTGCGGAATTGTCTGAGCCGGATCGGTGGTCTGGAACATCCGGAACAGTATATGGAGCCGATTATCGGAATGGAAGAACCGTGGCATTATCGGAATAAGGCACAGTTTCCGGTTGGCAGGGATAAGCAGGAGAATGTAGTGACCGGATTTTATGCCGGGCGGACTCATACGATCATTGATACCCCACAGTGCTTTATTCAGGCAGAGGGAAATGATACGATTATCCGGATCGTGCGGGAATTTCTGCAGAACTATCAGATATCCACCTATGATGAGGAACAGCATACCGGACTGGTGCGGCATATATTAACACGTGTGGGATTCACCACCGATGAGATCATGGTATGTCTGGTGATCAATGGAGAAACGCTGCCACATGCGGATAAGCTGATAGAGCAGCTGAAAGCGGTGCCGGGAATGACCAGTATCAGCATTAACCTGAATCGGGAGAAAACGAACCGGATTCTGGGCAGCCGCTGTAAAACCTTATGGGGACAGGATTATATTACGGATTATATCGGAGCGATCCAGTATCAGATCTCACCGCTTTCTTTTTATCAGGTGAATCCGGTGCAGACGAAGAAATTATACGATAAAGCATTGGAATATGCAGATCTGCAGGGGGGAGAGACCGTCTGGGATCTGTACTGCGGAATCGGAACCATTTCTCTGTTTCTGAGTCAGAAGGCAGGACAGGTCTATGGTGTGGAGTTTGTTCCGCAGGCGATAGAGGATGCAAGAAGAAATGCGGCTCTGAATCATATAGATAATGTAGAGTTTTTTGTCGGAAAGGCAGAGGAGGTACTGCCACAGCAATATCGGGAGCATGGAATCTATGCAGATGTAATCGTGGTGGATCCACCACGGAAAGGCTGTGAAGAGATCGTGCTGGAGACTATCTCCGATATGAAGCCGAAGCGGGTGGTATATGTCAGCTGTGATCCGGCAACTCTGGCCCGGGATGTGAAGCGGATGGATGAGCTGGGCTATCAGGTAGAGAAGGTAGCGGTCGTAGATCAGTTCTGCCAGGGAGGACACGTGGAGACGGTAGTCTTGATGTCAAGGAAAGGTAAATAAGTGCCAGAAAGCGGCGTATTTCCGGGCTTTTTCGGAAGTTTGGATTTGAAGCCAGACTGCCGGAAAAGCTCGGTTTTCTTATATGGAAACATATCTACTG
>ERZ1035006.1869-NODE-1869-length-12963-cov-7.906492_pt1 | contig 12963 bp, 13 predicted proteins | sample MGYA00520694_ERZ1035006 | MGnify/ENA primary metagenome ERZ1035006 (study PRJEB33766, sample SAMN09781746) | gut metagenome | biome: gut microbiome | host: Homo sapiens | place: Madagascar | study: EMG produced TPA metagenomics assembly of the PRJNA485056 data...
AAAAGAAAGGGGAATCATAATGAAAAGGATGAAAAAAGTTGTATCAATTGTATTAATCATGGCGACTTTGTGTTTACTGACAGGTTGTTCTTTTGTAAAGGCAGAAACGACCATACAGGTATCAGTGGATGCAGATGGAAAAACGGTAAAAGCTGTATTGAAAGCAGATCAGAGTCAGGGATATGAATGGAAATATCTCATAACGAATGGCGCACTTTCAGAATCCGCGTCCAGATTTGAAAATAATATTTTCAGTGATACATATATTCAAAAGTATTCTTATACCTATAATGTATCAAAGGGAAATGAAGATCAGCTTGTATTTGTATTGATCAAGGACAAGGATTATGAGAACGCAAAGGCATATGAATATCCGGTTACGATCGATGACAATGGCAGTGTTAAAATCGGAAACAGAACAGAAAAAACAGTTGGATATTATCCGGACCTGTTAAAAATGATTCAATAGTATAGAAACATAAGTGAAGGTACATGCATAGGATATTTGGTGAACAGGAAATATTCTTTGCATGTGCTTTTTGTTTATAGGAGCGTATGGTATACTGATGTAGAAAGAGCCGGTTGTTGACAGATAGTATTGTGAGATAACTATAAAATGTATTAGGTGTCAATAAGTCTAAAATGCTTACTTGTGCAAGCACAATCGCATTTAGGACTTTTGACACTTACATCATAAAGTGAATTTGAGATATGTATGATAAGTTATGATAAAAGGACGCTGATAACATGGGATTTGATTATATAAATAAATGGAAAAAACAACGCAGAAAAAGAAAAACGGATTTAAAAAAGCTGCAGCATGGGCTGATGAACAGGACAAAATATTATGGCAGTGATATTTTTCAAAAGCCTAATTTTAAAAAAACAGCTAAATTTGTCCAGCATGGGGATGTATCTGTCAGAAAGCACAGTATCAGTGTAGCGCTGACTGCTCTGAGGATCAGCCATATGCTGCCGTTTCACACAAACGATAAGGCAATTGTCAGAGGTGCACTTCTGCATGATTATTTTCTGTATGACTGGCACAAAAATAAGATCAGGCCAAGCAGATTTTATAAATTTTATGAATTGCATGGTTTTACCCATCCGGGCACAGCTTTGAAAAACGCCAAAAAGGATTTCAGACTGACCCCAAGGGAACAGGATATCATTAAGAAACACATGTGGCCGCTGACAGTCATCCCACCGATGTGCAGGGAAGCATGGATCGTGACAGCAGCGGATAAATATTGTTCCCTGATGGAAACATTGCATCTGCATGGGAAGAAAACGAAAAAATAAATTTGACGGGACTTTGTATACACGGTGCGTCAGGATCAGTCAATATATAAAATTCAGGCACAGAAAACGGATATGCAGTCAGAATCATGGAATGATACAGAAATCGGATAAACGGATAGAATGATGAAACAGACTTTATATGAAAAACTGGGTGAATTGGCGAAATCGGATATTTATCCTTTCCATATGCCGGGGCATAAAAGGCAATTGCAGGATCAGCAGTTTGGCGATACTTTAAAAATAGATATAACGGAGATTAGCAGCTTTGATGACCTGCATGAGCCGGAAGGAATTTTGAAGGAAGAACAGGAATTTGCCGCCGGATTATATGGAGCGGATCATACGTATTATATTGTAAACGGAAGCACCTGCGGTATTCTGACCGCTGTCAGTGCAGTCTGTCGCTGGGGCGACACGATCGTTATGGCAAGAAATTGTCATAAATCAGTTTATCATGCAGCATATCTCCAGAACCTGCAAATAGAATATATAGAACCTCAAAGATGTAAGGAGGGCTATCCAGTCGGTCCGGTACTTACAAAAGAGATTGAACATGCGCTGCAGCGGGCAGAAAAAAAGCAGGCTGCCAGAGCAGTCATACTGACATCTCCTACTTACGAAGGGGTGCTTTCCGATATCCCGGCGATCGCAGAAATAGCACATGCGCACCATGCAGTATTGATCGTGGACGAGGCACACGGTGCGCATCTTGGATTTTCAACAGGGTTTCCGCAGTCAGCGGTCAGACAGGGAGCGGATCTTATTGTGCAGAGTCTGCATAAGACACTACCTGCGATGACACAGACTGCACTTCTGCATATATGCGGAGACAGAGTAGAGTTGCAGCGTGTGCAGTACTATCTGGATATTTACGAGACAAGCAGCCCATCCTATGTCATGATGGCCTCCATGAGTAAGTGTCTGCATCTGATCGGTGAAGAGAAAGATAGTTTATTTTCGGCCTTTGATGAGAAGTTACAGGATTTTTATGAAATCAGGGAACAATTAAAACATATTACGATACTGGATGCTGTATGGGCGTGGAACACCTATCATGCCTATATGGATCCGTCGAAGATCAATATCTGTGTGGCAGGCTGCATGAGAGATGGCAGCATCTATACGGGTAAGATGCTGTCAGCAGAGCTTTTGGGAAAATATCATATCGAAACAGAAATGACAGCAGAGCAGTATGTGATCGCGATGACTTCTGTGATGGATACGCAGGAAGGCTTTGACCGGCTGAAGGCAGCATTACTGGAAATTGACAGCAAATTGTCAGTGGCCAAAAGTGGGAAAAGTACGATAACACGATCAGTAGGACAGAATAGTATGCTGAATGATGAGGAAGAGGAGGCAGAACACAGAGCTGACAGTATGCAGACTGCATACACGATCCGTGAGGCGATGGATCATAAGCAGAAGGCTGTGGACTGGAGGGATGCCATAGGACGGATCAGTGCGGAATTTGTGATCGTATATCCGCCGGGCGTGCCTCTTTTGGTTCCGGGGGAAGTGATCACGCAGGAGTTGAATGAGAAGGTAAGGCATTATCAGAAGGTGGGACTCAATCTGCAGGGGATGCAGGACAAGACATTGCAGAGGATCTGTATCGTTACGGAATAGAAAAGCTTTACCGTATCTTTGCCGTTTATTTACATGCAGAGGGGTAAATACGCATTGCAATCCCTTATTAAAAATGAGATAATACAGGAAAAAGCGAAAGGTGGAAAAATATAAATGAGAAAAACGAAAATAATCTGTACAATCGGACCGGCCAGTGAGGGAGAGGACAAGTTAAAGGAATTGATGCTTGCCGGAATGAATGTGGCGAGATTTAATTTTTCCCATGGAACACATGAAGAACAGAAAGCAAAGTTTGCAAGAGTATTGAAGGTCAGCAATGAGCTGGGACTTCCTGTTGCAACGTTATTAGATACAAAGGGACCGGAGATCAGATTACGTGATTTTGAAGGCGGAAAGGCAATGCTTGAGCCAGGTCAGACATTTACACTGACGACAGAAGAAATCATGGGTACAAGTGAAAAGGCTGCGATCAGCTATAAAGGGCTGAAAAATGATGTCAGCACAGGCAGCATGATCCTGATCGATGACGGAAAGATCGAAATGCGTGTAGAGAAGATCACAGATACAGAGATCCAGTGCCGTGTTGTCAATGGCGGTAAAGTATCCAACCATAAAGGAATCAATGTACCGGGTGCTGTTCTTTCCATGCCATATATTTCAGAGGTGGATTATGCAGATATCAAATTCTGTGCAGAAATGGGTTATGATTTCCTGGCAGCTTCCTTTGTCAGAACAAAAGAGGATATTTTAGAGGTCAGAAAGATCTTAGATGAATATAACAGCAAAGCAAAAGTAATCGCAAAGATTGAAAATATGCAGGGTATCCAGAATCTGGACGAGATCCTCGAGGTTTCCGATGGTATCATGGTTGCCAGAGGTGATATGGGTGTTGAGATCCCGCTGGAGGAAGTACCTGTTTTGCAGAAGCAGATGATCAAAAAGGCAGTTGCTCAGGGTAAACATGTTATTACCGCAACACAGATGCTTGAATCCATGATCACAAATCCAAGACCGACAAGAGCAGAAACAGCTGATGTTGCCAATGCCATTTACGATGGAACCACAGCGATTATGCTTTCCGGAGAAAGTGCAGCAGGCGCATATCCGATCGAAGCTGTAAAGACAATGGCAAGAATTGCTGAACGTACGGAGCAGGATATCGATTACAAGAGCAGGCTGAAAAAGGTTGAAGACGAGGATGATACGGATATTACAACTGCTATTTCACATGCATGCTGTACAACAGCGATGGATCTGAATGCCAGTGCGATCATCACAGTAACAATGTCAGGCTTTACGGCCGGTATGATCTCCAGATACAAACCGGGCTGTCCGATTATCGGATGCAGCGTAAATCCGAGAGTCTGCAGACAGTTGTCTCTTTCCTGGGGCGTAGCACCGCTCCTTATTGAAAAAGAAGATAAGGCAGATGCGCTGTTTGAGGAAGCAACCAGAGCAGCGGAAAAAGCAGGATACATCAAGAAGGGTGATGTCGTTGTTCTGACAGCAGGCGTTCCGCTTGGCATTTCCGGCAGAACCAATATGATCAGAGTGATTGAAGTATAGGAACGGACATGGGCAAAATATTTTATCTGATGGGCAAAAGCTCCTCAGGCAAAGATACAATATACAAACAGTTAATGGCAGATAAAGATCTGCATCTGAAAAACATCGTACTGTACACGACAAGGCCGATCAGGCAGGGAGAACAGGAAGGTATCGAGTATCATTTCATAACAGAAGAGCAGCTTGCAAATCTGGAAAAAGAGGGCAGGATCATAGAGCTTCGCGCCTATGATACCTGCTTTGGTATTTGGAAATACTGTACAGTAGATGCACATATCGATTTAGACAGGGAAAATTATCTGATTATCGGAACAATTGAATCCTTCTGCAAAACAAAAGCATTTTACGGAGAAGAAAAAGTGATCCCACTTATGATAGAGCTGGACGACGGGATCAGACTGCGCCGTGCACTTGATCGGGAAATGGCACAGGATCAGCCAAAATATGATGAAATGTGCAGGCGTTATCTGGCGGATGCGGCGGATTTCTCACCGGAAAAGAAAAAAGAAGCCGGCATTGAAAAGGAATTTCTGAATGATGAGCTGGATGTCTGTATTGCAGAGCTTAAAGAATACATTCTCCATGAAATGAGAAAAAGAATCTGATCCAGAATAGGATTGTACATAGAAATATCTATCTTGCAGGTGCATTTCATGGTATACTAAGATATAATGATGCCAGCGTCAAAAGGTCTAAACCTATGTGAGCCTGCTTATATTGGGTAGAATTGCTACGCGTTACGCACGGAACAATTCGTAGGCATCAAATTCGGGGCTTTTGCCCCCGACATCATATAATACAGTTCATTTAAAATTGTTATAACACATAAGGGGGTGGACAGATGGACATTAAAGTAAATCAGACGATGCCCGTAACGCAGACTGATGCAGTCAGCCAGACGCAGCAGACCGACGGCAGCTTTAAGTTCACACTGGCCAGCCATATTGAAGAGCAGGATCTGCAGGTCCGTCTTACCGCCATGATGGAGGAGATCACCAGACAGGGTGACCGCATTTCCAAAAAGATGGATATCAAAGATATGCGCAGGTATCGTTCGCTTGTGAAATCCTTTTTAAATGAAGTAGTTACAAGAAGCCATAAGTTTTCCAGAGAAAATTTTTTGGACAGGCGGGGCAGACACCGTGTTTATGGGATCATCAAGCAGGTGGATGATACGCTGGATGAGCTTGCAAGAGAGCTTGTAAAGGATGAAAAAGATCATATTGCGATACTGAATAAGATCGGTGAGATCCGGGGATTATTACTGGATATTTTTACATAGAAACGATGGATTTCCATAGAAGCATACATCATCTGGCAATTGCAAGAGAGAATTATCTTAAGTGAAAACAAATATCATAATGTGCGAAACGAAAAGGGGTAAGGATATGCCTAACTTTAAAGATATTTACGGACAAGAGCAGATCGTGGATCATTTAGAGAATGCGATCGCATCAGGCAAGATTTCTCATGCCTATATTATCAATGGGGAGCGCAGCAGCGGTAAGGAATTTATTGCCAATGTGTTTGCCATGGCGCTGCAGTGTGAAAGTACCGGGCAGGAAAAGCCATGTAATGAATGTCATTCCTGCAAGCAGGCACTTTCCGGTAATCATCCGGATATCATCAGGGTCACACATGAAAAGCCTGCAACGATCGGTGTAGAGGATATCCGTACAGGAGTCAATGACGATATCATCATTAAGCCATACAGCAGTGACTGGAAGATCTATATTATCAGTGAGGCGGAAAAAATGACCGTGCAGGCGCAGAACGCACTGTTAAAAACGCTTGAGGAGCCGCCTGCTTACGCAGTGATCATCCTGCTGACTTCCAATATTGATTCTATGCTGTCTACGATACTGAGCAGATGCGTGGTATTAAATATGAAGCCTGTAAAGGATGAGATCATCAAAAAATATCTGATGGAAGAGATCCATGTACCGGATTATAAGGCAGATGTCTGTACCGCCTTTGCAAGAGGCAATCTCGGCAAAGCCAAGGCACTTGCTGCCAGTGAGGAATTTGATAATATCAAAACAGAGGCTGTCAGTCTGCTCAAATATATCCACGATATGGAAATTACGGATATTATGTCAGCGATCAAAAAGATCAATGACTATAAAATAGATATCAACGATTATCTGGACATTTTATCTGTCTGGTATCGTGATGTGCTGCTCTTTAAGGCGACAAATGACGCAAATCAGTTGATTTTTAAGGACGAATTGCAGTATATTAAAAAAATAGCAAACCAGAGTGCATATGAAGGCATTGAGATCATTTTAGATGCATTGGAAAAGGCAAAATCAAGATTACGTGCCAACGTTAATTTTGATCTGACGATGGAATTGCTTTTACTGACAATAAAGGAGAATTAAGCATGATAAAAGTTGTAGGAGTCAGATTCCGCAGCGCAGGAAAGATTTATTACTTTGATCCCCAGAAGCTTGATATCAAAAAAGGGGAGCATGTTATTGTGGAAACTGCCCGTGGCGTAGAATACGGAACAGTGGTACTTGGCATTAAGGAAATCGCGGATGATGAGATCACAGCACCGCTCAAACCGGTGATCCGTATTGCGACCCCGAAGGATGACAAGCAGGAAGCTTCCAACCGCGAAAAAGAAAAAAGTGCAATGGCTGTCTGTTTGGAAAAGATCAAAAAGCATAAGCTGGATATGAAGCTGATCGATGCAGAATACACATTTGACAATAATAAAGTATTATTTTATTTTACCGCAGACGGACGGGTGGACTTCCGTGAGCTTGTAAAGGATCTGGCTGCAGTCTTTAAGACAAGGATCGAGCTTCGTCAGATCGGTGTCAGAGATGAGACAAAGATCGTTGGTGGGATCGGTATTTGCGGGCGTCCGCTCTGTTGTCATACATTTCTGGATGAATTCGCACCGGTTTCCATCAAGATGGCAAAGGAACAGAATCTTTCCCTGAATCCGACAAAGATATCCGGTGTCTGTGGCAGACTGATGTGCTGTCTGAAAAATGAAGAAGAGACATACGAAGAGCTGAACAGAAGACTTCCGAATGTCGGTGACCGTGTCACAACGGATGATGGCCTGAAGGGTGAGGTACATAGTGTGAATGTACTGCGTCAGCTTGTTAAGGTTCTGGTAGATGACGGAGAAGAAAAAGAGATCCGGGAATATAAAGTAGAACAGCTGAAATTCCGCAGACGAGGCAGACGTGACAAGGAAGAGCGCGGTGATAAAAAGCAGAGTGCGGAAGATAAGGCATTAAAGGAACTGGAAAACCTGGAGAAAAAGGAAGGAAAATCAAAACTTGATGAAGATTGAGCTTTTAGAAAAGGAAAGGCTTGATGATCTGGGTAGAAAAAATTACAAAATAATCCAAAATCCGGATGGTTTTTGCTTTGGCATGGATGCAGTACTGCTGTCAGGATATGCCAAAGTCAAAAAGGGGCAGCGTGTTTTGGATCTCGGAACCGGAACGGGAATCATTCCGATCCTGCTGGAAGCAAAAACAGAGGCTTCCCATCTGACGGGACTGGAGATTCAGGAAAAAAGTGCGGATATGGCAAGGCGCAGTGTGCGCTACAACGATCTGGAAGATAAAATTTCCATTGTAACGGGTGATATCAAAGAAGCAGGAAGCCTGTTTGGCGCTGCTTCTTTTGACGTTGTGACTTCAAATCCGCCGTACATGATCGGCGGACATGGGCTGCAGAATCCATCCATGCCCAAAACGATCGCAAGGCATGAGGTGCTCTGTGATCTGGAGGATGTGGTCAGGGCAGCGTCGACAGTTTTAGTACCGGGCGGTTATTTTTATATGGTACACAGACCTTTCCGACTGGCAGAGATCATCACAGCAATGACAAAATATCAGTTAGAGCCGAAACGGATGCGTTTTGTATATCCATATGTGGATAAAGAGCCCAATATGGTGCTGATCGAGGCAAAAAAAGGCGCAAATTCCCGTGTGACGGTGGAAAAACCGCTGATCGTATACAAAGCAGTAGGCGAGTATACAGATGAGATTTATGATATTTATAAGCCGGAAGTGTATGATAAAAGAAATCATGACGGACAGGAAAGCAGCGAAAAGCAGAAATTATAAAGCTGAAAGAAAATAGAGAGGAAAAACATGGCACAGGGAACTTTATATTTATGTGCGACGCCGATCGGAAATCTGGGAGATATGTCGCCCCGTATCCGGGAGACTTTATCACAGGTCGATCTGATCGCTTGTGAGGATACAAGAAACAGCATCAGGCTTTTGAATCATTTCGAAATTCATACGCCGATGACAAGCTATCATGAGTATAATAAGGTAGAAAAGGCATATGCTTTAATAGAAAAAATGAAAGAGGGGGCTGATATTGCTCTGATCACGGATGCTGGAACGCCCGCGATCTCCGATCCGGGAGAAGTTTTAGTAAAGATGTGTCAGGAAGCAGGCATTACGGTTACTTCCCTGCCCGGTCCTGCTGCCTGCATCACGGCGCTTACTCTGTCAGGTCTGCCAACGAGGAGATTTTGTTTTGAAGCTTTTTTGCCGGCAGATAAAAAAGAAAGACAGCTTATTCTGGAAGATCTGAAAACTGAGAAAAGAACGATCATTTTATACGAAGCGCCGCATCATCTGATCAAAACATTGCAGCTTTTGTTTGATACACTTGGTGACAGACGCATTACGATCTGCCGGGAGCTGACAAAGAAATTTGAGACAGTCATGCCAACGACACTTGCAGAGGCACTTTCCTATTATGAAGCAAATGAGCCGCGCGGTGAATATGTGCTTGTGATTGAAGGAAAGAGCCGGGAAGCGGTTTTAGCAGATCAGCGGGCTGTTTATGAAGAAATGTCCATGGAAGAACATATGGCATTGTATAAGGAGCAGGGAATGGATCACAAGGAAGCGATGAAGGCGGTTGCAAAAGACCGGGGGATCAGCAAACGAGAGGTTTACAATTATTTAATAAATGTAAAAAAATAGGGAATTCTATTTACAATGCAATCCGTGCATATTATAATCATGTAGCAAAGAGCGCCAATAGAATAATGGAATACTTATTTTACGAATTTTAAAGGAGAACGAAATATGTTAGAAAGAGTTGTAGAAATTATCAAAGAGCAGTTAAATCTGGATGGAGTGGAAATTACAGAAGATTCTTCTTTCAAGGATGACTTAGGAGCAGATTCCTTAGATTTATTTGAACTTGTTATGGCATTTGAAGAAGAATACGGTGTTGAAATCCCTTCTGAAGATTTAGAGAAGATCACTACTGTAGGTGATATTGTAGAGTATATGAAATCAAAAGGTGTAGAAGCTTAAGTATTCTATGTGAAGAGATATACCGCAATCAGCTTATAAAAAACGAACGATCAGGAAACTCGCTATCACGCCCGCCAGGGATGCAACAAGTGCACCGGGCAGTGTGTAGCGGGTTTTTTTTATTTTTGCAGCCATAAAATAAACGGACATGGTGTAAAAGATGGTTTCGGTCGAACTCATGATGAGGGAGGTCAGAAGTCCGGTCCGGCTGTCCGGTCCATATTCCTTGAAGATATCAAGGACAAGCCCGGTTGCGGCAGAAGAGGAAAACATTTTGATGAGCAAAAGGGGCATGATCGGAGCAGGAATATCAGCACCGGAAAACAGCCGGCTGCACAGACTGCCCACAAAATCCAGAAAGCCGGAAGCCCGCAGGACTCCAACTGCGATCATCAGTCCGATCATCGTGGGGGCGATCGAGATAACAGTCTGCATGCCAGACCTGGCACCTTCCAGAAATTCATCATAGACATTGACATGTGCACTGATCCCATATGCTACGATATAGAAAATGAGAAGTGGAATGATGATATTGGAGAGATTTGCAAGAATGTTCATGGCTCAGGTCCTTTCCGTTTTATATATTTATGCATGAAAAGCAGACGACAGATTTTTACTGAAAAGACTGCTATGTACTGCATGATTGGTATATCAGATTGCATTTAAGAAGAACTTTTGTCGGCAAATTTAATAAACAAAATGCCGGCAAGCGTGGAGCAGGTTGTAGCAAGTATGGCGGGCATGATAATAGAAGTCGGTGTTACGCTGCCATATTGGCTGCGGTAGACGATGATATTAACCGGAATGAGCTGCAGGGAAGAAATATTCAGGATCAGGAAGTTGCACATTTCATTGCTGGCAGCAGTCGGATCCTTGCAGGCTTTGTTTTTTCGCTGTATTTTGCCAAGCTCCTCCATGGCTTTCAGTCCCGCGGGGGTACATGCCCAGCCCAGCCCTAAAATGTTGGCGACCACATTGGTGGAAATGTATTCGAGAGCAATATCTTCATAGCGCAGGCGCGGAAACAGAAACAAAAGAAACGGGCGGAGCTTTTTCGTCATGGATGCGATAATGCCCGCTTTTTGGGCGATCTGCATGAGCCCGACCCAGAGTGCCATGACACCAAGCATTGTAATGCAGAGTGTTACGGCTTCTCTTGCGCTGTCAAGCGCCGCATTACTGAGTTCTGCCATATGGCCTGTCAGCGATCCGTAAATAATGCCAATGATGATCATAAATGCCCAGATATAATTCAGCATATATATTCCTTTCCTGCATGTTCTGCTATTTCAGTATATGAGGCAGGGCATGGGCAAAATACCGATGGAAGTTGTGGCGCAAACAGAATAGTTGACTTCAAGATTTTCCTCTGCTATCATAACCATATTCATCGCCGCTTTTCAGGCAGCGATTATCTCAGAGCTTTAGCTCATCTTAAAAGGGCATTTCGCCCGGGTTTTCAATCATTATTCTATAAATTACATAAGGAGGACAAAGTATGTCACAAAAAGAAAATGCAGTTATTGCAGATGCGCTGAAAATGGAAGGGATATCGGAAGCACTTAAAAAAGCAACGGGCATAATCCCATATACATTTTTAAATGATTACATGTTTCGGGTAATTTTGCAGAAACACAAAAATGTATTACGTTCCATTGTATGTGCCTGTCTAAGGCTGGAAACAGAGGAGGTACAGGATATTGTTGTGCAAAATCCGATTGAGCTTGGGGAAGCGATTGATGACAAAACATTTATCTTGGATATCAATGTACTTCTCAATAACAATATGATCATCAATCTGGAAATGCAGGTGCTTGATCTGAAAGACTGGCCGGAGAGATCCTTGTCCTATCTTGCCAGAAGCTATGATAATGTGGCAAAGGGAGATGAATACATCAATGTCAAACCGGTATATCATATCGGATTTTTAAACTATACACTTTTCCCGGAATATCCAGAATTCTTTGCCAAATACCAGATGATGAATATCAAAAATCACAATGTATACACTACAAAATTTAACCTGTATGTGATAGACTTAACACAAATAAAGCTGGCAACACAAGAGGATATAGACACGGGACTGGTGTATTGGACACAGGTTTTTAAGGCAAAAACGTGGGAGGAGCTGAGACAGATGGCAGAAAGAAATCAGGAATTACAGGAAGCCACTGAGGCATTATATGTTTACAATCAGGATGAAATAGTAAAAGAACAATGCCGTGCAAGGCAGGACTACTACAATCACGAACGGGGAACTCAAAAGAGACTGGAAGAAGCAAGGATTGCGCTTGAGGAAAGTGAGGCAGAACTTACCAAAAGTAAGGCAGTAATAGAAACCCAAAAAGAGGTTTTGGAGAAAGATAAGGAATTATTAAAAAAGTCTGTAAAATTGCTTGCTGAAAGCCAACATATATCCGAAGAAGAAGCATGCAGACAAATCGGAATCAATAGCAATGATTACGAGAATATGATTTAATCATCATATGGAATGAAAAGAGTGTAAAATTAGAAGCAGTTGAAGTCTTACAAGAGCCTGTTCAAGGGAAAAGGGCAGAAGAAATCTGTGAAGATCACAAAATAGACGATAAAAGATAATATAAAAACAGGAACAGCATATAGCCGCAATCACGTTTGGCTACCTTGCGAAATGTAATTTCAAATTGCCAGACTTCTTTGTAAACTGTGGAAACTCAAGAGAAAAGATTGACATTTTTTCCCTAAAATATTAAAATTATAATGAAGATGGCGGTTTAAAATACCGTCAAAAGTACTATTCATTCATGCAAAAAGTAGGGGAGGATTTATCACATGAAAAATATTAAAAAATATGTAGCAGTAGTATCAGCATTAGCAATTGCAGCAACAGTGGCAGTACCAGCATATTGTGGTGTAGTAAGTGACGCACAGGCAGAGTTACAGGCATCTCAGAAAGCAATCGCACAGGCAGCAGCTGACGAAAATAAAGCAGCTGTAGAATCTTCAAATGCAGCTAAAGTAGCAGCACAGACAGCAGCAGTAGAAGCAACAAAAGCACAGGCTGAAGCAACAAAAGCAAATAATGAAGCAATCGCAGCAGCAAATAAAGCAGCTGTAGAATCTTCAAATGCAGCTAAGGTAGCAGCACAGACAGCAGCGGTAGAAGCAACAAAAGCACAGGCTGAAGCAACAAAAGCAAATAATGAAGCAATCG
>ERZ1035006.1873-NODE-1873-length-12915-cov-3.271229_pt1 | contig 12915 bp, 11 predicted proteins | sample MGYA00520694_ERZ1035006 | MGnify/ENA primary metagenome ERZ1035006 (study PRJEB33766, sample SAMN09781746) | gut metagenome | biome: gut microbiome | host: Homo sapiens | place: Madagascar | study: EMG produced TPA metagenomics assembly of the PRJNA485056 data...
GTGTAGCCAAGATTGAAGATGTTACAGTTCCACTCGACCAGAAGATAACCGCTGCCGACGGAACGGAGTTTACCGTGGAGCGTGAGGATGGAGACCCACAGGTTGGCGATAAGGCTTACCCTAACGGTACCTATACCCTTGATGATGGTACCATTATTGTCGTTGAGGACGAGCTTATCAGTTCTATCACTCCTGCAGACAACGGAGGTGAAAATGGCGGTGGCGAAAACAACGATGACAAGGACGAGCAGATTTCGGCTCTGCAGGCCAAGGTCGATGAGTTGACAGCCACCAACGAAACTTTGCAATCCGAGAACGAGAGCTTGAGAACTGAGAACGATAGCCTGAAAGCGGAAAAGGAAGACCTCATCAAGTCGCAGAAGACAGACGAGGAAACCTCTATCCTTGATGTAGTGGCAAAGGCCGGTGGCAAGGCATGGCTTGACACTGTTTGCAACCTGGCATCCACATACCATGCTGGCAATCGTCAGTTTGTCGCACATGGTGACGGTGGTAATAACAAGGGCTTGTCAAAGACTCAGCAGATGCTCGCTAATAAGAAAGCTGAGCAAGAGGCAAAGCGCAACGCTCGCAAGTAACTTATTGTTGAATTAATAAAACGTAAGAAAGATTTATGGCACAGTTAATTGATTTCAATAATTTTACAGTTGACAATGGAGCGATTCGTGACCTTAACGAATTGCTCTTCACCTCCACTTTCAACGACCCTAACTTGGAAGAGGTAGTTAGAATTGTCAAGTCAGCCGAGAACGGCAAGAAACTCGGTTGGATTGATTCCATCGATGACGTAGGCGAGGCAGGTGGTGGTTGCGACCCAACCTACTCCAACGTTAAAATCCATGGCTATGAGAAGGCGTGGAAACTCGGTGAATGGGAGATTCCTAAGGAGTTCTGCTACAAGGAGCTGACAAACACCCTCGCCAAGTATGGCATGAAGCCAGGTACTATGCGTGGAGACTTGCAGGACACCCCTTATTGGGATAAGTTCCTCATTCCTCTCTTGCAGAAGGCTATCACAGACATGTTCTGGCGATTCACATGGTTTGGTGATACTGACGCGAAGTTGGCAACCGAATCAGGTGTGCTCAAAGCTGGTGTTGAACCAAAGTTGTTCAAGCCTTGCGATGGCCTTTGGAAGCGCCTGAAGGCTATCATTGCATCCAACGCAGCTCAAAAGACAGCTATTGCCGCAAACGAAGAAGCGACATACGCAGAACAGAAAAGCAAGATTCGTGATGAGGGCGTAGCTATTAACATCATCGACACATTGCTGACAGACGCAGACGGTCGTATCTTTGATAAGGACCATGCCATCCTTATGACAAATTCCCTCTTCAAAGCTCTTCGTGCGGATGTGTATCGTCGCACTAAGTATCAGCTTACTACGGATAAATTGATGGATGGCATCTCGGTATCTCAGTATGATGGCGTTAAGATATTCGCTCTTGACATTTGGGACCGAATGATTAAGAAGTACGAGGATGATGGAACCAAGTACAATTTGCCACACCGTGCTGTGCTTTGCAATCCAGACAACCTGCTCGTCGGTACATCAGACACGGACTTGTTCGGTCAGCTTGACATCACTTTCGACCATAAGACACGAAAGAACTCAATCTACGTTGGCGGTGATATTGACACCCTCATAGGTGAGGATGAGCTCGTTCAGATCGCACTTTAAGAAAGGAGGTAGTATATGCCAACAGAAGCTTGTGATTACAAATTAGCACAGAACATTGGAGCATCATGCGACAATCCACAAGTGCAAGGCTTGAGAAACAGAGCATACATCATGAACTTTGATGATATAGATTTTGACTCGATCCAAAGGGACGAGTCAAATAATCTTATCGTCAAAGCTCTCACCTTGCAGAAAGGTGCCAAGGCTTACTCGGCTTACGTGCCTGGCAAGACACCTTATACAGGCACCAAGGCAGAGATGGCCACGGGTACTTATGCTAACAAATTCACAAAGACAGCATCTATTGTTGTTTTGGACTCAGGCCCAGATGTGGTAAAGAACATTATCAACAACTTAGCAAATGGTCGATATGTCTTTGTCATGGAGAATGTCTACCAAGGTGCAGACAAAAAGAATACTTTTGAGATTTATGGTTTGGAGCAAGGCTTGACAGCTTCAGAAATCACGAACGAGAAGTATTCCGAGGATACCGATGGAGGTTGGGCTGTCACAATGGTAGAGGAAAACGCTCCTTCTGCAGGTATTTTCCTCTTCAATGAGAGTATAAAGGCAACAAGAACGCTATTAGAGTCTTTGCTTATAGGAAATACGCTCGAATCATAATTATTAGCCTATAATAACTTATGATAGAATATGATAATACGATGGCACTCCTCGAGGAGATGAGACCTCATTACGATGATGGTTTTTCATCTTCCGAGAGGGGTGCTATTGAAAGTTTATATAATAGAATATGTGGAAAGCCTATCCGTAGGAGTGGCTGCTCTGATTGTTACAGAGACGCATACATAGAAATAGTAACAACACTTAAAAGATTAGGAACTATGCCAACAACACCGAATTACGTATTGAAAGCCGGAGTCGTTCTTAGTGACGGCTTCGGAAGTTCAAACTTTTATACGCTCAGCAACATTCCAGATGAAGTAGCTGAGAAACATCTTGCTCAATATCCTAACGATATAGACCTTTTCGAACGCACACCTTCTGATTGGGAGGCAAGAGCAAACAAGAAAAAAATAGAGCTTGGTATCGCTCCAGATGACGAACCTATCGATCTTGAGGAGGTTAAGAAAGCTGCCGCAAAAGAAGAACCATCTGCAACAGAGAAGATTGAAACACCATCTGACGAGGAAGACAAGCCAACATTAAGAAGAGGCAGACCATTAAGTAAGTAAATTATAAGTCCACCGCCTTATGAATATTAATAACGTAAAGAGACCACAACCAAGATATATAGACCCATATTGGAGTTACTTGAATATTCAAGCATACGGAAAAGATAACCTTTATCCACAACGTTTGTTTGACCTTATCAGAAACTCCAGTGTGGGTGGAGCGTGTCTTGACCGTTACGAGACATTCATAGAAGGTGATGGACTTAGAAACACTGAATTTTCCGAATTTATTTGCAATAGACGAGGTGATACAGTGGACGACCTTTATAGACTTATCGCACAAGACATGGCTTTGTATCACGGATTTGCACTACATGTCAATTATAACATGATGTGCGAAATCGTAGAAGTCAGTCATGTTCCGTTTCAGCAATGCAGATTAGAAGAGGAAAGTGCAGATGGTAAAGTCGTTTATATCAATGTCCACCCCGATTGGACGGGAAAGAAAACGAGAAAAGGTAATGCAATCAGAGTAGATAAGAAGAATATTAAAAAAATCTATTGCTTCAATCCACGTAAGGAAGTAGTTCTCGCACAAATCGTTAAGTCGGGAGGAATAGAAAACTACAGAGGACAAATCTTGTGGTTTTCCATGGATGGTAAGTTTGTTTATCCTGTGCCTATCTATGATAAAGTTGTTACGAACCTATCCATTGATGAAGGCTTGGATAACGTCAAATACAGAAATGTAAGAAACAACTTTCTCGTTGCAGGAATGGTCGTGCATAAAAAAGGGCAAAGTGTGGGAGTAGACCCGGAAACAGGACAAGCTATCGAGAATGAGGACGAAGAAAATGCCGTCAGTGACAGCCTCCGAATATTTCAAGGTGACGAGAACGCTTGTGCTTTAATGGACGTTACCGTGGAAAATGAAGAAGATATACCTAAGTTTGTCTCGTTAGAAGGAAATAATTTCGACAAGAAGTTTGAGTCTACAGAAGGTAGCTCTATGAAGAAAATTTACATAGCCTTCGCCCAGGAACCATGGTATAGAATTTTGGAAGGCTCTGTTGGATTTTCTGGCGATATTCTTACAGATGCTTATTCTTATTATAACTCATACGTCAGCAAGGAGCGAAGGGCTATCAGCCGAGAACTAAAACGTATATTTGACAATTGGTGTTTCAATGCAAATTCCAGCGATGACTACGAGATACAGCCATTAAGTTTTATCAGTACAAACAATAGTAAGGTATGACACATATTTTATCTGTCGAGCAACTAAGAAAGTTGGGAAGGCCAATAGGTAAAATGGTTGATAGCACGAAGTTGGAAGCTTTCATCACAGAAGCGGAACAACTTCATGTTAAACCGATTATTGGCGATTCTCTCTATTTACGCCTACTTTCCGAGATAGAAAAAGAAGAGATTAAGGATAGGGATATTTTACTTTTACTTGAAGGTGGAAAATATAACAGCAAAGACTATGGTAAAAGTAAAGATGATGATGTGCATTTGTTCATGGGTTTACGTGAAGCGCTCTCCTATTATGTTTATGCAAAGAATGTTATGAGTGGGGATATAGAAAGCACAAGGTTTGGAATGAACATCAAAGAAAACGAATATTCCAACCATGTGTCCGACAAGTCACGGTCAACACTATATAATGGCATTATCGAAATTGCCAAAAGCTACTTAGACGAATGTGTGGTATTCTGTAAGGTATGCGGACTCATAAAGGAGCAGGGGAAGAGTAAGGTAAACATAGGAGGATGTACAATACGAAAAATCGGTTAATCTAAACAGCTTATGGCAACAATACAAGAAATAAAAGACATAGCATCTTTGGTTAAGAATGCTACAGTGGCAGGAGAAAATACCGCAGAACGTGTTGGTGGTCTTTTTGAGAATATAGCACAGATATTACAGCAACACGAATCCAGTATAGGAGTGAAAGGAGACAATGAAGTACTTCAAACCGTCAAAAGCACTGCAGACACAGCCAAATCAAAAGCAGAACAAGCACAAAGTACCGTTGATGCACTGAAAAAATCCTTTGAAACCCTTGTCAGTAGTGATACTAGTGTAGCTATAGATAATTACAATGAAATTATCAAGTTCTTGGACGGACTAAAGGACTCTGATAATCTCTCTTCGATTTTAATCAAACTAAATTCTGCATTAAGCAGTACAACAGAAATCGCCAACACCAATAAGCATGACTTGGCTAATACGGTAAGTCGTATAGACACATTAAAGAAGAGTGTAGACAGCATAGCGTCATCCGTTCCAAAATTGGTTACCATGACAGAGACTGCATATGAGGCTTTGGAAACAAAGGAAGCCGATACCTACTATATGCTTACGGAGGAATAGCCTATGATCAAGTTAGGAAATAAAGGAATCTCTGCTATCAGGTTAGGAAGCAATGTGATTTCGGCAGTATATAAGGGAAGTGTTCTCATTTGGCAAGCTGTCAGAAGCTGTTTCGGCATTGGATGGTGGGTAAATGAGAAACCTTGGATTGATGATGAAACTTGGAAAAATTAATTAAGATATGGCAACAGAAAAAATAGACAAGGAAATACTTGACCTCAACACCGATTGGGGAGGTTACTTGGGTAAATGGGTACAGAAGCTCATCAAGGATAACTTGATTTCCTTAAAAGATGGGAAGTTCGGTTATATTGACCAAGAGGTAGTGCCGGAGGGAAATAATTCGCACATCTATTGGAGGTTCTTTTCAGATGAGGAAAGTTATCGCCAGTGGTATAACGATAAGGAGACCTATGCTGATAACGTCAAACAGTCATACGATTTTGTTACGGCGAAGGCTGAACTCCAGTATATCCTAAGGACATCTATCACAAAGAGACCTAATGATGTTATCGTAAAAGGAACAGAGTGTATTGCAACCATCAATTACAATAGTTACTACGGAGAGCCTTCCGAAAAAGATGAGGTAAGTGGAACTCTTGTGGTATCAGTGAATGGTGTTGATATTCCAGAATTGAAACAGACGCTTGAAGCCTCTGGTACGGCAACTGGCAACAATTATAATGTTGACCTGACCAACTATCTTGTGTCTGAGACTAATACTGTAAAGATCACTGTGTCTAATACGCACGGTCAAAGCAGAACTTTCGCTCTCAGTATCAGAACAGTATCTATCAATCTCTCTTTTGATGCGAGTTATGTAGAGACTTCCGTAAGAGACGGAAAGTGGTCTTTGCGTGTGAATTGCCAGGGTGCGAATGCCACAGTCTATTGTAAGGTAAGTAATGGTGATGGTAGTGAAACCATGACAAAGACAATCAACAACTCATCTGGTGAGTTTATCATTGATTCAAAAGGTACTTATATTGCTGGCAAGCATGAAATTGAAGTATGGGCAGTCAATTCAGAGTATGGTATTACAACAGAAAAGATACGAACTTCCTATATCAAGAAGGGTAATATCTCTGCTATTGCCATAGGAAAAGATGCCCCTGTATCTGCTACTCAGTATTCTACCATTCAAGTACCTTATTATTTCTACCTTCCTGACAATGAGATTGGCTCTCAGGTTGCAATCGAAATTAAGGTATTGTATAATAACAATACGGAAGAGCTTGTTTTGACGGACCAGTTATGCACCGTAGATGATAATCATACTTCGGGTGAGACCCCTTTAAAGGCTACCGTTCCATTGGATTTAAATGACTATGCTCCAAAGATTAGTGTAGTCATATCTATTGGCGAGGTGAGTGTAACCCACGATGTAACCATCAAGGGTGCAGGAGTTACTTTGCAACCAGTAAGCGAATGCAAGGTATATTACTCTATGAAGGGTAAGACAAACTCTGATAAGGGTATTGAGAACCTGGAGAGTTATTACGAAGGAGTAAGGACATCCTATTTGGAGCGTTCTGCCAACTTTAAGTTGAATGCCTATAACGGATTCCTGGATGGAAAGGGTATGACCATTGGAGCTGGAAAGCATGTTACATTGAAAGACTGGCAACCATTTGCAGAGAACTTCGGTGTCAGCGGAAGCAAGAAGGGAAGAACAATTGAGATTGAGTTTGAGACAGGTATCTGTTCTGATGAGAATGCGGTTATCGTAGATTGCATGGATGATACAACTGGTTTCCGCATATACGCAAATAGAATCGAGGTAAAATGTTCTACGGATAGCGTAATGACTTACTATCCTGAGACTAAGCGAATGAAATTCTCTTTGTCTATCGACGGAACTACTACTCATACGGTCAACAACCTTGGTGGTGGTGATGCAACAGAGAAGGACGTTAATTTGGCTTATCTGTGTCTTAATGGTGTGTGCGTGAGAATGTTCGATTATTCTAATACAAACTGGAAGCAGGGAACTCCAAAGGATATAGTCATAGGCTCTGATATGGCACAGGTCATCCTCTATTCTATAAGAGGATATGAGAAATCCATCAACCCTTATCAAGCCCTGGATAATTTTGCTTACGACACACCAGATGTCAATGATGTGTATGATAGCAACGGAATCTTTGACCATTACGGAAAGATTAACCTCGCCAAGCGTAATGATATTCTCAATAGCAGTGGCAATATTCATAACCCTGATGAGATTATATCATATGAGAAGGTGAAAAAGGCGTTACCTCAGTCTCCTATTATTGTATGGAATATTGACAACTTGCCTTACAACAAGAATAATGATGATGTTCCTATCAATGGTACGACCTTTGAAAATCCACTTTGGAATAAGGCTACTGATGGTTGGGCGCAAGCTCCTTTCACCGTAGGCGCACACATGTTTAATGCCGATGGTACCTCATCAAATGGCTACCCTCTGCCATACAAGAACTTTGCTGAGATATTTGAAACTGGCAATGGTGAGTCTGTAAATATTACTGTGGGATTGGTTGGTGAGACAGAGAACCATACACTATACTCCATTACTGTCGGTGTGGAGACTGGTGAGAAGGAAATGGTTCACAAGGTAAACTTTGCTTCATCCGAAGGTATCTTCAATATTCATGCCATGAATATGTATCAGCAGATACTTCTTGCTTGTGCTAAAGGTAATGATTCTCTCTATACTGCTTATCAAAAAGAACAGGCAGATTTAGGTAAGGCTGTCACATACAGAAAGTCACTTAGCGGATTCAATGAGATAGGATTCAGAAGAACCTCAACAAGTGGAACTGCTGCGCCTACCTTCCTCAGCATATACAATTTCATCAATAATAAATATTCTGCGTCCTTCCTTGGATTCCCTGCAAAGGACTACATGAAGGCTCAGATATGGGAGATAGATGAGAATGTCAATATGTTCAATCAGGAGGCTGGAGACTATAGCGTTGATGGCGATTCATTACAGAGTAGTGTACTGACTGGTATTCCACTTTACTATGCGAGAGTACCAAAGAAGTCGCCTGTCAATAAATCAAACAAACTGGGTGTGGCAAAGAAAACTACAGATAACATCGATGCTACCAATCAGGAGCTTGCGGTAATCAAGCGTTTTCATAACTGGGTGGTTTCCACTAATGTACTCCTTGCTGAGAGATACAAGCGTGAGCATGGCGATTATGCAACACTTGAAACTCCAGTAGTCTATAATGGAACAACCTATAAGAAGGATAATCCTGCATACAGACGTGCGAAGTTTACGGCGGAAGCAAGTACATACCTGAGACTTGATAGTGCGATATTCTATTTCAATTTCTGTCAATGGATAATCGGTATGGATTCCATGGATAAAAACATGAGTTTAGCATTTGATACAATAACTTGGAATGAAGAATAATTATGGCAAAGACGGTAAAAGAAGCTAAGGCTGATATATTTCTGAGGGACACAGACAGCCAGTCTCTTTTTAATAACTCTGGTGTGTTATCATTCAAATACTACCATGAGTGGAATGACTGTTACAATCAGGTAACAGGTGAGACAGCACAGATTGCTGGCGAGGTCTATGACGAAACAACAAACTCATACAAACCTAATTGTCCAGAAGGTTTCTCTCCTGTATTCAATGGCAGACTGTCTGCCTTGTGGGATAATATTGTAAATTGTTTCCCTAACGAGGTGGAAGCGATGTATGTCAAGATGAGAGGAAATGGTCTTACTTATCAAGACATGCTCACAAAGTATAAGGATTTTTGGAAGTATTGGTGTGAGAATCTGTATAATGCAGATGCCTTCGGCTATGCGAACACCAACAACTTTACAAAGGCTTATGGTGACAAGGTGCAAGTGATGGACTATTTCTATGGCAAGCGTCAGAGATACCTTGATAGTAAGTATCATTGTGGCTCGTCTGTTGGCAATAACCTTCGCTTGCGTTTATATGAAGTTGGTAGAGGCTTTGCCATCAAGCACTACCAAGCTATCTATTGTACCTTACAGTGGGGTGTAGGTAACTTTGATGATCATCGTAATATCAAGCCAGGCACTTATTCATATATGCCATTCAAGTTCTCTAACCCTCAGGATGCGACCTTCGATATTGATGATGCAGACCTTATTACAGAGTTATCAACCTATGTCAAGGGTAGTAATGGAAATTACACCATCTATGGCTTGGAGGGATTGGGTGACTTTAAGTTCGACCTCAATATGGGCTTATTAAAAAGGCTCACAAAGTTCGTTATGAACTATACTGCATCCAAGCCAAACACGAAAGAGGCTGGAACGAATTTTGACCTCAGCAACATGGGTATGCTGAGGCAGGTGATTGTCAGGAACGTGAAGAACCTGAAAAAGAGTATTATCTTATCCTCTGACCTCTTGGAGGAGATTGACTTCACAAACACTCCTATTACAGGTGTAACGACACCTCCTACTGATATGCTTACAAAGCTGGTATTGCCTGACACTATTACTGAGTTGCATCTTAAAGGTTACTCCAATTTGTCAGCTAACGGAATGACGATAGGTTCTTATGCTAATATTAAGTATTTGGACTTTGAAGATTGCCCTAATTTGGATAGCTATGCCATTTGCAAGGCTTGTTTTGATGCTAATAGTCCTTTAGTAGAAGCAACTGTTAAGGGTGTAAACTGGTCAGTAGATGACATGAAGTTCCTGATGTGGCTTGCTGACAAGGGTGTAAAATTACAAGGAAAGATTGTATGCACAGCTAATGTTACAATGGACCAGAAGCGAAAGATGCTGAATGCTTGGGGAAAGATTGACAACGAGGGTAACAGTCTGTATATCTCTTATGAGAAGGTCGCTATTAAGAGTGTATCAATCGGTGGAAAGAAAAATTTCGGCAAAAAAGGAGATTACTCTTTAAAGCTAAGAACTTTACCATTGACAGGTAATGACCTCACATCTGCAAGATGGAGTATAAGTGAGAATAGCTTCGCTACAATAGAAAAAGATACTGGTGTTATACATGTTAGCAAAGTCGGGTCTAAGGAGAATGATGATAAGGCTACGGTATATCTGGAAGTTGAACTATCAGACGGAAGTACTGTCAGTGCAGAGAGCGAAATATATTTCTACCCTTACCAAGCGCAGTTGGGTGACTATATCTTTGCCAACGGAACATACGGCAACGACCAGAGCCTTTCTGATTCAACGCCTATCGGTGTCATATTCTATATCGAACCGAAAGAGCGCAAATGGGCGATTGCTGTTGCCTTGAAGGACTACGGATCGAGAGTATGGGGACTATTTAATTCCACCGAAGCTGGTTATGGTATGAATGGTATCCAATTAGGTAGTAATTCTACCTATAATGTATATAATCTGCCATTGCTACAGGAGTACACTACTATATTGAATGTGACCGATGCCAATATGCGTGACGAGAGCAACACAGCCAACGACGGGTTCAAGGAATATCCTGGTCTTAATACAATCAGCGACATCGGTTTTGAGGAAATCACGCAGAGTATGTGTGACATCAATGTAGGTCATACTACCCTTGGTGAGTACTTTAACCGTGTAGGATTGAATAAGGGCGACATGATTGCTCGTGGTCAGCTCAACACCCTCAAGATTATCGCTCACAGAGACTACATCCTGCAGGATAGCAACGTTAATCTGCCAATACCGAAGGCAACAAGTGGTAAGACCTTAGCACAAAGTCTTGCAGAGTGTATCAAGAACGTACAGGCAGCGCACAACAATGCACAGAAGTGGCAGCAGTACTACTACCCTGCTGCCAGCTATTGCAATGCCTATGTTCCTACGCTTGATAATAACACTCAGACGTTAGCAGAGCCGTTTTCTGAGGGGCATTGGTTTCTGATGTCTCCCGGCGAGATGGCACGCTGCTCTTGGTATGCGATGAAAGGATACAATCTCGGTGTTGCAAATAATATCTTTGCGCAGGCGAAGGCAGATTTTCGCTTCAATGTATTCTTGGACGGCATGTACTGGCTGTCTTCAGAGAGTTCTGAGTACAAGTCTTGGACTCTGAATCCTGTTACTGGGAGTCCAGACAACTTTTACAGCGAAAAGTTTCGTAACTATAGCTTGAGGGCGGCCGTCGCATTCAAGCTATAATATCAATTAATCAAAATAGAAATTTATGGATAACGAGTTTATGTATGAGACGCAGGACATCACCATAGGCTATGACTGCGGACGATTTGTAGTGAGTGTGAAGGTCGGCATGGGGAGCGAGCGCATGGTCACGCTGCCCGTAGCAGTATGGGATTACGCCTCCGTCGTGAACGCCCTTATTCGCAGCCGATATTCCGAAAATGATGTGGAAGCCATCGTGCAGAACCTTCTCAACGAGACGATGGATGCGGAGGATGAGTTTGAGGCATTGACAGCATGGCGCATACGATGCAAGACCCGTGCTGCCTATCTGATGAACCTCGGCGAGAAGGAGTACGATCTGGTGAGCAAGGAATGGCAGGAGCGATGCGAAGAAACCTTGGAGAAGGCGAAGAAGGCAAAGTTGGAAGCCATCTTTGCCTATGACACCAGTAGCGATGTCAACGGCTTTCTGCTCAACGGCAACAAGGTGTGGCTTGACAAAGCGACTCGTGTGGGATTGATGAATTCCACTACTATCGCAAAGGCGGCAGGACAGGAAACGACAACACTCTGGCTTGGAGGGCTGAAACTGGTGGTGGATTGTGACAAGGCTATTCAGTTACTCTCTGCGCTCGAGATGTATGCCCTGGAGTGCTTCAACGTGACAGCAAGCCACAAGGCGGCTGTAAACGAATTGAAGAGTATCGAGGAGGTGGAGGCTTACGACTACAAGGCAGGCTACCCGAAGATGTTGGAGATGAGTGTGTGACCATATTGTTGATTTCAGCAAAATGGTATTGGTGTTTAATTAATTAAAATGAAAAGACTATGTATATATTGAGTGTTATTTCTTTCCTCTTACTTGGAGGATTTCTGCTTCTCGCAGCCATGAGGTTTGGTGTTCCTGCGATGGTAAGCGATGTGTATTATCAGCTACAGAGATGTACTGGAAGCGAGGTAATTGGCGATAAGCACAAGCGAAACTATGGCTGGGTGTTCACGCTGGTCCTGTTTGTCAGCGCGATACTGATGCTCATCCCCTTGCTCGACTCCGGCAAAGGCATTCAGTGCCTCGCCTTCTTGGGATGCACAGGGTTGATGTTTGTAGGCTTCGTTCCTCGCTACCTGGATAGTGACGAACATATCATTCACAAAGCGGCAGCTATCACGGCAGCTGTCGGGTGCGTGGGATGGTGTTCGAGTGTCCATCTTGCCCCTACTCTGTTATTAGCCGTTGCGACACTCTTTATCTATTTCCCCACAGCCAAGAAGCCAACACCTGCAGGGTATTACTGGGCAGAGGTGGCCGGATTTCTTGATGTGTATATTACTTATTTGGTATGTGCGTTATGAAGAATGTGTTAAAATTAAACAAGCGAGACTGGATTGGTCTCGCCTGTTGGCTGCTTGTCAGTATATTTGTAGGTCTTCTTGCCTTGCCAGTAATGGTTGGCAGAGAGATTTATCAGTACAAACACTATCATCTCTCGCGATTTGAGTGGGAAGATATTGTGAGGTATTCCGTAGTGATTGTACTCGGTAGTATTATTAATTTCTTTATTTTTTAAACAAAATGAGAAAAATAGAAAGAAGTAT
>ERZ1035006.1875-NODE-1875-length-12901-cov-3.854118_pt1 | contig 12901 bp, 10 predicted proteins | sample MGYA00520694_ERZ1035006 | MGnify/ENA primary metagenome ERZ1035006 (study PRJEB33766, sample SAMN09781746) | gut metagenome | biome: gut microbiome | host: Homo sapiens | place: Madagascar | study: EMG produced TPA metagenomics assembly of the PRJNA485056 data...
AGCGAAGACCGTTATGATGAGTTTGTAAATATTCTGATAAAGGATCAGACTTTGCCGGATGTTCTGGTAATCTCAGACAGGGAAATGCTTAAAGAACTGGTGGAAAACGATCTGGTTGAGGATCTGACGGAGGCATATCAGAATTGTACTTCACAACGGATCAAAGAAATGTTTGAGAGCTATGGAAGTGGTCTTATGGAGTCTGTTAAGTTTGACGGAAAGCTGATGGCGATTCCGGAAACAGTCACGGATCATGGACCGCGCCTGATGTGGCTCCGCAAAGACTGGATAGACGAGTTGGGACTTGAAGAGCCAGAAACGTTGGAGGATGCTTTTGATATTGTAGAGGCATTTGTACAGAATCGGATGGGAACGTCAGAGGGAGAGGAGCCGGTAGGGCTTGTCTGTGATACAGATCTGGTGGGAAGTACCAGTTCCAGTTATTCAGTTGATCCTGTTTTTGATAAGTTCCGGTCAAGTCCTCGCAAATGGATTAATCAGAATGGAGAAATCGTTTATGGATCTGTGACAGAAGAGACTAAAAAAGCATTAAGTTATCTGCATGAGTTGTATGAGCGTGGGGTGCTGGATCAGAATTTCGCGCTCAGAGCACAGAATAATCTGAGAGATCTGGTGGTGAATGGCAAATGTGGAGCTTTTTTTGGACTCTGGTGGACACCGAATAATCCGTTGATGGATGCTTACGAGAATAATAAAGATGCAGAATGGAAGCCTTATTATCTGCAGGAAGTAGACTGGCAGAACGTATATGCCTCTTTCCGTGACAGCAAATATGTGGTTGTACGCAAAGGATATGAGCATCCGGAAATTGTAATGAAAATCATAAGCGTTTTGTTTGATTACAGCAGATATACTGCTGAGGATGCAGATGAGGTAAATGAATATTTTGCACTGAATGTGGATCCGACAGCCAGACCACTGGTCATCAATGTTGATTATAATGAAGCGACTTTTCAGATTACAAAGGATATACTGACTGTGATGAGTGGAAAACGTAAGGAAAGCACTCTCAGTGAGATTGCAAAATCATACTATAATGCAGCAGAAAAATATATCCGCGGAGAATCAGAGATGCCAGAAGACTGGGCAGCGTATGAATCCAGGCTTGTGGCAGTAGGAAGGCTTCTGGACGGAAATTACCGGTCGATAAAGAGCAAATATCTGGATGATTCAGACGGGGAAGTCCCCAAATCTCTGCAGCAGCTTGAAAAAGACAGTTTTATTCAGATCATTATGGGAGTAAAACCAATCAGTTATTTTGATGAATTTGTAGAAACATGGTATAAAGAAGGCGGGGAGGAACTGACGCAGCAAATTCGAAAATCAAATTCCGGAAAATAAAAAACAGAGAGGAAGTTTAAACAATTTCCTCTCTGTTTTTTGAAAGAATTATTTTCCAAGATGCCAGATATCGTTGTCATACTCTGCAATGGTTCTGTCAGAAGAGAAAAATCCGGCTTCTGCGATATTGATCAGAGTTCTGCGGCTCCAGTTTTCCTGATCTGCAGCGTAATCAGCCATTGCCTGCTGTTTGCGGACTACATATGCATTGAAATCCGGTAGAGTCTGGAACCAGTCTTTGTTGATGAGTTCATTCTGAAGGCGTTTCAGATGCTCTTCATCACCGAAGGAAAGCATTTCACTGCCAGTAAGGAAGTCAATCGCACGGTGAAGATTCGGGTCTGCTTCGTACCAGTCTTTTGCACAGTAGTCACCGGCTGCATAACGGTGGATGACCTGTTTGCTGCTCTGACCGAAGATGTAAATATTGTCATTTCCGACTGCTTCGGAAATTTCTACGTTTGCGCCGTCCATAGTTCCGAGAGTCAGGGCACCGTTCAGCATGAATTTCATGTTTCCGGTTCCGGATGCTTCTTTGGAAGCAAGACTGATCTGTTCGGAAAGATCACATGCCGGAATCATCATCTCAGCAGCGGAAACATTGTAGTTTTCTACAAAAACAAGCTGCATCCATCTGGAAACCTCCGGATCTTTCGCAATTACCTGAGAAAGGGTGAGAAGTCCATGAATGATGTCTTTGGCAATAATATAGGCCGGAGCTGCTTTAGCACCAAAGATGCTGACCAGTGGAACGGAAGGAGTATGTCCGGCTTTGATCTCCAGATACTGATGAATCAGGAAGAGAAGATTTAATTGCTGACGTTTGTATTCATGAAGTCGTTTGGACTGAATCGTAAACATGGCATTGGTATTTATCTTTACACCCTGTTTCTGTTCAAGCCATGCGGCAAGAGCTTCTTTGTTCTGCTTTTTGATTTCAGAGAGCTTCTGAAGAACATCCTGATCATTTGTATATGACAGAAGTTTTTTCAGTTCGGAAGCGTCCTTTTTGAAACCATTGCCGATCAGGTGTTCGATTTCAGAAGTTAAAGCCGGATTACATTTCAGAAGCCAGCGACGGAACGTAATTCCATTTGTCTTATTATTAAATTTTTCAGGATACAGATGGTAAAATCCAGCCAGTTCACTTTCTTTAAGAATCTGTGTGTGCAGTGCAGCGACACCATTTGTGGAATGTGAGAAATGGATATCCATATGAGCCATATGAACAACCTGATTCTGGTCAATGATTGCCAGAGATGCGTCTTCAGTCCGGCTTTTTGCCAGAGTATCCAGTTTCTCAATGATCGGTATAAGCTGTGGAACTACTGCTTCCAGATAATGTCGCGGCCATTTTTCCAGAGCCTCGGCAAGGATTGTGTGGTTTGTATAGGCACAGGTATCTGTGACAATCTGTACAGCTTCCGCAAAATCAATATCATGAAGCATAAGAAGGCGGATCAGTTCAGGGATTACCATGCTTGGGTGTGTATCGTTGATCTGGATTGCAGCATAGTCAGCGAGATCATGATAATTACAACCTCTTGAGACACATTCAGAAAGAATAAGCTGTGCACCGGCAGAAACCATAAAGTACTGCTGATAGATACGGAGCAGACGGCCATCTTCATCAGAATCATCCGGATAGAGGAACAGAGTCAGGTTTTTGGCAATATCTTTTTTGTCAAAGGAAATTCCTTCGCCGATCACGGATTCATCAACAGTGTCCAGATCAAAAAGATTCAGAGTGTTGGTTCTTCCTTCGTATCCGGTAACAGGAAGTTTATAAAGTCTTGCAGAATATTCCTTTCCTGCCAGAGATACCGGGAATACGGTGTCTGTAGCATGAGCTGCACAGGCATCTGTCAGCCAGAAGTCAGGAGTCTCGTTCTGAATATTATTTTTGAAGTTCTGGTGAAAGAGACCACAGTGATAACGGAGTCCGACGCCGTCACCAGGAAGGTTCAGGGTAGCAAGACTGTCAAGGAAGCAGGCTGCCAGTCGTCCGAGACCACCATTTCCAAGACTTGGTTCTGGTTCCTGTTCTTCGATATCTGCCAGAGATTTTCCGGCAGCAGCCAGAGTTTCTTTTACGTCATCGTAAAGTCCAAGGTTGATAAGGTTGTTGGACAACAGCTTTCCGATAAGAAATTCTGCTGAAATATAATAAAGCTTTCTTCCGGTCACGCTCTGAACCTGCAGTTTGCTTTTTTCATCGACGAGTTTCAGAAGTGCGTGATAAAGTTCTTCGCTGGAAGCTGTTTTGATATCTTTGTTACAAAGTTGATTAAGTTTATTTGTCATGGTTTCACTCATGTGAGCCACTCCTTTCATATACATAGATAAAAGATTATTGGTTGTAAGAAAACACCTTGTACTATGTTACAGTTATATTTATACCACATATCACCTGTCGTTTCTTGTAAAAATCTTGCAAATACTGATACTATCCTATCATAGAGGGGGATACATTATGGAAAAAAATCAAAATCAGAAATATCAGGAAAAAAAGCAGCATGGGAGTAAACTCTTTCCATTTAATATATATCCTTGTACAATTCCACTGGATTTTCCATCGGTCTCACTGCACTGGCATAAAGATATGGAAGTAATATATATAAAAAAAGGGAAAGGAGAGATTCAGCTTGAGACTACTTTGTTCCAGGCGAAACAGGGAGATATTTTTGTGGTTCCTCCGGGAACGCTTCATGCATTGCACAAGCTAAGCGGCTTTTCCATGGAATATGAAAATATCATTTTTGAGATAGATTTTCTTGGATTAGGAGTCGCAGATCTTTGTGCCGGTGAATTTCTGGTTCCTCTTGCAGCGGGAAAACTGATTCCGCCAATTCGTATAGAAGAACAGGCGGAAGAGTATATAGCTCTGAAACAATGTCTGACCCAGATGGAAAAATTGTGTGAATTCAAAGAAAAGGGATATGAACTGGGGGTAAAAGCGGCTGTGTTTCAGATGCTCTTTCTTCTGATAAAAAAATATCCATCTGTAAAAGAGGTGGCCTCACCGGATCGTGAACAACTGAAACAGATTTTGCAAATGATTGAAAAGAATATCAGTGAAAATCTTACTGTTGGAAAAATGGCAAAATATTGTGGATGGAGTGACAGTCATTTTATGCGTTGGTTCAAAAAAATGACAGGATTAAGTCTGATAGCTTATGTGAATGAAAGAAGACTGGCGATGGCAGCAGAAGCGTTAAAGAACAGTGATGATAAGATACTGAGTATTTCTCAGGATGTAGGATTTGGCAATCTCTCTAATTTTAATCGACAGTTCAGAAAACATTATGGAGTAACTCCGAAGGAATATCGTGAAATAAGCAATAGTGTTTAGAGCTGATCACATTACTGAATCAGCTCTTTTTCTACATTTTCAAACCCAATTCGCTCAATTGTCTCAGCAAATCGTTCACCCTTAAGACCATGATCTTTAAAGAAAAGAATTGCTCTTTCGATAACATCAAGAGCTTCTTCCTTTGAAGTGAAGATTTTACTCAGGGCCTGTCCATGTGAGATCTTTTTGCCCCAACGACCTCCGATATAAATTTTATATCCATAAGATCCGGATTCAATTGTGTGGAACGGACATTTGCTGACACAACGTCCGCAGTGCTTACAATCAGATTCATTGATATGAAGCTTACCATTGATAACTTTTGCTGCTCCATTTGGACAAGCTGCTTCAATTGCGCATTTTTTACATCCTCTGCAAAGGTTAGTATCTACCTCAGGAACTCTCTGACCAATAATTCCAATATCATTTAGGTTTGGTTTTACACAGTTGTTCGGACAGCCACCTACAGCTATTTTAAATTTATGCGGAAGTGTCACATCACGATATCCTTCATAAAAGCGTTTGTAGATTTCTTCAGAGAGTGCATAGGAATCCAGAAGACCATACTGGCATGTCGTTCCCTTGCAGGAAACTACAGGACGAACCTTTGCCCCGGTACCACCGGTCACTAATCCTTCTTTTGCAATAAACTGCTGAAATTCTTCAATTTTTCCAAAAGGAATTCCAGGAATCTCAACAGAAAGTCTGGTTGTGTACAGTAAAGTCCCGTCGCCAAACTTTTCTGCGGCATCAGCCATACAGCGGTGCTGAGCAGCAGTGACTTTACCATTTGTTGTAAGAACCCGCGCGGAAAAAAGATCAGTTCCGCGATTGTTCAGAAATCCCATTCCCTTTACTCGCTTTTCATCTTCATTACTGATTGTTAATGCTGACATATAAATGCTCCTATCACTTTATTTACTAGAGATAATATACCACTTGAGTATGTATTTGAAAAATGATATTATTTAATAAAAACAATAGGTAATACCTATATATTGATTCGCAGGAGGATTTTACGCAGATGACGATTCGACATCTGAATATTTTTGTTGCAGTTGCAGATTTTGGCTCTATGAGCGCAGCTGCGTCACACTTATATATTTCTCAGCCGACCGTAAGTCAGGCAATTCGTGAACTTGAAAAACATTATAATGGTCTGCTGTTTGAGCGTCTTGGTAAAAAGCTTTATCTGACGGAGAGAGGAACTCTTTTACTTCCAAGAGCGAGAGATTTGGTTCATCAGTTTGAAGAAACAGAGGAACTGATGTTAAATCAGGGACAGTCTTCGACTTTAAAACTGGGTTCGACCATCACAGTTGGAACCTGTCTGACACCGTTTTTAATTCCGGAGCTTCAGAGATCCTGTCCGGAAATAAGGGTTTCATCATATGTAAATAATACAAGAGAGATTGAGCGAAAACTGTTGCGCTCAGAACTCGATGTGGGAATTGTTGAAGGCGAAATTCTTTCTCAGGACTTAACAGTGATCCCAATTGTAGATGATTGTCTTGTTCTTGCAGTGGGAAAAGAACATCCATTATATTCCAAAAAAATACTGTATGTGCAGGATCTTGATCAGCAGGTATTTGCCATGCGGGAGCCGGGAAGCGGAACGCGTCAGTTGTTTGAAGACTATGCAGCCAGACATCAGATTTCTTACCAGACAGTATGGGAAGCAAACAGTCCACGTACATTGCTGAATGCTGTACTTTATGATAAAGTACTTTCCGTAATGTCTCTGAGATTAATGTATCATGAAATCAGACATGGGAGTATTCGTGTCTTCCGAAATGAAAACGGGGAATGGGACCGGAAGTTTAAAGTGGTTTATCATAAAAATAAATTTCTTACACCGGCAATCTATGAACTGGAAAGAATCCTTCATTCATATCGGAATCTAGAAATACCTGAAAAGACGGGGATACTGCGATAGTAAAACGAGGTAGTTTATGGAAAAATATCTTAACTTAAAAGCAGATCATTCGATGCATGGTATGACAGTTGAAAAAATTCTTCGTAAGAATATGGGCCTTACAAAGAAACAGATCAGTCGTGCAAAATTTCGGCCAGACGGAATCTGCAAAAATAAAATACAGTGCCGGGTAACCGAAAAGATTTCTGAAGGGGATGAAATTCGTGTGTGTCTGGAAACAGAAGATTTTGAACCAGTACAATTGACTTTTAATGAGAAAGCAGTCAAGCTGGATATCATTTATGAGGATGAGGACGTTCTGGTGGTAAATAAACAGGCAGGAATTCTGACACATCCATCTGGGATGCATTACAGTGACAGTTTGTCGAATCATGTGAGTGCGTATTTCAGGCTAAATGGTCTGTGTGCGGCCGGTAGGCCGCCTGGACAAAGAAACGTCCGGAATTGTCCTGTTTGCGAAAAATCAGGTGGCTGCGCAGAGATTACAGGAACAACGGGCGAAGGGGTTACTGGAGAAACAGTATCTTGCAATAACAGAGGGAAAACTTCCAGTTGACCAGAACAGTGACTGGCATACGATAGACTGTCCAATACGAAAAACGGGGAACCATCCTCTGAGGATGGAAACAATAAAAAACATCAATATGTCAGCAATGGATCAGAGCGTTTGTGAAAATTCTACGGACAATGGAGGATATCTTCATGCCGTAACACATTATCGGGTGCTTGACAGTACGGATGAATGGTCTGCTGTAAATCTGAAACTGGATACAGGACGTACACACCAGATTCGGGTGCATATGCTGTCGATTGGACATCCACTGATTGGAGATTCGCTGTATAACAGATCAGTAGATAAAAAAGAATTATATTCAATAAATCGTGCGGCGCTTCATGCATGGAAAGTCAGCTTTTATCAGCCGTTTACCAAGAAGAAAATTATTCTGGAGGCTTCTTTGCCAGAAGATTTTCAGCAATTTTATCAGGAAAAAAATAAAATAACAAACAATGGAGGGTGTTATGTCAGCACAGGTTCGTGATATGACAAAGGGTTCTCCGGCAAAACTGATTCTGTTTTTTGCAGTGCCGTTGATGCTGGGGAATATTTTTCAGCAGCTATATACAATGGTTGATACCATTGTAGTTGGACAGATCGCAGGTGTTCAGGCGCTTGCAGCGCTTGGTGCGGTTGAGTGGATCATGTGGATGGTACTTGGTGTATCTACCGGTATTACGCAGGGATTTTCGATTCTGATCTCGCAGCATTATGGAGCAAAAAAATGGGATGCTCTGAAAAAGACAGTGGCACACAGTTATTTACTTACGGCGGTGACTGCAATATTACTTTTGATCGTCAGCCAGCTTACTGCAAGATGGATTCTTGTTTTTCTGAATACTCCGGATAATATTATAGGTATGTCTCTGATATATCTGCGAATTGTTTTCTGTGGAATTCCGATCGTGGCTGCTTACAATATTCTGGCATCTGTACTGCGGGCGCTTGGAAATAGCAGAACACCGTTGATCGCTATGATCATTGCTTCATTTATCAATGTTATTCTGGATATTCTTTTTGTTGCTGCGCTGCACTGGGGAGTGGCAGGAGCGGCACTGGCAACCGTGATCGCACAGACTTTTTCTGCATTCTATTGTTTCCTTGTAGTATGTAAAATCGAAATTGTACATACATGCAGAGCGGATTTTGCAAAAATACCGGGACTGAATCGAAAATTGTTTGCTCTTGGAGCACCAATCCTGTTTCAGGATGTGATTATTTCAGTGGGAGGTCTTGCAGTTCAGTTTGTGATCAACGGGTACGGATTCTTGTTTGTGGCCGGATTTACTGCAACAAACAAGCTGTATGGAGTGCTTGAAATGGCGGCTATTTCTTATGGCTATGCAATTGTTTCTTATGTTGGACAGAATCTTGGTGCAGGTGAGATCAGACGAATCAAAAAAGGAGTTCGTGTAAGTACAGTGCTGGCTTTTTTTACATCGGCAGTTATCAGTATACTCATGTTTCTTTTCGGAAAAATATTATTGTCAATGTTTATCTCCGGTGATCCGGAACAGGCAGGGCAGGTACTTGCAATTGCGTGGCATTATCTTTCTGTCATGGCATCCTGTCTGTGTATTCTCTATTTCCTGTATGTGTATCGTTCTGCTCTTCAGGGGCTTGGGAATACAATGATTCCGATGCTGAGTGGAATTGTGGAGTTTTTTGTCAGAGTAGGAGTGGCACTTCTGTTACCGCGACTGATCGGACAGAACGGGATTTTTTATGCAGAGATTGCGGCCTGGACAGGAGCTGTGATTTTGCTGGTAAGCAGTTATTATATCAGCATTCGCAGGTATGAGTCACGAAAAGAAAACTGATACAATAATACAATAGCAGGAAAAAAAGATTGGGAGACAGGAAAAATGAAGACGATAGATAAAGAACACATTATAAAAAAACTGATTAACACGCATACTACGATTTCTACAATGGAAAGCTGTACATCGGGCATGATCGCCTCTGCAATCACAGATACAGAAGGAGCATCTGCAATTTTTCCGGGAGGATATGTTACTTATCTGAATGAAACTAAGATCCTGACAGGCGTTGATGAAAAAATAATCCAGAAATATGGTGTATATTCCCGGGAATGTGCTGAAGCGATGGCAGCAACAGTGCAGGAAAAACTGCATACCGATATTGGCGTTGGAATAACCGGAACTACAGGAAATGTTGATCCGAACAATGCTGACAGTGTACAGGGAGTGGTATATTTCTGCATTCGGATAAAGAATGAAATAAATACATTTGAGATGCATGCGGACGTTGCAGGACGGAACCGTCATGAGATTAAACAGCTGTATACAGATATGGTGTTTGAAAAGATGGATTTACTTGTGCTATAGAGGAAAATAGTGTATATTGGGCAGTAAAGAACAAAATATAATCTGGAGGAAATTATGATGAGTATAAAAGAAGAAATTCATGGATTAACGGATGAAATACTGTCAAATCTGGAAAGACTGGTAGCAATTGATTCGCAGCTTGGAACACCGGCAGAAGGAATGCCATTTGGAGAAGGTCCGGCGAAAGCTCTTGATGAAGCACTTAAAATTGCAGAAGAACTTGGATTTAAGACAGTAAATCTGGATAATTACTGTGGCTATGCTGAGATGGGGGAAGGTGAAGATATCGTAGGCATTGCCGGACATCTTGACATTGTACCGGTTGGTGGTGACTGGACGTATGATCCATTTAAGCTTACGAGAGAGGGAGACCATGTTTATGGACGTGGTACTACAGACGACAAGGGACCAATTCTGGAGGCTTTGTATGCAATGAAACTCCTTCGCGATTCTGGTGTAAAACTTAATAAAAGAGTTCGTCTGATCATGGGCTGTAACGAGGAAACAGGATCTAAATGCATGGAACACTATAATAAAGTTGCAGAAGAAGTATCCTGTGGATTTACACCGGATGCCAGCTTCCCATGTATTCACGGAGAAAAAGGCCAGATGGGAATGATGGCTTATTCCAAGAATACTAAGATTATTTCCATGAACGGTGGCTTTGTTTTTAATGCCGTATGTGATACCTGTAATACAGTCGTTCCGGCAGAAGAAGGTCTGAAAGAAAAACTTGAAGCTGCTCTGGCAGAAACAAAACTTCAGGAATATAAACTGACGGAAGAAAATGGTGAGATCAGCATTTATGCAAAAGGTGTTCCGGCACATGCGAGTACACCGAATCTTGGTGTGAGTGCAGCCGGTGTTACGTTTGAATGCCTTGCAAAAGCAGGTTTTGAGGATGATTTTGTCAAATTCTATAATGAACACATCGGTACATCATGTGATGGCTCCGGATTAGGTCTGAAATTTACTGATGAGTATGGTGAACTGACTCTGTGTAATGGTATTGTTAAAACAGAGGACGGTGTGATTTCCTGTACGATTGATATTCGTGTACCTGTTACATTAAATGCAGATGATCTTCGTAAGATGTGCGAAGGCAAACTGGAAGATAATAACGGACGAATTGAGATCCTGTCAATTGGAGCTCCATTATTCTTCCCAAAAGAATCCCCGCTTGTAAATGCTTTGTATAAGGCTTATGTAGATGTTACGGGTGATACAGAGAATAAACCGATGGTTATCGGTGGTGGAACTTATGCAAAATCTCTTAAGAATATTATTGCATTCGGACCAGAGATGCCGGGAATCGATTATCGTATTCACGGTGCAGATGAATTTATTCTTGTATCGGGTATGGAAGAAGCGGTGCTTATATATATGGAGGCAATCAAGAATCTTCTTGCTATCTGAGTAAAATAATACAGATTATGAAGTGGTTTGAAAGCAAATCTCTGGATAACAAAATTGAAGATAATACAATAAAAGAACGACAGAAAGATATTTTATGAAACGATTTTTTAAAAGAACAGGACTCATATTTTGCTGTTTGCTGCTGGTAGTGGTGCTGGTAAATATACTTATACCTCTTTTTTGTAAGAACCCAGACGAAAATTATGCGGAAAAACTGAGCAGAACAGAATTTACTGCAGAGACTGCAGGGACAGAAAGAATCTGCTGTATTGATGATAATGAAGAAGCACTTTTGTGGCGGCTTCGGATGATCGGTACTGCAAAGAAAAATATTGTACTTTCTACTTTTGATCTGCGTGCAGATGAAAATGGCACAAAACTTCTGGCTGCTCTGAATCATGCCGCATCAAAAGGGGTAAAGATCCGGTTGCTGATCGATGGAATCTACCAACAACTTTTTCTGGCTGACAGCAGTGATTTTCAGGCTCTCGCATCCAGTGAGAATGTGGAAGTAGGAGTTTATAATCCGGTAGCGCCGGCCAATCTGTTCAAAGTGAATTATCGTATGCACGACAAATATCTGATTATTGATGAGAAAATGTACCTGCTTGGCGGACGCAACAGCAACGATATCTTTCTTGGAGATCATACAAAGGGAATCAACGAAGACAGAGATATTCTGGTTTATGATACATCAGATGGAAGAGCCGAGTCTCTGCAGCAACTGGAGGATTATTTTTATGAAGTCTGGAATGATAAGTGTGTAAGTAAAAAAAAGGGAAAAAAGCCTTCAGAATACACGGAAGCCCATGCACACATGGAAGAAGTCTACGCCTCTCTTCTGAAAAAGTATAAGGATATAGAAACCTACAGTGACTGGGAAAAAGATACGATTGAAGTGAATAAAATCACACTGGTCGATAATGGAGTTCATGCCAGTCGAAAAAGGCCACAGGTTTTGCAGACAATTCAGTATCTTTCCGATAATGCAGATCATGTGATCATACAGACTCCATATGTGATCTGTAATGGTTATATGTATGATGTACTGCAGCAAATTTCAGACCATGCAAAGCTGCAGATTGTGCTGAATGCAGTGGAAAAAGGTTCTAATCCATGGGGATGTACTGATTACCTCAACCAGAAAAAGAGAATCCTGAAAACAGGAGCAGATGTTTATGAACTGATGAATGAATATCCGGTGCATACAAAAGCTGTGCTGATCGATGACAGACTGTCAGTAGTAGGATCTTATAATCTGGATATGCGAAGTACTTATCTGGATACAGAACTGATGCTGGTAATTGACAGTGAGAAACTGAATCAGCAAATTCGCGCCACAGAGTCAGACTATATGGAAAAGAGCAAGGAAGTGCTTGCAGATGGTCATGAGACAGAAGGCGCGAAGTATAAGAAAAAAATATTGAATCGACAGAAAAAAATCTATTACAGTGTACTTAGACTGCTCATTCGTCCATTGCGACAACTGCTATAAGATAATCGGTCACTATACAACTGATTCTTTTTTATGAAAGAGAAGAGTACAGATCAGAACTGTAAGTGGGACAGAAAGCACGATGCCAAAGCTTCCGGCAAATGCCAGGATCAGAGTATTGCCAGTACAGTATCTTGCATCATCAGCTGTTTATCATGAAAATTTATCGCTGTAATGAACGTGCATGTCCTCCCAGTCCATAAATGATACATAAAATACTCTGCCGTATTGCTGGCTTTCTACGATTCTTCCGTGATCAAGAACAGAAAGATAAGATCCGTCAGCTTTTTGAAGATGAAAATGAATATAGTCATTTTCATTGCCACTATCGATCTGCTCCCAGATGCTGGACTCTATTTCCTGCTGTTCATCCTTCCGAATCAGGTTGCGAAAGCTCTTCTTTGTGCGTTTGAAGAGTTCATCCATAGTTTTATAT
>ERZ1035006.1880-NODE-1880-length-12883-cov-10.159651_pt1 | contig 12883 bp, 9 predicted proteins | sample MGYA00520694_ERZ1035006 | MGnify/ENA primary metagenome ERZ1035006 (study PRJEB33766, sample SAMN09781746) | gut metagenome | biome: gut microbiome | host: Homo sapiens | place: Madagascar | study: EMG produced TPA metagenomics assembly of the PRJNA485056 data...
TAGTGAAAAGCTTTCTGCACTCAAATCCGTTTTTATCTTATATCTCGAACTTGCCGTAATAGCAGCAGTTTCGGCTAAATTCTTTTTTCCATCCTCTTTTTTTCCTGGAATAAACATATCCTCACGCTGCAAAATATTAAGAATATCATTTATCTCCAATTCTGTCAGTCTGGCAGGTTCCTTTTTCAGCCTTATACATTTACCAGCTAAAGTAGCAGCCGCCTGCCCCGACAGTGCACAGGTATCCATAACCCTTGTTGTGGAAAATGCATCCTGCATGGTGCCAATGTTTCTACCTGCAAACAAGAGATTTTTTACTTTTTGATTATACAGACATCTCAGTGGTATCTGATAAACATTTACTGGAATTTGTATACAATTTTCATCGTCACTATTCAATCCTCCTGGCGGATGAAAATCCATATACCAGCCACCATAAAATGCACCATCTTTAAATTCCTTCTCTTCCAGAATATCTGTTGAGCTTAAAATATAGTCTGTAATCATTCTTCTGGATTCTCTTTTTCCCGGAATATTTCCAATCCATTCAAGTGTATAAGTCCTGGCATTTGGGTATTTTCCACTATTTTTTATATAATTCCAAATTCCAAGAACCAGGCGTTTTAATTCCAGAGTTATTTCCTGTGAATCGGATATCGTGTTGCATAGGCCCCCATATTCAAACCACCAGCAATCACTTCCAGTTTGTTTTTCACTAATAATTCTTCCACCCTTATTTACCAGCTTCTCGATATATTCTATAGGATATGCATAATCAGGTGCAATAAACGGAACGGTTTCTCCAGTGTCCCTTACATAATACAAAATAGAACTACTTAATAAACCTTTCTGCTTTTTCTCTCCCGTATAGTGCTCATCTCCAATTTGATATGGTACTCCTGCTAAGTCTCCCAGAATTCCATCTCCTGTAGCATCAATATACATATCTCCAGCTAAAACGTATTCTGTTTCGCTTGCCTGCTGAACACCACTAATTGTGTGAATATGATCTTCCTGATACTCTAAATTTTCAATGTTTGTATTCAAAAGCAGTGTAATATTTTTTTCTTTCAGCACACAGTCCAACAATACCTCATCCCAAAATATTGGATTGAACTGAGGATTTGTATAGAGATTTCTCATTTTTAAAATTCCTAAAATCCCCATTTCTTCACTAAATAAATTTCCTGCACCAGTGGCTCCGCGAGTCCACACCCGTATTTCGCTGCTTGAATTTCCTCCAAGTACAGGACGATTATGGACCAGAATTGTTTTTATTCCCAGTCTGGCAGCTGCCAATGCTGCACATACCCCGCTCACTCCTCCACCTGCAACGATTAAAGAAGCGTTCAAATATTTTTTCTTCATTCCTTATCCCCTTTAATTTAAAGCAGATTTTTCCAGAACAGTCTACTGTTTTTTTCTCACTTTGTCTAAATTAATATTGTTTTTCCTTGATTTATTATAGATAATAACAAGTTTTTCCTGTTAATTCCATAATATTTATGTGCATTTTCTGGATTATTCTGCTATATTATGATATACTTTTTGCTATCAGATATTTAGAGGGAGACACATCATGAAAAATCCATACTGTCATATTAATCAGTACCTTACTTTTCTTTTAAAGCATTATAATTTGCAGATCTGTATTAAAGATTTTTATGGTTTTATTCCTATTAATAAAGAACTGGATGAAGCGCTGCAGCCATTTCTGGCGCACACTAATCCTTTTTGTATGTATATAAAAAGCGAAATGTCATCTTATCATACCTGCCTAAAAATGATACGAAAAATGTATGAGAAGTTTGAATCCAGAGATCCAGACTATTTTTATGGTGTATGCCATGCAGGTTTAGGTGAATATGTAATTCCAATCCGCTCAAAAAATTTGTTGCTTGGCTCCATAAATGCTGGATTTTTCCAGACAAATGAACGCCTGACAGACTGGTGTATCAAACATATTTGCAATTCATGCTCTTCCCTTTCTCCTCAGGCTGCTAAAGAGCTTTACACCACTTATATTACATCTTCCACAATTTCTCCTGAAGAGTTGCTTCCTCAGCTTCATCTTTTGGCAGAATATCTTGGACATACATATGAAATCCTGGAAAAAACACACCCCGACGATGTCCCAACCTTTCACTACAGAAATTCCAATGAGGATGCAATTCTTTCTCATGCATTTGAATATATTCGGCAAAATTACCTGCAGCATATTTCCATGGATGCACTTTCCGACTTTTGTCATTGCAGTTCTTCTTATTTAAGCCATATATTCAAAAAGCGAACCAATGTTAATATAAATACTTACATTAACAAGGTTCGCATAGAGTACAGTAAAAACAGGTTATTAAAATCAGGGGAAACGATTGCAGAAATAGCAATTCAGAGTGGATTTAATGATCCTAATTACTTCACAAGAGTGTTTACCCAAATTATCGGTATTTCCCCGACAGAATTTCGCCGACGGTTTAAAGATCAAGCAACTTAACGTTTTCTTTCTTAACATCCAGGTTCCAACTAATAAAGTAAAAACCACATAGCTGATTAAGCAAAAACAGTAACTCCTCAAAAGACCAGCCTTCTTCCTCAGCTGGTCTTTTGTATGTTTTCATTATTTTATTCTCTAAGCTTACTCCCCGGAATCGCTTTCACTGCCGTCGGAGCTGTCTTCTGCGCCATCACCATTGCTGCTGTCGGAGCCGTCTGTAGAAGCGTCATCAGAAGAACCGCTTCCATTGTAGCCAGCTACGTAACCGGCATCCAGTGCACTCTGCCAGAACTCTGCATATTTGGCAGGCTGGAGTGTTACATTCTTGGCTGCTGCCATCTCGCTGACTGTCACAAGCTTGTAGCCCTGTGCGATCAGGTCAGGAATCAGCCGAAGGGCTGCCTGAACAGATGGCTCATGAATATCATGCATCAGGATCACAGCACCATCCTGTAAGCCCTCATCATTCATGACCGCATTATAGTCTAGATCTGCGTCCATGAGATCCCAGTCACGGCTGTCAATGGACCACATAAAGAAAGGCTTTCCTACAGCAGAAATGATTTCGTCATTACAGTTTCCATAGGGAGCTCGTACAACCGTTGATTCCTGTCCGCAGGCATCGATCAGCGCCTGGTCTGCTTTCCCGAAATTAGCCACAACATCATCAATACTGAGATTAAACATATTGAGATGATCCCAGGAATGATTTCCAAGTTCACAGCCAATCTCCAGCATACGTTTCACTGTGTCCTGATAATTCTCCACATTCTGTCCCAACATGAAGAATGTAGCATGAGCATTATTCTCCTCCAGACAGTCCAGAAGCTCATCTGTATACTGTCCCGGGCCATCATCAAAGGTGAGCGCAATCAGTGGGCGCTTCTTGCTGGCGTCATAGGAGCCATCCTCGTTGAAATAATAGTCGTTTACCCCTTTTGTAACCCATCCGGTCTGCATATAGCCATTTGCGTCAAAAGAATATTTAACACCGTCAATTTCTGCAAATCCTCCGGCATAATATGTACCATCTGCATTCTGATACCACTTCCCATTGGCATCCGCCTGCCAGCCAACTGTAAGAGAGGTTACCTTCGTTGCATCTACAGCCCCCTTCAATGGCTGTCTCACTGCTGCTGTAGGATCCGCAGCCTCCTCTTCTGCCTGTACCTGCTGAGACTGTCCGGTGCTTCTCCCTCCAATTCTGTTAATAATTGGAAAGAGCACTCCCTTTATCACGAAAATCACAGCCAGCACAAGCGCTACCACATAGGTAACCAGCTTAATGATTTTTCTGCGTCTTATCTGACGCTGTTTTCTGCGCATCCTCTCGCGCATAACCCTTCTGTCCATTTATACTCCTTCTTTATCCGTTGTTACATATAAAACCTGGTGCCTGTCCTCAAAATCCCACAATGTATTATATACTCCAAAACATACCGATTGCAAAAAATTGGGGGAGGGCAGGACCAAAGGCCATCCCTCCAAGGCCCCTTTATAAAACTTTCTTCAATGTAAATTCATCATCAACCAGCAAAATATCCGCCTCTTTTCCCACAGAAAGAGAACCAACTTCGTCATAAATTCCAATACTTTTAGCCGGATTTCTGGTAGCTGCAAAAATCGCCTCGTCCACAGGAACACCAAAAGAGATTACCTTGCGCATACAGTCATAAAGATTCGTCGCAGAACCTGCAATAGTACCATCCTTCAAAGTAGCCTTGCAATCCTTCACGGTAACCTCCTGACCGCCAAGCTGATAAGTACCATTCTCCATTCCTGTAGCCATCATGGAATCACTGATCAGAACTACACGTTCCGGTCCAAATATTTTAAAGGTCGCCCGGATTACGGAAGGATGGATATGAATGCCATCACAGATCATTTCAACCATACACTCCGGATCGTCAGAAGCTGCACCGATAAGGCCAGGCTCTCTGTGAGCCAGAGGCATCATGGCATTGTAAAGATGAGTCACATGATGGGCCCCTCTTCTCATTGCCTCTGATGCAGTTCCATAATCAGCACCTGTATGTCCCAGAGAAATACATACTTCCTTATGTACCTCATCAATAAACTCCATTGCACCCTCCATATTTGGTGCCAGAGTCACAAGCTTCACCATATTTCCGGAATACTGATTCAGTTCTCGGAAAAACTCTGCATCCGGGAGGCGGATGTAGCCTTCTACATGAGCACCTTTTTTCTTCGGATCAAGGAACGGACCTTCCATATTAATTCCACGGACAGCAGCACCATCTTCCATAGCTCCAACCTCTGTAATAGTGGAAAAAATCTTCTTCAGTTCCTCAGCCGGTAAAGTCATGGAGGTAGGACAATAGGAAGTAATACCATGGCTCTTCTCATATTTCAGAATAATTTTCAGGCCCTCTACATCAGCATCCGAAAAATCGTGTCCAAATGCACCGTGGCTATGAACATCCACTAAACCTGGAATCACCTTCAGACCAGCTGCATCTACAACTGTTTTGTCTGTGACTTCACTTTCACCGGCAACAATCTTGTGATTCTCTACATAGAGATCCTGTACCTTGAAGCTTCCGTCTTCCTGAAATACCTGTCCATTTTTAATGATCATGATTATTCGGCTCCTTCCTCTGATGCATTCTCTGCATCTGTTCCATCAGAATCAGTTGTATCATTTGTTGGCTGGCTATTCTCTGCATCTGCTGTGTTGTCCGCTGTATCGCCAGATGTAGTATCTGCATCATTCTCGGTGCTGTCTGCTGCTTCCGGTGCCTTTGCATTCTCTACAATAAAATTCTGCACTCTAAGCACACCAATGGCCTCATCTACTGCAACCTGACCATAACCATCGATCAGTGCTGCCAGATCACCAGAAGCATACTGCTGTACCAGTTTGTCCTGGATTGCAAGGCTGTCTGCATCCTCCAGGGTCATTCCCTCTGCGTCCATAATTCCCTGGATGATCAGGTTCTGTTTTACCTTCGCCTGTGCATACTGCTGGCACTGTTCCTCGAAATCATCCATAGAAATGCCCTGGGATTTTACAAAAGCTTCCAATTCCATTCCGGCCTGCTTTGCATAAGCCTCGGCCTGGCTTTTGAATGTTTTGGCAGCATCTTCTACATCCTTTTCCGGATATTCCACAACCTCGGAATTGGTGTATACCGTATTCCATGCTGTGCTTCTGCGATTGTTTTCAGCCTGCTGTGCAGCCTCTTCTTCAAGCTGTGTGCGGATAGCAGCCTTATACTCGTCTATTGTCTTAACGTCTGTATTTGCAGCAACCCAGTCATCAGTCAACTCCGGCGCACGTTTAATGGCCTGCACTGTGATCTGGAATACGGCTTCCTGTCCTGCCAGATCCGTACTTTGATAGTTCTCTGGGAAAGTAACGGTCACATCCTTCGTCTCCCCCTTCTTCATGCCTACGATTCCCTCCTCAAATCCGGGAATCATGGTACCGCTTCCGATCGTCAGGTCATAATTATTGGCAGTACCACCCTCAAATGCCACTCCGTCCTTTGTTCCTACAAAATTAATAGTAGCAATGTCTCCATCCTGCACTGTAGCATTCTCATCTGTAGCTTCTTCTCTGTTATTCTGAAGATTCTCGACAACACGATTGTCAACATCCTCGTCCGTTACCTCAGCCACTGTGTTATCCACAACAATTCCCTTGTAATCCGCAATGGTAACGTATTTCTCCACATTATCTACAGAAACCAGTCTGGTATGGCCATCCGCATCTACATTAGGTTCCGGTGTGGCTTCTGCATCTGCTTCTTCTGAATCAGTATTTTCCTCCTGGCTGGCTTCTGTAGCTGTTGTCTCACCGCCTGCCTCTTCTTTATCCCCACAGCCGCTTACGGCAAGGATCACACACATTGCCAAAGCTGCCAGATATGCTTTTCTTTTCATACAAAAAACTCCCTTCAAATTCGCTTTCTCTTAAACTAACACATTTTCCATCAAAAAGGAAGTCTGCTTCTGTAATTCCTGTAAGAAACAGAACCTCCCTTTCGCAGTCAACAAACGCTCTGTCAATTGCCACTCATAGGCGGAACCGGTGTGGGCCGGGATGGATCAAATACAAGACTTGCGTCAAACAGATCCGAAAGCAAGTCAGGATTGTAATACATTCTGTAACCATCCACATTTCTTCTTCCCATTCTGAAATACTGGTCTGTAATCTGTACAAAATACCGGTTGGAATCCACATTACAGTAGTAGTTGTAACCCTGTGATTTCAGATAATCAAACTTCTCATCTCCGGTGTATTCCCCACCAGAATTAATATCTGCGCCAAAAGCAAAAATAATGATGTCTGTCCCTCCAATAAGGGGATCTACATTTTCCTTGAAGTTCTCAGTATCTGTTATCAGTCTTTCCATAGAAATAGTGGACATATTCTTATGGCCCCAGGTGTGGCTTGCAAAGGTCCAGCCATCTGCTTTCATGGCATCCGCCACCTGTTTGGCACCCGCACGCTCTGTCTCCAGATTGAAATCCGGGTGCGCATCCAGCCACGCTTTTTTATCATCATTCAGATCATCTGGTCTGGTCTGATAGCTGATGTCTGTGCGGTAGCCCAGGATTCCGTTGTAACCGGTAAGCGCCACGATGCCCTTATGGCCGTGATATGCGAAATCCGGATGCTCCTCCACAAATCTGTCAATAAGAGGAACTACATCATAATCCCCGATTACCGTACTTCCATCATCCTGCACATATTCATTGCGAACCTTGCCTTCCTCGTCTATAACCAGCTTAGTGGCAATTCCGTCTCCATCCTGGGAATGGTAATAGCACACATCGTCCTGGGAAAGGACAAAGGGGATCTTCCCTTTTGGAAGATAAATCGTCTTTGCCTTCATATTGCCATTTTCATCCAGGCCAGCCAAATCGTAAAGGTTTACCATCACATAGCCTTTGTCGTACATTTTCTGAGTGATTTTATTGAACTCGTCCATTGTGGTCATAACCTGATTATAACCGTCTGTTTTATAATCTCCGTCAAATGCCTTGGATGTATCCACGATCAGAGAGTGGTAGAAAATGTGGGTTACCTGATCCGGGGACCATGCCACGCATTTATCTTTTTTCTTCTGGAATTTCTCTGCAGCCTTCTGAAAATGTACGTTGTAAGCATATGCATTATCTTTCTGTAAAAGACGGATTGCGCCATCATAGTCATATTGGGCAGCTTTCGCCTTGGCTGTAGTCAGGACCTTTTTCTCATGCCTTAACTGGCGGCGGATAAATCCGGCTCCTGCCGCTGCTCCCTGTGGCATCCAGTTGCCAGATGCTGTCCGAACTGCCTGAGTGCCGTCATTCTCTACTGCATCTGGATTGTCTGTTCCTTCAGAGCTGTCTGCAGTGTCCGAGCCATCCACTGCATCCGAACCTTCTGCTGTTTCAGAACCGGCTGTCATCTCCCCTGTCTCATCGGCACCAGTTCCCTCCGCATTGTCTGCTGAGGAACCGCCTTCTGAAATCACTTCCATAATTTCTTCCTCTGAAGAATCACTTCTGGCACTGCCAGGAAGAAAATTTCTGATTCCGGATACCAGGTTCTCCACAGAATCTGTTATGTGGCTGATCCCGATCCTGTCTCCAAAAATAAATCCAACAGAACAAAGAAGAATCAGCACAGTAATAACAAGAACCAGAATACGTTTCCGTCTCTGCCTCTTCTTTCTCCTTAGAATACGCTCATGTCTCTCTCGCCTTCGTTCTTCATAATACTGTTCTTCCAGGTCTGTATTATCCTGATGGTCTATATCTGAATTTTTCATAATGTATAGCTCCTTCTTCCAGTCCGTTCCCCCTCACAGAATAATCTCTTATTATATTTACCATATCAGATAAAATTATCCATTCTGTAATTCCTAAATTTCATTATGTCAAAAATATAAACGACTTTATCTCTGACAATGTTTCATTATACATGATATTCTGAAAAATTGCCACTTCTTAATCGTCCCGGCGCAGTTTTTTTAATTGCCTTTTTCGGTAAACAATGGTAGAATAAGTCTTATGCAATAATAAGAATTTTATATAGGTAGGAGGATAAGTATGCATCCAGTGACAATCGTCCTTCTGGTAATCCTTGTGGTCCTTATCGGGCTGCTTATCGGTTTGTATTTCTTTGGAAAGAAAACCCAGAAGAAACAGGAAGAACAGCAGGCACAGATCGAAGCAAGCAAACAGACCGTTTCCATGCTGGTTATTGATAAGAAGAGAATGCCTCTCAAGGAATCCGGTCTTCCACAGATGGTCATCGACCAGACTCCGAAGCTTCTCCGTCGCTCCAAGCTCCCGATTGTTAAGGCCAAAGTTGGTCCGAAGATTTCTATTCTTATTGCCGATGAAAAGGTATTTGACCTGATTCCGGTGAAGAAAGAGATCAAAGCAGAAGTCAGCGGTCTTTACATAGTAGGTGTCAAGGGCATCCGTGGTAATCTGGAAGCTCCGGCTAAGAAGAAAAAAGGCTTCTTTGCCCGCTTTAAGAAATCTGCAGAAGAAGCTCAGGCAGCTCAGACAGAGACGAAGAAATCCAAGAAAAAAAAATAAAAGAAATCCCCCGCCGGTATGTGCCAGCGGGGCATTTTCTTTGTCACCGCAAATCCTCTTTTTTGTATAAATTAAAAGGGAGCAGAGAAAATCCCCACTCCCCGATCATGCAATTTAATTCTTTCTAAATCCCACCCTTTACAGATTTATCACCATCGTTTCTGATACTACTTCGGAGCCGCCGTTGTTTTTTACGATTATGGTAACGGGACTGTTGTCTGTTAGTTTGAACCACCAGCCTACTGTTATGGTTCCGCCTTTCAGCACGTTCTTGTTTGCATTATCGATAGAATCGACAACGCCTGGATAGTAGGCGCAGAAGCTGCTGTCGATTTCCACTCCGTTTTGGTATGCACGTACCCAGAAATCACTTTGCATGGATTTCTCTTTATCTTCCAGGTTGGTATAATCGAAATTCACCACTATTCCATCTTCTGGTTTATAAGCATCGTCTGCAAGGAAGCCGGCTGGGATATAGCTCCAGCTGTTGTACTGTGCTTTTCCAGTGGTCTTTTCGATGCTGATCGGATCTTCTACAGAAGAATCTGAATTTGCCGCAGCAGCGGCAGAGGTGTTTTCCTCTTCTACCGCCTCATCTGCTTCTGTTTCACTGACCTCCTCCGGATAAATAGTCATGGTTTCTGATACCGTTTCGGAACCGCCATTGCTGTTTACAGTGACCGTAACAGGGCTGCGGTCTTTCAGGTAGAACCACCAGCCAACCGTGATCGTTCCGTCTTTCAGTACGTTCTTATACATATTATCTATAGACGGCACGACGCCTGGATAGTAGGAGCAAAAGCTGTTAGCAAGCTCCACGCCATTCTGATATGCACGTACCCAGAAATCACTTTGCATAGGTTTTTCCCCGTCAGCAAGATTGGTATAATCGAAATCTACGATCAGCGTATTTTCAGCCTTATAGGAAGAATCTCCAAGGAATCCATCTGGTGCAAAGCTCCAGTCCTTGTACTGTGCTTTTGCAGTTGATTTCTCGATTGTGATCGGATTTTCAACGGAACTGTCTCCGGTTTCACTTCCACCTTCTGCGTTCTCGCCGCCAGTGTATGCTGCCAGTTTGTTGAATTTGTCAACAGAAACCCAGATTGCAGGCCGCATTCCAAAATCCGCAGCCTGAATACGTACACCGCCTTCTGCAGTAGTTAAGGATCCTTCCATACTGCCAATTCCCATAATATACCCACTGTTTCTTGCACACGCTGCGACTCCTGCTGCGGTCTGACCTGGAGTTCTGGTACACCAGGTTGCATGGCCCGCATCGTCTGGGGTGACACCTTTTGCAACTGCATAAGGAGTAGCATCACAAAGACGGTCCTCTGCATTTGGAAAATAGTTAAGCACCTCCTGCGCACTTAAGAAAAATACCTTATCCTCCGTATCTGCTCCGGCATCCGTTCCATAATAGGGATTGTCTTCTGCAATTACATTTGTTGTTCTGACACGTTTCCTTTCCTTCTTACTAAATGCTTTTTTGAAAAATTTATCATTCAGCCAGGAACGGCAGTCACTATTCTCCCATACTGCCTCTTCCTTTTCTGATGCATAAGCGTGTGCATTTATTACCGCTTTACTGAGCAGTAAAAATCCTTCTTCATCCTCATCCAGGACAATCCATTCCAGCTGCTCTTTTCCGTTATCTTTATTGTTGTCCTGCTCATATTGACCAAAATATACGGTATCTCCCACATGAGCATACTCTAACTCTTTGCCCTCGATTGGATTTTTACCCTGATATTCATGTAGCTTCTGGTCAACAATGGCTTTGTCAAAATAAACCTCAACTACATTTAAAATACTATTTCCAGTATCACCTATAACTGCAGATACATCCATCTCCTCATAATGAACGGAAATATTATTTCCCATATCATCCTGGAAATTATACAGGGTAGTCTCATCTGCAGTTGTTGTCTCAAGCTCTGTAAAATGTGCTCTCAGATATTCCAGATATTTCTGACAATATTCATTGCCATACGGGTTATCCAGCATATAAATGTATTTATATTGATCCGGATAATCGTCATCCTCATATCTTTCTGTACCAATGTCCTCTTTTGACAAATCTCTTCCTACAACAACATCTAATTTTATTATTCCTGTGCCAGGATAAAAGACATTTTCATTATATTTAGCAAGCAAGTCATCAATCGCTTCCGCCTGCTCGTTCAGGCTTTTGGTGTCCTCTGTCTTAACATCCTCCCAACCGTATCCAAAGCACTGCAATTCATTTAGAATTACTTTCGCCTCTGTTATTTTACGCAGTCCGGTAACACCATCCATCACATCCGTTTTCGTTGCCGCAGCTGCTTCCTCCAGAAGTGTAGCCGACCGGTCAAACTCCGCAAGATAAATATCCAACAATTCTTTTTCTGCCTGTACCAGCTTATCGTAATTCTTAACAGTACCCTGTATCTCTTCCGGCAAAGTATCATAGACACTTCTTATTTCCTGGATCATGTAGAGATCCGTAACTTCCACACTTCCTAATTCTGCAAGCTTGCTGTCAATCTGTGCTGCCATATAGGCATATAATTCGGCTTCAGACATGGAGGATGCATCATTCTGTATCTCCACCGCATATCCACTTACGTCAGCATTTTGATCCGCCTCAGAAGCATACACATTCATTACCATGCTCATAGACAATATTGTAGAAATACACCCCAGTTTTAGTTTTCGTCTCATATTTTGCTTCTCCTTTTTTCAATATTTAATAGCCGTTTTCTTTTGCCCCATAAACCGCCTGGTCATGAGTGAAGCCTGAGTACTCCAACTGGTCTATCAGCTCGCTTTTGGAAAATGACATATGACTTAAATAGGATTCTGCCTTTTTCTTGGCCTGCTCGTACCAGTCGGCTCCGCAATGATCTGCACCATAGGTTGCTTCACTCTTTGAGTAGCCATGATATTCCAGCTGCTCGATTAGGCCTGTGTAGGAGAATGCCGAATGGGAAATATAAGATTTGGCTTTTTCCAATGCATTTTTCTCGCCTGTTGTGGCGAAGGCGCTGTATGTATCTTTCTTTTCTTCGGAAGCAGGAACGGTTGTTTCATCCGAAACCTTCTTGCAGCACAGCATGATATCTCCAACCACGATATAAAGTCCTTCACCGTCACTTTCATCATAAAGCCCTGCTAATATTATCAGATCCTCTTCCTTGTCATCCAGCAGAAGATACATTTTCTTGGCCTTTCTTATCGAAGCATCATAATTGGACCAGGTTCCTGACTGGTCGACTGTAGTGCCAAGCTTCAGTGTGTAGGTTCCATCCTCCATAAACTGGATATCGGTTTCATCCGGATTCGAAACAGGAGTAACCTTTTCATCCTGCACAATGTTCTTACACTTCCAGGATCCAACCACCTGTTCCTGTTCTTCGTCTTCATCAGATGATGTCGCCTGCGCACTCACTTTTGCAATTGCGTTACCTCCTGCATAAACAGGCAAACTGCTATTCAGGCACAACCCGATCATAACTGCTGACAACACAACTCTTTTCTTCATAAGTACCCCCTTATACTTTTTTGTTAGAAGCCACACACTGAAAAAGCACACATCGCAGCCTCAGTCTAGTACAGCGAAAAGGGCACTACCTCTCCTTAAAGGAAAAGTAATGCCCTGATTTCTAACTATTATAAGCTGCAAACTGCTGTCATATATCATCTAACCCCGGTAGTCTGCGTTACTTGGCTTCCTTGACTAAGCTGTACAAATTATTCAGTTTTATTTAGTATAACATTTTATAAATTTCAGTCAAGCCCTAAAAATTCATCTTTTTTTCAGAATATACTCATCAAATTATTTTA
>ERZ1035006.1882-NODE-1882-length-12864-cov-6.940276_pt1 | contig 12864 bp, 10 predicted proteins | sample MGYA00520694_ERZ1035006 | MGnify/ENA primary metagenome ERZ1035006 (study PRJEB33766, sample SAMN09781746) | gut metagenome | biome: gut microbiome | host: Homo sapiens | place: Madagascar | study: EMG produced TPA metagenomics assembly of the PRJNA485056 data...
AAAGCAGCCCATGATACAGTCAATCTCTCCGCTCTCCACCAGTTCTTTTTTCTTCTCCCAGTTGATCCGGACAACGTCCACCTGATAGCCCATTCTGTTAAAAGCTTCTGTAGCAAGTTCAACATCTATCCCCGTCGGTACACCATCCTCATTCAGATAATTGTATGGGGGATAGCTGTCGCTGCCGAGGGTAATAACTGGCTTTTCGATTTCATCTTTCGTGTTATCTGTGTATTTACACCCTACCAGAGTGACTGCTAAGATTCCCGCAAGCAGAATGCCTGCAATCATTCGTTTTCCTTTCATTTTTCTTCCTTTTCTGCTTCTATTTTTCTGTTTTACACAATCCATATATCAGTAAGTTCTCCTGTTTATTCAATATAGAAAGAATAACCTTTTCCGTCTTCTCAATATCAATCGGTTTTGCTATGTATCCATTCATGCCGGCATCAAATGCTCTTTTCCTGTCTTCTGCAAAGGCATTGGCTGTCATGGCAATGATCGGGATCTCTGCCGATTATGTGTTATCAGCAGAAGTTTCTTGATCAGCCGGCCATGATTTCCTGAGGGCCGCATAAGAAATCAGAAAATTTGCCAGCCAGCCGGCCGGTACAGCCAGCCAGACAAACGCAATGCCAAAGCGCGGCGCAAAAACCAAAGCAACTGACAAGCGGATTGCAAGATTTACCATATTTGCAATAAGAAACGGACGCATGATTCCAAGCCCGCGAAGGACGCCGTCGGTTGCCATCTTGATCCCCATGAAAATGAAAAAGAAGCCCAGCCATCTCATGTAATCTCCGGACACCTGATATGCCAGAGCAGTTCCGTCCTTCCCCAGGAATAATGCGGAAATCTGCGTATGCAGTGTTTCAATGACTATAAAAGCAAGAACCGCAAAACACAGATCCAGTACCAGTGCCGCGTGATAGCCTTTTTTAATACGCCCGTTTTTCTTTGCACCAAGATTCTGTGATACATATGGTGATACGGCATTGCCAATAGATACAAATATCAGCGAAAAAACATTTTCCACCCTCATTGTTGCTGCATAGCCTGCCAGCGCCTGTGTACCAAATGGATTTACAACTGCCTGTACGATCATCATGCCAATTGACACTGTGGATTGCTGGAGAACCGACGGTACGGCAATTCGAAGCATGGAATGTAACTCCCGCCCTTCAAACCAATGAAATTGACTTTTATATCGGTGCATCCGGCAAAGAAAGATCAAAAGTGAAAACATTGCGGAAATCCCCTGTGCTATCAAAGTTGCAAGAGCTGCGCCGAACACCCCCAGACCGAGTCCCGCCACCATCCAGAGATCCATAAGAATATTCAGAACAGAAGAAAATATCAAAAGACCTAACGGTATCTTTGATTCACCGATCGAATTGAACATCGTTGAAAGGATATTATACATAAACAGAAACGGAAATCCCACAAAGTAAACGCGAAGATACAAAACTGCATCCTCCAATATATCCGAAGGTGTCTGTAATAATTCCATCATCGGGCGGGAAAAGCCAAAACCAAAGCCACCGAGAAGTATGCTCAGAATCAGAAAACTGATCAGTGATGTTGATACAATTGTTTTCATTTTGCTATAATCTCCGGCTCCAAAATAACGGCTCACAAGCACACCTGCGCCGACGCCGGCACCAAGTGCCACACAAATGAAAACATTCGTAAGCGCTGCACAGGCACCAACAGCCGCAAGTGCAGAAGAACCTACAAACTGACCGACTATAATGGAATCTGCCATATTATATACTTGTTGAAAAAAGCTTCCGAGAATCATAGGCATTGCAAAAACAGTCAGCGCTTTAAGCGGCTCATCTGTAATCAGATATTCGTCTTTTGACATTACTTTATTTCCTCCATGCAAGAACAATCCAAACGATCATTTTCAGTAATCGCAATAAGATTATAGCACCTGCCATCTATTAAATCAAAACCGGCTATTGCAAAAAGGCACGCAAAGAAATCTTTGCATGCCTTTTCAAAAATATATAAGGGAAAATATAAAGGGGGACGAATTTATTCGATGTTACGATGTCTCTTTTCCATATCTTCATGAGATACCTGCATTTTCTCTTCGAGCATCATAACGATCATATCAAAAAGCATATACAAATGCTGTTCAAACAGATTTCCCATCGGCTGGATGGAAGGTACAGCTCTGTCATCCGTTCCGTTAAATACCGCCGCCGGTACAAATAAGGTAAAATCAGCCAGCTGCGGACATGTCTGTTTTGGTGAGCCTGTCACAACCGCTACCGTTGCACCTGCTTTCTTTGCCTGCTCTACCACATAGGTGATATGCCCGATCGCACCGGAACCGTTTGTGGCAATAAACAGATCACCCGGATGCATGCCCGGTGTCGTATCATCCCAGATCCAGTGTGTTTCTTTTCCGAGATGCATCAGGCGCATGGCAAATCCTCTTGTGGAAATACCTTCTCTTCCGACACCCATAAGGAAGATCCTGTCTGCCTTGCAGATCAGATCCATAAATTTGGAAAGCTCCTCTACATCCTGTTTTTCAAATACTTCTTTATGTTCTTTCAAAAGTGTCTGGTAAAGCTCTGTATATTTTTCTTCTACGTTCATAACAAACCTTCCTTTCTACTTTGCAGCACCTGCAAGTGCTTTCATGCTCTTCTTTAAAGTACTCTTCTTTGACCGGATTGCAATAATATGGTTCAGACCGAGTACCAGGATCAGCATGATGCCCCAGATCAGCTTCTTTGTATATGGGGACAGTGACATGATCGTAAAGGCACTGGACATTACCTGCATCAGAATGATTGCGATCACAACACCGCCGACCTTACCTTTTCCGCCGTTCGGATCAATTCCGCCGATCACACAGACGATCATCGTCTGCAGCAGATAAGAATCACCGTAACCAACCTTTGCCGAATTGACACGGCTTAAAATGATCAGTCCTGCGATACCGGATAATACAGCTGTCAGCATAAATACGAGTACACTCATCTTTTCATTATGAAAGCCGCTGAATCTTGCTGCCACCGGATTACCGCCGTATAAATACAGCTTCCGCCCAAATCCTGTCAGGGATAAAATGAGTCCCAGTACAAGTGCTACGATCAGAAACAGCCAGAAGATCACCGGAAGCCCTAAAAAGATTGCTTTTCCAAAGGAGGAAAACAGCGGATCGATGTCTCCTACACTTGTACCGCCTGTGATCGCCATGCCAACGCCCTGGATCAGTGTCATGGTACCAAGCGTGGCTACAAGTGACGGTGCTGAAGTTTTTGCTATGATCAGTCCATTCAACAATCCGAATACAAGGCTTGTACAAAGTGCAACCAGAACGGCAAGTGCAACTCTGGCGCCGCCCTGCGTTCCAAACGCCCATGTACCGTTTAATACATAAGCTGTAAAAATAGCTACCGTATTGGCATTGGCAATGATCGAAAGATCAATGCCGCCTACCATGTTGGATAACATCATTGCAAGTGCCAGAAAGCCGAACTCCGGAATCTGGAATGCCATAGACTGAATATTTCTGGCTGAGTACATGGATGATCCGAATACAAATGCCGCAATCAGAAGAACCGCTGCAGTCAGGCCAACCAGAATACTCAGATCGATATCTTTTTCCAAAAAGCTTTTCACTTTTTTCATTCTCGTTTCCTCCTATTCCGTAAATATCAAATGCTTTCTGTTCTTTACCCGTTCCTGATAGGATGTGATCGCTACCGCAATGACAAGGATCGCACCTACGAACAGGTTGTTCCAGGAAGAAGAAAGACCGATCATGATCAGTGTGGAATTTAACAGGTATGTAATCAGTACACCAAGCACTGCACCAAAAATCTTGCCCTGACCGCCGGTGATCTTTGTACCGCCGATAACAACTGCCGCAACAACCATCAGTTCATCACCTACCATCTTATTCGGATACAACGCATTTACCTGTGCTGCATACACAATACCCATCATACCGGCAAGTGCTCCTGAATAAGCATATACAAACAACCGGATCTTAAAAGGATTAAATCCCGCTCTTCTTGCAGATTCCTCGTCATTACCGATCGCTACGATACCACGTCCGATCATGGTCTTGCGCAGAATAAAATAAGTGGCAAGTCCTGCGATCAGCACCGGGATCAGCGAAACGGTAAGTCCTGTAGAACCGTTAGCCGTGGCTACCTTAAATAAGGTTCCCTGTCCAAACTTGTGCAGACACTCCGGTAATACACCGGAACCGAACGATTTATCACTGATAAAGGTTGTCATGATACCATGAAACAGGTTCTGCGTACCGAGTGTGATGATAAAAGGCGGAAGCTTCAGCCAGCTGATCAGTACCGCATTCACCAGACCAAGCACAACACCGATCGCCATGGAAACGGCAAAAGCAAATGCCAGATTATTGATGCCCGTCTGGATCATGATATAAAGCGACGTATAGCTGCCAAACAAAGCGATCGCCATAAAGGATACATCAATACCGCCCGATATCATAACGACCAGAAGTCCCATTGCCACGATCATTGTCGTAGAAGAGGTTTTGATGATATCAAATACTGTCTGGATCTGGAAAAATCCCGGATTCTTGATTGTTACGAATACACTGTATACCACAATGATGATCAGCAGCATTCTCTGAAACGGATCTATTTTTTTAGTCATTGTGCCACCTCCTGGGATAACGCTTTTTCCTTCTGATTTCCGATGATCTCAGCCAGATGCTTATCAGCGCCTTCCTGCATTAAATCTTCTTCCGAAAGCTCCACAACACATTTGCCATGTGCCATAACAAGAACCCTGTTACAGTTTGCCATGACTTCCTGTATTTCGTCAGAGATCAGTATGATCGCCATGCCTTCATCGGCAAATTTGTGGATCTGTTCGTAAATCTCCGCTTTGGAACCGATATCAATACCGACCGTCGGTGTGTCCATGATAAATACCTTCGGACTGGTTGCGATCCACTTACTGATAACAACCTTCTGCTGGTTACCACCCGATAATGTACCTACAACTGTTTCGATCGATGGAGTCCGTACCTTCAATTCCTCCACATATTTTTCTGCAATCTCATTTTCCTTTTTCCGGTTCACGATACCCTTCTTACAGATCGTATCGATGATCGGTGCAGAAATATTCTCTTTGATCTTACGTTCAATAAACAGACCTTCTCTGGATCTGTCCTCCGGCAGAAGCGCGATACCGTATTTTTTAGCCACCATCGGCGAGTTGATATCGACCTCTTTACCGTTTACTTTGATCACACCTGCCTGTGTTTTGTTCAGGCCAAACAAAGACATGGCCAGTTCTGTACGACCTGATCCCAGAAGGCCTGTCAGTCCGATGATATCACCCGGTCTGACGGTCAGGCTCATGTCCTCGTACTGTCCCTTTCTGGTCAGATGCTCTACGGAAAGAATTGGTGTATTATCTTTATAAGTTCTGTGATAACGAGGATATTCAATTTCTCTTCCCGTCATATAATAAGAAAGACTCTTTTCGTCCAGATCACTGCTGTTAAAGTCACCGATCTTGTTACCGTTACGGAAAATAGTGATCTTATCCGCTACTTCGAATACTTCGTCTAATTTATGACTGATAAAGACGATCGCCAGCCCTTTTTTCTTCAGCTCCAGCATGACCTTCATCAGATGACTTACCTCTGTTTTCGTCAGTGCTGTCGTCGGCTCATCCATAAACAGGATCTTGGCATTCTGGGCAAGTGCCCTGCAGATTGCTACCATCTGCTTGTTTGCCATGGAGATCTCTCCGACTGTCTCATCCAGATCCATGGTCACACCGATCTTGTCAAGCTGCTCCTTTGCGATCGCTTTGATAGTTTTCCAGTTGATTATTTTTGTATTTTCAAATTTCAGCTTGCTGATCGCGATATTTTCCGCAACCGTCATATGCTGAAATAATGACAGATCCTGATAAATTACCTGAATACCATGGTTCATGGCTTCGATCGGTGTCATCGACCCGCAGGTCTGTCCTTCTATCTGTATTGTTCCTTCATCCGGTGTATATACGCCTGAAATGCATTTTACAAGTGTTGATTTTCCACAACCGTTTTCTCCCGCAAGGCAATGAATTTCCCCTGCATTGATCGTAATATCAATATTGTTTAGCGCACGAACGCCAATAAAGGATTTACTTATATTACTGGCACTAAGAATAGGTTCCATCGTCCTGCCTCCCAAATGTTAAATGTAATTTCCCGGTTTCCCCCGGGAATAAGAAAAACTGCTGCTTACGCGAACAGTCTTTCTTATTCCAAAAGATTCCGGATTCGTTATTTCTTTGTTTTAGAAATTGTAATCATCAATATTGTCTGCTGTAAATTCAAGTGGTGCATTACCATAACCGATGTTTCCGTCTAAGGAAATGCTTTCATAGCCTGTTGCCTTTAAGTCTGTTCCGTCAGCTACACCCTGTCCTGATGCGATCAGGTAAGCTGCATAGCATGCTGCGTAGCCTGCATCTGCCGGTCTCCAGCAAAGACCGTTTGCCATAGAACCGTCTTTTAAGTAGGTTGCTGACATAGAAGGAAGCGCAAGGGAAACAACTTTTACTGTTCCGCCCAGATCATTTTCCTGTAATGCTTCGCAGATACCACCGCCCTGTGCGGAGCAGTCAAAGAAACCTGCGATGTCAGGATATGCTTTTAATACTTCAAGGGCTTTATCATGTGCACCTTCCACGCTGTTACCATCTTCATATGGCTCTTCTGCTACATTTTCCATATCCGGATAGTTTGCTTTCAGGTAAGAAACAGCTGCATCGTACCATGCCATATGTGTTTCCATTGTAAGACCGCCTACAAAGCCCGCGTATTTGCCTTTGCCACCCATAGCTGTTGCTAACTTCTCAGCAAATAATTCACCGAATGTTTCATTTACGAATGCTTCTACATCCAGATCAACACTGTCTGCAATACCCGGTGCTTCATGTGTTACAACTACGATGCCTGCTTCTCTTGCTTTTTCGATTGTCGGTACCAGCGCATTCGGATCGTTAGGTACAACGCAGATCGCATCTACATCCTGTGCGATCAGATCTTCCATAATAGAGATCTGGCTTGCTGCATCTCCTGTTTCCGGAACCTGTACGGATACATTTAATCCTGTATCTTTTTTCAGCTGTTCAATACCTGTTGCCATATCATCGAACCAGGAATCGGACTGCTTTACTACCATGACAACTTTGTAGTCTGCAGGATCGGCACCTTTTTCTGCAGATGCGTCTGTTGCATCTGTTCCTTCTGCTGCCGTGTCTGTGCTCTCTTCTGCTGCAGGTGTCTGTGTATCACTGCTGCTGTCACCTGTACTGCCACAGCCTACTAATAAAGTAGCTGCCATTGCGACGGATAATACCACGCTCAAAAACTTTTTCTTCATATCTGTTACCTCCTTAGTGATAAATCTTCCGCGGCATTGCTGTTGTCTTATGCAATGCTGCTTTTGCTTTACAAGTGTTATTATAGTGTAGAATTTTCCAAAAACATATATACAAATCCGAGGTCAACCTTTAAAAATCCGACTTCCGATTTTGCCAAAAAAGAAGAATTGTATTTCCGGTTATTTTCAGCTATACTGCTAATAAATCCAAAAGAAAAGAGGTCAGAATGTGCACAAAACAAAGCATCCGCTGCAAGTGTGGTTTCGCAATGCGCCCTTAAAAATAAAAATAACACTCATTACCGCTTTTGCCATTTTTCTGACAAGCATGGCATCCCTGATCGGTAGTTTTATCTTCATGCACTCCTATAATAATCTGCTCTACCAGGCTCTGGCAGGCTCTTTGAGTTCCAGCGCCGAGGAAATCTCCTCCAAGCTTGCCAATATCGAATCCATGACAAATTCGATCATCTCCAGTCAGGCGATCCGGAAAAATCTGATTTCCCTGCTGGATGAACCACCTTCCGATATTCTGGATCAGAATGTAGATAATATGATAACTTCTTCTCTGATCGATTACTATCAGAACTACAAGAGCAACGATATCAACTACATCAGCCTGTACAATCCGCAGTTTACTTCTTCCAGTTATAAGGCTGCCATCAGTGAACTGCCCGACACCATCAGCGACACTGTCATACAGGCTGCGGGAGAAAACTCCGGTTATGCCTGCTGGATCACGGACTACTGTAATACATACGGGCTGTTTCTGGGACGAGATTCCCGCCGGGTGCAAAATCTGAAATTTGAAACACTCGGTACTGTCGTTGTCAACGTGGATCTGGAGAAGCTGATCAGCTCCTCAACCCAGTCCATCTTAAACAACGGCTCTGCACAATATATTCTATATGAAAACGGGCAGGAGATCTTTCACTCCCGCTCTCTGGATGCCTCACAGCTTCAGACGCTGCAAAAAGATCTGCATGGGGATTATCAGATTCTGACACTGGGCGGCTTACCTTATTTCTGTACGACAGGAAAGATAGCCAATAACAACTGGGACTATATCTGTCTGATCCCTTATACGTATATCGCACATACACTCAGACTCACCAGATATCTTTCCTTTGGAATCCTGCTTTTTTCGATTCTGGTTGTGTTTATTCTTTCCAGATTTATGATCCGCTCCGTGACTGCCGACTTCGCCTCTCTCGTCGATAAAATGAAGCAGTTCGGTCAGGATGAATCCACGCTTCCGGTTTCAGAGGAAGCCTATGCTAACCGTGTGGATGAGGCAGGGATCCTGCACCGGCAGTTTGATCAGATGACCGTGGAGATCCAGAGCCTGATCCGGCAGAACTATGTCAATGAGATCCTGACAAAGGATGCCCGCCTGAAAGCACTGGAAAGCCAGATCAACCCGCATTTCCTGTACAATGCACTCGAATCGGTCAACTGGCGTGCCAAAGCGATCGGTGCGACAAACATTTCCGAAATGGTACAGGCTCTCGGCGATCTGCTGCGCGCCACACTCAGTAACAAGAACGGAAATTTTACCGTCAGACATGAGCTGCATATCGTAAACGACTATATTACGATCCAGAAGATCCGGTTTGATGAGGAGCGTCTGGACTATCAGGAAGAAATCTCTCCCGATATTCTTGATGCAGAGCTTCCGCAGATGACCATACAGCCGCTTATCGACAATGCAATCAATTATGCCATGGAAGTCATTACGGAGACCTGTCATATTGTTCTGACAGGATATGCGGTAGACGGTGTCATCCATATCAAAGTGACTAACAACGGTTCACAATTTGAAGATCATTTGCTGGAAAAACTGGAAAACGGATCCGTGAAATCACATGGTATCGGCATCGGACTTTTAAATATCCACCAGAGGATCCAGCTGATCTATGGCAGCGACTATGGCCTGACGCTCTATAATACGGATGAAGACCATGCGGTCGCAGAAATTATCATTCCACAAAGCAAGGTGTAAAGTATGTTAAAATTATTAATTGCAGATGATGAAAAAACAATCAGAGAAACCATCCGCTCCTTTATTAACTGGGAAGCACTTGATATTGAAGTTGTCGGAACCGCCAAAAACGGAATTGAAGCCTATAATATGATTTTGGATCTGTACCCGGATATTGTCCTGACAGATATCCGCATGCCCGGTCTTTCCGGTCTGGAGCTGATCGAAAGAATGCACGAGATCAACAAGGACATGCAGTTTATCATCTTATCCGGCTATAATGAATTTGAGTATGCCAAAACTGCCATGCAGTATGGAGTCCGCCACTATCTGCTCAAGCCGTGCAGCGAGCAGCAGATCATTGACAGCATCAAAGAGATCAAACAGGACTATCAGACCCGTATGATCCAGAAAAACATCCTTGCAGAGCACGACCAGCTGAAAAGCCAGCTTTACACAGGTATGCTGATCAGTATCATCAACCATTATCTGGCACATGGTTCGGATCTGACACCGGAGATGGAAGATACCTTTTACACGGAATACCGCAGGCATTTCGGCAATGTCGAACAGCCTTATGAAGTCTGCTATCTATACTATCTGGAACCGCACAACCGTACAGAAGCATTTGAAAAGATCAGTGCTTTCTGGGAAGAGACCTATCCCGGTGTCCGACTCCATCTTTTATATGTCCAAAACACTATGGTGCTGTTTTTCCGGGCTTTTGCTGCTGATCCTTATACGGAGCTGTCTGTCTGTTTATCAGAGCTGTCCTTTGCAAAACAGTCTACGACACCGCTTGCCAGACTTTGCAGTTTCCCCGGTCTGAAAGCTGCCATGCATAAGCTGACCTCACAGATCCGGCGTTATGAGGAGATTTTCTATTACAATAGGCAGTCCGTCCTTTTGATCAACAACTATGATAACATCCTGCGAGATATCCAGACTTGCGCTGATCGGATCTTTCACAGTACGGAAAATACGGATGCTGATTTTTCCCTCCTCTTTTCACAGATTGAGAATATACAGCAGCTCAGCTTTTTAAAACAGATCGCGCCTTCCCTGATCATGAATGCCGCTTCCGTCCTGCCATCCTTTGGTATTGTAGATGCAGTTGATTTTCTGATCGCACTCGACCGGGAAACAGATATTGACGTCTACCGGGAAAAGCTGATACAGCAGCTCACCGGTCTACAGCAGATGAAAACACCTGCTTCCTCCACCGGGGAGATCAGTGATAAGATCAAAAGCTATGTCAGAGATCACATAGAAAACCCGGAGCTTTCTTTAAAATGGATCGCAGAGCATGAGCTCTACATGAATGTAGATTATATCAGCAAGAAATTTGTCAAAGAAACCGGGCAGAAGTTTTCTGCCTATCTGACGGAAATGCGTATTAAAAAAGCCAAAGAACTGCTGTCCGGATCAAATCCTGTTCCGATCGCGGATGTCGCTGAGCTTGTCGGATGCGGCAACAATCCCATGTACTTTTCCCAGATTTTCAAAAAAGGTACCGGTATGAGCCCGAGCAGTTATGTGAAAATGATACAGAGATGAGATACACCCTGCGAATCCCGCTATGATTAGCGGTCTCGCGCATAACCAATTTTCGATTTGTTCAATAGAAAACTCCGGTTTTAATGAACTATGTGCCAAAGCATATAGCACCTGTCCCAGCTTTTTGTTATCAGAAGCAAACTCTATTTTCATATGATGAATATACTTATATCCCTCAAATTTTCGCTTCCAACTCTTATTCCTGTCCTGATAGCTTTCATATTCTGTATCAACATTAAAATATACTGTTTTAAGGTCTTTTCTCTGAAATCCAAGTTTTTCAAATAAATCCTTGAGCAGCTCTGTATCTTCTGTTGATCTGCGAAGAGTATCTTCATATTCATGGCAAAGTTCTTCCTTGTTTACATATAATCGGATCATATCCGGCTTTACTGCTATTTTCCCTTTTCCCGTAACTTTAATTGTTCTCATCATCTTTGCTCTTCCTTTCATTCTCATAATGTTCATATCCATTGATTAAAAGCTCTATCATCTTCTTTGTCATCTGAATATACTTACCAAATGGATTAATCACAATTCCATTTACCTGTTCCCAATTAAGAGCCAGACGAAGAATTGATAAAATAGACTGATTCATCTGCACATTTCCAGCAGAACCCTTATGCATCTCTTCAGAAGATGTAAATACTCCAAGCCACTCTTTTTCATCAGCATCTTTTACAGTTTCTATTTTAAGTCTTACATCATGGTCAAGTGAAATCGTGTCGCCAGCCTTTACTTTACCAATCTGTTCTTCCGACATAAAAGGATTTTCCGTAATATATGGAACAACAACTTCTCCTGCCTGCTGCATTCTTGTTACCATAACTTCCATAAATAACAGCATTCCATTTTTATCCTGCTGAATATAATACTGAGCGATTACTGCCTCAATCATCTGATTTGCCTGTATTTCATCCATTTCATCTGAATACGTATCCATGCTCCTGCCAAGAACATGATCAAATTCATCAAGGACATCCGTCATCAGTCCCTTGTCAATCCGACTTTTACACTCTGCAATCAGCACAGCAGGGATTCCATAAAATGCTTCTGCAATACTTCCTGTAATGGCTCCAAGTGTATCCGTATCTCCACCAAGTGATACTACATTACGCACTGCGTCCTCAAAATCCTTGGATTCCAGAAATGCGATGATTGCCTCTGGTACTGTTCTCTGACATGTCTCATCCATGTGATATTCAGGTCTGATCTCATCAAGTGTTCTATCAAGATTATAGTTAAACTCCCCCTCTATATACTCTTTGATCTCTTCTTTTGAAGAGCCATTCCTTGCCATGTATATTGCACTTGCAGTTGCCTCTGCACCCTTTATACCTTCCGGATGATTATGTGTCACATTTGCTGTCGCTCTTGCTACCTCTCTTGTTCTTTCAATTGAATCATAAAGCCAGCCTGCTGCTGACACTCTCATGGCTGAACCATTTCCATAGCTTCCGTATGGCTTCGGATTATTCTCTTTAAGCCAATGTCTGAAGCTTCCACCATAACCTGCATGTGGATATCTTTTTCCCCAATCCTGCATATTGGATGCTATCGCCTCTTCAATTTCCTTTACTGCAGCTTTTGGTCCGACTGCCATGAGAGCTTCTCCAACTGCTATTGTCATAACAGAATCATCTGTAAAGCCACAACCTTCACTAAACAAATCAAAGTTCTTTGTTTTATCACCCTTGTCAAACTCAAACGGGCTTCCAATAATATCTCCTAAAATCGCTCCGTACACATATGCCTCCAATCCCCGGATTACTCCGGCACCTCTCTTTCTCTGTTACAATATGAGTATAATTAAAAGGCACCTTCATATGGTCGCTGTTCGGGCGACACTTTTAAGATAAAAAACAAACGCCGATACTATGTGAGTACCGACGTAAAAATCTGAACAAATCAATATTTACTTGT